>Ga0182027_10001240_pt1 | contig 42705 bp, 45 predicted proteins | sample 712E1DmetaG_FD_121300 | JGI IMG/M metagenome (GOLD analysis project Ga0182027, IMG submission 121300) | Permafrost microbial communities from Stordalen Mire, Sweden - 712E1D metaG (Illumina Assembly) | ecosystem: Environmental > Terrestrial > Soil > Wetlands > Permafrost | place: Sweden...
CCGGAGCTTTCGCAAGGCACGCTGCAGGCGATGTATGAATTCCAGAGCGATATATGCCGCCTGACCTCAATGGAAATGGCCAATGCGTCTCTCTACGACGGCGGCACGGCGCTGTACGAGGCCTGCCAGATGGCGATCCACGCCACCGAACGCCCGAAGGTGGTCGTTGACGGAGGGGTAAACCCGATTTACCGTAAGATGCTGTATTCGTACACCGCCAATCTTTCAATCGATTTCCTCGAAATCCCCGTGTCTCACGGGCAGAGCGACCGGGAAAAGGTCTTCGCCTCGCTCGACGGAAACACGGCCGCAGTGGTCCTGCAAAACCCGAATTTTTTCGGCGTCATCGACAATCACGCGGACATCGTTGAAAAATGCCATTCCATGGGCATTTTAGTCATCCAATCAGTCTATCCCATTGCCATGGCGCTCCTTAAACCGCCGGGCGAAATCGGCGTCGACATTGCCACCGGCGAGGGGCAATCGCTGGGAATACCGCTTTCTTTCGGGGGACCGTACATCGGTTTTATGGCCACAACAAAAAAGCTGGTGCGGAAAATGCCCGGCCGGATCGTCGGACGGACAATTGACAATAAAGGACGCGAAGGCTTTGTGCTCACCCTGCAGGCGAGGGAACAGCATATCCGCCGCGAGAAGGCAACGTCAAATATATGCACCAACGAGGCGCTGTGCGCACTGCGCGTCCACGCGTATTTGAGCCTGCTCGGCACGCAGGGGCTCAAGGACGTGGCCGGCCTTTGCGTAAACAAGTCCCTCTATGCAAAGGCCCGTTTCAAGGAAATCCCTGGGGTCAAGGTCATGGAATCTTCCCCGACGTTCAACGAGTTCACCCTTCGTCTTCCGATGGACGCCGCCGAAGTGGTCGGGAAAATGATCGAACACGGCTTTGCGCCCGGTTTTCCCCTGGGACGCTATTACCAGGGCATGGAAAATTACCTGCTCGTAGCGGTCACGGAAAAACGCACCCGCTATGAAATCGGCATTTGTGCGGAAACGCTTGAACATGTTTTAAGGACCACCTCATCAAGGGCCGAATTTTCATGACGATCATTTTTAAAAAGTCAATCAACGGAAGGCGCGGAGTCCTTCTCCCCGAGCTCGACGTGCCGCTTGCCGCCGATTTTCCCCGGGAATACCGGCGTTCCATGGGGCCCGAACTGTGCGAGCTTTCGGAACTTGACGTCGTGCGGCATTTTACCGATCTGTCGAGGAAAAACTTCGGTGTGGACACTAATTTTTATCCGCTTGGTTCATGCACGATGAAATATAACCCGAAGGTTTGCGAAAAAATCGCCCAATTGGAAGGTTTTTCATCGCTCCACCCTCTTCTGCCGCAATTGCGACGCGGCGGGATGCTTACGCAGGGGGCCTTGGCGGTGATTTATGAGCTTGAACGGCTCCTCTGCGAAATTACCGGAATGGACGCTTTCACGCTCCAGCCGATGGCGGGCGCCCATGGTGAACTTACGGGAATGATGCTGATCGCCGCTTACCATAAAAATAAGGGGAACAGGAAAAATGAGGTCCTCATCCCCGATGAAGCGCATGGAACAAACCCTTCCAGCGCGGCCATTGCCGGATACACCGTCCGGTCCGTTCCGACCAACACCGAAACAGGGATGATCGATGTGGCCATGCTTGAGTCAATGATCGGGCCCCAGACCGCGGCGGTCATGATGACGAACCCCAATACCCTCGGCATTTTTAATTCACATATAGAAAAAATTTCCCTTTGCGCCCGTTCATTTGATGCGTTGCTTTATTATGATGGGGCCAACCTTAATGCCATACTCGGGAAGTTCCGCCCCGGTGACGCGCATTTCGATGTCATGCATGTCAATCTGCATAAGACTTTTGCAACACCGCACGGCGGCGGCGGTCCTGGCGCGGGGCCCGTCGGCGTAAAAAAGCGCCTTGAAGAGTTTTTACCGATTTCAAGAGTGGTCAAACGTTCCGACAGCACGTATTCCCTGAATTATAATTACCCCAAATCCATTGGCTATATCGCGCCCTTTTATGGTAATTTTTTAGTGTGTCTGAAGGCCTACGCTTATATTCTCATGCTCGGGGCCAAAGGGCTTACCGAGGTAAGCGAAAACGCGGTTTTAAACGCCAATTATGTCATGCACTCGCTTAAAGACCATTTTCATGTCCCCTATTTACGCACATGCATGCATGAATGCGTAATTTCGGCGAAAAACCAGATGATCCACGGGACTAGTGCGCTGGACATCGCAAAATCCCTGATCGACATGGGCTTTCATCCGCCCACGGTATATTTTCCGCTTATCGTCAAAGAGGCCCTCATGATTGAACCCACCGAAACCGAAAGCAAGGAAACGCTGGACCTCTTCATCGGCGCCATGAAAACGATCGCCGAAAAAACAGGTGAAAACCATGACGCCCCCATAACAACGCCAGTAGGCCGCCTGGATGAGGTCAAGGCCGCGCGGGACATGGATTGCGCGTTTTTATAGTCCATAGTATCGATTGACCAAAATTTTTTTAAACCTTTATGGCGCTATGCGCGACTAATCAGTTAGAAACTCTGTGAAAGCTTGCTTTTTACAGATAAATGAATTATTATATAAAGAGGGATTAATTGGATTTTTGTTTATAATAATATTTAAAAGGAGATAGTTATGCGATTAAAAAACATTGCCTGGTTAAGCATGGTATTTCTGGCGTTTGCGACCTTTGCAGCCTTGGCAGCGGATAAAGATGCCAAAAAATTTGTCCAACCAACAAAAGACGATGTCGGCGTTTATAAAAACGACGTCCGTGAACTCTACGAAAAGCCTCTGTTCACGGTAGGCTCAAATGACCGCCTGTCAATCATTTCGTCGAGCAAACAAAATTACAAAGTACAAACCGCCAGCGGTGAAACCGGCTGGGTCGAAAAAAGGCTTGTCGTTACAGTCAGTAAAAGCAAGACCTTCGTGTTCGATGACGCCGAGGTTATCGGATACCTTGATAATCCCACCCCGGTTTACATTATCGACGCTGACAATCCCAACGCCGACCCCATCAAGCTCGACCGTTCGTTCGCCGATGCTTTGAGGGAAAACGTTGACAAGGAAACCGTCGAACGCCAGGTAAAGTAGCGAAAAAACGCGATAGCGCGATAAAAAAGGGAATGCGCACAAAAGTGCATTCCCTTTTTTATTTCTTCCGTGAAGGCTCAAGGAGGATTTAAATTATTTCAAATTCTGCTTCTCTTTTTTCTTCATCAGCAGCCGCCAGATTTTATCGACTATTTCCTTGCCGTCAAACGGCTTGACGATAAAATCATCGGCCCCGCAGGTAAAGCATTTTTTTATCTCGTCATTCTGAGTGCCTGCGGAGAAAAAGGCGATGGGAATGTTTTTGGTTTCCTCCTGACTCCGGAGGATCTTGCAAATACGGTATCCGTCCATTCCCGGAAGGTATGAATCCAGAAGTATTATCGACGGCATGGCATTGAATGCGGTCATTAAACCGATTTCCCCGCTTTCGGCAACAAGCACGTCAAAGACGTTTTCCAGCACCATCCGGGCGATTTCAACCGCTTCGCGGTCGCTGTCGATAAAAAGAATGGTTGGTTTCTTGTCAATATTCTGCGTTTCCGCCGCGTACCTGCCGCCGTCATTTTTATCGACCGGCCTCAGGATTATTCCTTTTGTTTCGTCATCGTCCCACTCAATCTTTGCCTCAACGGGAAGGACAATATGGAATTCGCTTCCCGGAAACCTGCTGTCGACCATGGCGCCTTCGCTTTCCACCCATATCTGCCCGCCGTGGCGCTCCACGATCCCTTTGACAATTGACAGGCCGAGGCCTGTTCCGCCGCCCATGAATTTTGAAAAATCGGAGCTGTGACGATTGGTGCTGCCCACTTCATAGAAAGGATCAAATATTTTCTTTTGTTCCGCTTTGTCAATCCCGATCCCGTTGTCTTTCAGGACAAGATGCAAATGATCCTTGTCTTCCAGAAAAAGCCTGACTTCGACCTTCGAATTGTCGGGGGAATATTTAAGCGCATTGCTGAACAGGTTGGTGAACACCTGCTGCATCCGCATTTTGTCCCCAAAGAATTTGGGCAGGCCGTCGCTGAAGACGCAATCGAACCGGATTTTACGGTTTACAGCAAAATGAGACAGCTCGTCGAGGCATTCCCTGGCAATCGTGCCTAAATCAATGAATTCGGGTTTAAGCCGCAGTTTTTTTTGCTCGATTCTCGTCACATCGAGAATATTATTGACCACGCGATGAAGCCTGTCGGCGGCCCGGTTTATGCTCTCGATCATCCGAAAAATATTGGCGTCTATTTTATCTTTCATTGTGTCAATAATAATATCCGAGTAGCCTTTGATGGAGGTGAGCGGCGTTTTAAGTTCATGTGAGGCGATACTGAGAAAATTGGATTTCAGGTTGCTTACTCTTTTTAATTCGGTCACCGAAAGGATCAATTCCGAATTCATTTTTGCCATTTCAACATTTTTCTTGTCAATTTCCTTGGCGGTCAAAATATCGCTCGTTATATCGCGAAACACCCACGCCAGCACGTCGGGCAAGACTTCATTGTTGGCGATATAAAACGCGCTTAACATGCAAATGATGTCGCTGCCGTTCTTGCAAACCATGGAGACCCTTTTGTCACAGGATTTCTCACGCATCAAGAGGTCATGCAGCTCGCTCCAGGGCGTTCCGCCTCCGGTATCGGAAAAATAAGCGCTGAAATTCGTGCCCTGGATTTTCTCGCGATCAAACTTTAATACATGTTCCGCGCAAACATTGGCGTACTGGATTTTCCCCTCGAGCGAAGTCACGACGATGCTTATCGGGGTCAATTCCACGATGCGCGTTATCAGGACCATGTCGTCCTGGATACTCTTATGGTCTTTCAGCTTGAAAAACATATGCCCCTGGTGCGTTAAAATTTCACTTCCGGCGCTTTTTGCGCGGCTTTATCCGATTCAAAATAGATTTTTGGCTCCAGCCTCATCCGCTGCGCGACAAATTGTTCGAGAAAACCGCGTATGGCCTGATTATAGATTTGAGCGGCTTCATTATAACTTCTTCGGGCGACGGCGATCCTGTTTTCAGTCCCTTCGAGTTGTGCCTGTAAATCCAGAAAATTTTCGTTGGCCTTCAGATTGGGATAATTTTCCGCGACAACGAGCAACCGGCCCAGCGCCGAAGTGAGTTCGCCGTTGGCATGGATTTTATCATTAACGGTCTGGGCGGAACCGACCCGCGCGCGGGCATCCGTCACCTCGGTGAGGACTTTTTCTTCATGCTGCGCGTAACCCTTGACAGTATTGACCAGATTTGGGACCAGGTCGTATCTGCGTTGCAACTGGTTATCAACCTGGGCCCAGGCTGATTTTGTTTGTTCGTCAAGCCTGACGAAATGATTGTATGTTTTCATATACCAGCCCCAGACCGACAATATGCCCACGATAATGACCGCAACAATAATCAGAGCGGTCAGGGCCGCGGGGTGTATTTTTGCGCTGCTCTTGCGCGAAAACAGATGCCTGATTTTCATATATTCACCCTTTCGTTGTTTGCCGCATCGATTTGGTCGATGAGCGTATCAATGGTTTTTAAATAGGTATCGAATAAAGACTCAAAAGCACGTCTGGACGTTACACGGCGGGTTGATTGAAGCGCCTCCGATAAAGCCGAAGCGCCCAAATTGTAAAGGTCCTCTACGGCCATTATAACATCATTTTTCATTTTGGGAACCGGTCTATTATTAAACCTCAAAAGAGCCTTGAAAACCGGAAGAAGCTTTTTTATCGAAACGTTCAAAAGGCGGGAAAGCGTATCGGCATTTCCGTTGCAATACACGAATTCCTTCCGCAAGTGGATCGATATCCCGCGAAGTTCCCTTTCACATTGCAACCGCATATCATCACGCTTGATTTCAAGCTTGGCGAACACATCTTCACCGTATAGGACGCGGTAATTCAGTTGAATGTCAAGGAATTCGACCGGGTAGGAATCCAGTGAAGACGCTATGAAACGTTTCGTCATGAAAAATGGGACAGTCACTTTCCGCCTGGCCCATTTTTTTGCCACGCTCAGGCACTTTTGCATGCGCTCAATTGAATAGTCTTTCAAAACAATCACCGTATTTATATCCGAAACACCCGGCCGGTACTCATGGGTGACCGCGCTTCCATACATGACCACGCTTACCAGCTCATCGCCAAAAAGGCCGCGGTAATCGGTCACGAATTCTTCGACAATATCATTCGGGTTGGTTATCTTTTTCATCCCTTATCCTTATAACCGTGGACTTTCGACATTTTACTTTCAACCGACCTGCTAAATCTGCTTGCAAGCAAATTTAGCAGGTAAGTCCCATTAAGCCTTCAAACGACAATAAATTGTCGTTCAAAAGCCAAATGGGACTAAAATCTTCCGCTTGCTCCCCCGCCGCCGCTCATGCCTCCGCCGAAACCTCCAAAACCTCCGCCAAATCCTGAAGAACCGTATCTCGACCTGCCGCCTGAAAAAACGGAAGGCAGTATGAGCATAAAAAGAATCGACCTGCCGACACGGGTACCGACCAAAAACAAAAGCAGAAGCACGCCACAAACGATTGTGACCGGGTTCAGCCTTAAGTTTTCACCGGAGGCCGGTCCGGATGATGGGGGCGCTTCATAGCCGATAAGGTCATTAAGCGACGTATTATGCGCCCTGGCGGCAAGTTCCCCGAGAGCGACAAGCGTATTGAAAATCCCGGGGTCCCATTGGCCCTTTGACAAATAGGGTGTTGCGATGTCCCTGATGATCCGTTTGGACTGTGCGTCGGTAATATATCCTTCCGCCCCGTACCCGGTTTCTATGCGAATAGAGCGCTCGGCAAGCGCCACCAGAACCAGGACGCCTTCATCGGCCCCTTTACGCCCTATTCCCCATATTTTAAACAGCCTGTTCGCGACATCATCAATATCGCCACCGTCAAGTGACGGGGCCGTCACCAAAACAAGCGACACGCCTGTTTTTTGCAGCAAGACCCGTGATAGTTGTTCACAAGAACTTTTGGTATCGTCAGAAAGGACCCCTGCAAAGTCATTGACCGCCCCAACAGGCTTTTGTTCGAGCAGTGTTGCACGTGAAGATACGCACAGGGCCGCCACTAATAATCCACAGATCAACCTGCCAGACGGAGAAAGGGTTCGAATCATTCTATAAATACTGTGCCGTTTCAGGAAGACGTGGTTATGTGTTCAATTTCATGACGGAGCTTTTCGACCTCACTGAAGTTTTCCTTGCGCACTTCCGAAATTTTCTTTGCATAGAGTTCCAGGAGTTTAAAATATTTAGTTGTCAGTTCTTTCTGGTTTGCAATGATTGAAATAATCGTGTCGACATCGTCCTTGAATTGATATCCCTTCATGAAAGTCCTGAATTGCTTTTCCGCAGCCGAAAATATTTTCGGGTCTTTTCTGCAATACAGCATGTTGGGAATAAATTCCTTGATGATTTTATCCTCAAGATTGACGCCGCGGGATGAATAGGTGACTTCGGGAAGTTCATTTTTTTCAATTTGGGAAATCAATTGCTCTATTTCATTTCTGACCTTTTCGATTTCCTGTTCCCTGAATTGCGCCTGATACAGGATGGGAAATGAATTGACGCTTAAGATCGCGTTACCAATATTTTTAAAGGTGCCGGCAAAAAACACGTCACCTTCCTGATCCAAGATCTCCGTTTCCGTGTGAAAGGGGACTATTTTCGCGGGAGTCGGGATGAAATCTTCCATTTCATCGAAATTTTCAATTTTGTCACGCAGCTTCTGAGGGTCTAAAGCGGATTCCAGCCCTCCTAATTTTTCCAGAAATTCCTCCAACCCCTCTTCGAGAGAAATACCCATTTCCGATTTAAGGAAATCGCGCAGGTTGTTCTGGTCCCTGTAGTTTCCCTGCGCAACGAGGAATTTGTCATAGATCATTGAAGCAATATTATTTTTCATCGAAATGAGCTCGGCCGGGTCGATATCCAGAACGGCATAGACCGTACATCGGCCATCCAGACGATCTTTGTTCCCTTTTTTCTGTTCTATGCCCAGCAACATGACTTTTTCTCCCAAAACGCCCATAGAGACTAAACGATTTTGTCTAGATTGGACAATGCTTTTCTTTCGGCATTAATTCCCCTGATCAAGACCACCGTCGAAATAATAAGCATTATATGCCATCCCACGGGAAAATGCGTCCCTGATAAAGCCAGCAAATTTACACCTAGGAATATGGGCGAAACGGCAAAACATGCCATTTTAAAGCACCTCCCGAAGGTTTTTTTCTTTTCAATCCTAAAAATACATGCTGCAAATCCAAGGAACACAATACTCATGCAAAAAATGCCCGCATTAACCGCCCCGGCTTGAATGCAAAAATTAAAAGCCACACCGGCAATATCAAGCAGGAGAAAGCGCCTGATTCCATCTTTTGTAAAGACAACGGTCCCGGCGCCGGGCAGCCACTGCGCATACGACAACCAAACCGCTTTGGATGATTTCGATTGTATTTCAAGGGACCTGGAGGCCAGAAGTACCTTCGACCGGGCGTTTTTTTCCAATGTTTTCCCTGGAGCGGTGTCTACGACGATTGATGAATCAGGCGCTTCATCGAACAGGCCCGGAACGCAGAAGACCATATTTAATACATTCGAAACGCTGGATTTGGAGGGGTAATACGGCGTGGGTCTTCCGGGGTCAAGGACGCCGTTTTTAAGGGACATTCCCGGGAGCATCTCCGAAATCCTGGCCGGCAATCCTTTATTGACATCGAGAGCATAGTAGGTATAAGCGCTTCCGCTGATCGCAGCTGTCAATAAACATAACTGAACGACGAAGATGCACGCGGTCTTTCCCGAAAAATTGACTATTGCGACGTAGAAATCCGGAGAAACGACGCTCTTATGGATTTTCAGGAAAAAATTAGTCCGTTCTTCCGGCGGCGGCGTTCTTTTTTGTTTCTGGCCATTCATATTTTCATCCGGTGATCCTTGGAAACTCTTTTTACCTTTACCATATAGTAAAGGCAAACTTAGAGTTTATTATCTGCCCACAGGCAGGTCAAGCAAGCAATTTCCCGACTTTGGGGGCGGAAATCCTTTCAAAGTCCGGTACGGTACCGCCGATAAGCGGACGCGCATAATTTTTAAACGCACCGGTCACCGTGGCGTTTTTTTCATCAATGAATTCATCGGGCATGCACTTTGATTCGCGCGCGACGGTCTCCAGGGGCGTGAGGAAATATTCAACCGAGTAATCACCGGTTCTGCGTATCGCGACACTGCCGTCGACATCGGCCCAGACGGAGAACTGAACGGCCTTCTCACCCACCTCGCGGGCTTCCGCGGCGTCAACATCCGAAACCACGCCCAAGAAACTACGCTGCAAATATCCGAACGTATCGCAGCGAACCCTCTTGATTTTCAATTTTTCCTTGACAATGTTCGAAAGAGCGTCTCCCAATGCGCCGGTGCCGGAAAGCTGCACGTTTCCATGCGCGTCTTTTTCGCTTTTGCCGTTACTGAGTGTGGCTACAATCGGCGTTCCGCTTTTGTCCGTGACACCCTCCGACACCGCCACGATGCACCGTCCGTATTTTTTGTAAACAGTATCGACCTTCGCCAAAAAGCTTTCGGAATCAAACGGTTTTTCCGGCAGGTAAATCGCGTGGGGCCCGTCGTCGGGGAATTTCTGCGCAAAGATGCTTGCAGCGGTCAAAAATCCGGCATGACGGCCCATGATAACCGCTATGTAAACGCCGGGAAGGCTGCGGTTGTCAAGGTTGATGCCGGCAAAAGCCAGGGTTACGAACCTTCCGGCGGAACCAAAACCCGGGCAATGGTCCGTTACCTTTAAATCGTTGTCGACTGTTTTAGGAACATGGACGACGCGCAGTTCATATCCTGATTTCTTCGCGTTTTCATTGACGATCCTACATGTATCGGCCGAGTCGTTGCCGCCGATATAATAGAAATACCGGACATCATGCGCTTTAAGGACCTTGAATATCTTGTTGCAGTATTCTTCATCGGGTTTGTCCCGTGTCGAAAACATCGCCGAAGACGGCGTCCGCGCAACGACTTCCAGGTTATGCGTCGTGGCCTGGGTCAGATCCAGAAATTCTTCGTTGATTATGCCGCGAACCCCGTTAATCGCGCCATAAATGTTTTCAATGCATGCATATTTTCGCGCCTGCAATACCGCCCCGACCAAACTTTGATTTATGACGGCCGTTGGTCCACCACCTTGCGCGATTACGGCTTTTCCTGTTAATTTTGCCACAATGACAACTCCTGTTAAGGTAATTAATGATACATGACAAGCTCCCGCATTTCCGCGAGGCCATTTAAAATAGAAAATTGGGGGCGCAAATACAAGCCCAAGATGGGAGCGGGCGGGAAGTAATCGCATTTTAGCGGCGCAATGCACGGAAAAAACCGTGTTTTCTACTTTTTTTATGCTCTATAATTGGCACGTCTATTGCTTTTTTATATGTGGGGTATTTGAATATGATAGAAGGAGGATTTATGGTTTCCAGAAAAAGTTTTATATGCCTTCAAGCTTGGCTTTTATTATTCGCTTTTATGCTACCCGGTTTCGGCAATACGTGTGATTCAACCTGCACAGCAAATTTCAATGTTTTAAAAAAAAGTGATCTTGGAATCGGCGCAGGTTGGGTGGACATGAAAACGCTCAATGACAAGCTGTCAAGTCTCGGGTTATCGGAATTCAAGTCCTACGGACTTTCGTTGGACCTTGAGCATCAAACGGTCATCAACAGAATGATGTTGGGCGGTGAAATTAAAGGGCTTTTCTTCAAAAGCACATTGACGGGTAATACAATGAGCTCTTTCATGGCCGGAGAGATCTTCATGAAATCGGGGTTCAATGTCATAAATACCGAGCATGCTAACGTGTATCCCTATCTGGGCCTTGGCGCCGGACTGATGAATCTTGTCATCGGCAGCAAAGACACTCCGTTTGACAGTGCAATGGTGCGCCCCACTACGAACATGAGCCTGTATCAAGCCCGGTTCCTGATAGATCTCGGTATCGGATTCGACCTTCTTGGAGGCCCAAACTCTTCACGATTGGGTTTATTGGGCCTGCGGGCCGGATACACTTTTGATCCGACCAAGTCGGACCGCTGGATGCGGGACGGACTTTATGTAACCGACGCTCCCCAGCCGACCTTGAACGGCGCCTACGTCATGGTAACTATTGGAGGCGCAAGCCGAAAATCCGTAAATATGAAAGACTGGAAACGCCATCACGAAAATTCGCATCACGACGAGAGTGAATAAGTGTGTCTTCCTGCGGACTTAATGCCAAAAGCCAAGGACAGCCATGCTGACTGACACGCAAACCAAAATCGCCCACCAATTGATAGAATTATAAAACATTTTTCAAACCCCTTTTTTCGATGTGGCCGGGACTTAACCTTTTCTTGATTTGATCCATTCGGCCTCGCGTTCCTTCATTTCTTCCGGCGTCAATATCCATTTCCGCGACGCGATGTTCCAGGTATGGCCGAATGGGTCACGTACCTGGCCCAAACGGTCTCCCCAAAAAACATCCTCCATCGGCATCGTGACCGTACACCCCGCCTTGATTGCTTTATTGTAAAGATCGTCGCAATCCTTTACGTAAAGCCATATGTTTTATATGCTTGTTCTAAAACTCTTATTTCGATTTTGGTCATTTTCATCAGCGCCTGCATGACCCTTTGGGACTTTTCAGGGTCTTTACTGGTCATCAGCTTGCCCAAGGCGGCCGGTACGATCTGCCAGGACAGGCCGTATTTGTCCTTGAGCCACCCGCATTGTCCTTTTTGCCCGCCCTCGGATAGTTTCTCCCAAAAATAGTCCACTTCATCCTGTGTATCGCAGTTTACCAGGAGTGACAGCGCTTCCGTGAACCTGAAGGGAGCGTTGCCGTCGATTCCCATGAATTTCTGCCCGTTAAGCTCGAATACCGCGGTCAATACTTTCCCCTTCATTCCAGGTATTTCGTCCCCATAACGGGCGATGCTTGCTATCCTTGATTTTTTAAAAAGGGAAGTGTAAAAATGCACCGCTTCCTCGGCTTTCCCATCGGCGAACCATAAGAACGGCGTTATTTTCTGAACACGCTTTTTTGCATTCATAAACAATCCCTCTTTGATAAAACATCCTTAATAATAAAGGCATGCTAATTGCATGCCAATATTAGAGAAACAAATAAGATGGAATCAAAGATATTGGTTTTTTAATTTTATCATGAAAATCATCCAAAATAAGGAGAAATAAGAATATGGCTTTAATTCTCAAAGATTTTACGGAAATTAAGGAATTAGGAAAGGGCGGGATGGGAGAGGTTTTCACCGCCACCCAGGTATCTCAAAAACGAAAAGTCGTGCTAAAAAAAATGGCGCAAAGCTGGTTTGCCAATCGGAACCAGCTTGAACAGTTCGAGCATGAGGCCAAATTAGCGGCGTCCCTGGATCACGACAATATAATACAGATATATGATTTTGGTAAAGAAAACGGGGAAGAATATTTTGCGATGGAATATATTGATGGCTCGGACATGGAAAAGCTTTTTGCCCAAAAACCGTTTCCGCGGGAAATCGGTCTTATGATTGCATTACAAGCCCTAAAGGGTCTGAATCATGCGCATCAAAAAGGACTTATCCACGGAGATTTCAAACCGAATAATATTCTTGTTTCAAAAGCCGGCAAGGTAAAAATCACTGATTTTGGCCTTGCGCAAGTAAGTTCGCAAGAATTGTCCGGGCCAAATGAAAGTACGCGCTTTATTACCCCTGCCTACATGTCGCCCGAAGCGGCCGGAAGAATCGCGGAAATTGAACTTAGTCACGATGCTTTATTGGAAACAACGAAGGTAACAACGAAATCAATGTCCGCAAGAGAAAATCCCGAAATTGAGTCCAGGAGTATTTCGGGAGACATTTGGTCCGCGGGCGTTCTTCTCCATCGTATTTTATGCGGGAAGCTGCCATTCTCAGGAGAAACCATTTATGACCTTGCTCAATCAATTATCAATTCCAGGGAACCGGATTTTTTGAAATGCATGCCATTTCTCCCGGATGATTGCGCACAAATCATAAGCGCATGCCTTGCAAAAAAACCGCAAAACAGGCCATTGTCATTAGGACCCCTCATTAAATCACTGGAATTTCTCATTTCTGATATAGGTTTTCGCGATATCAATAAAGAAATCCAGAAGTTCATGACTGATAAAAATTCCGCGGTCTATGAACTTGAGAAAGTCCTTTTAATTTATCATGCCAGCATGGCCAGCAAATGCTGGGCGCTAGGAGACGCCGAAAAAGCCTCCGCGCATTTTGCAGAGTTTAATAAACTTGAACGAAATGGGAACGGCACAAGCCAAACTGATTTCATATCTGCAGGCGAGGGGAATTCCTCTTCCATTCTAAACAACAGTAAAACATTGCGGAAAACGCGGGCTACATTCTTGACGCCAAAGGCTTTAAAAATATTTTTTGCGTCAAGCCTAATCTTCTTCGCCTGCATGGGCATCGGTATTTCCCTGGCCATGCTTCATAATAAGAGATTAAGCGGGGATGAAGAACGCGTTTATGCACAAAAAACCGTTGTCCCGCAGACTTCGCAGGTCTCAGCGATGCCCGGACCTGCTATTCCTCCTAGCGCAGCCCCGATCCGTGTCGCTGACGCGGCGCCAATCCCGCCAATACAAAGCAAAAGCGCGAAGGAACAAGGTCCGGACCAAACTTCTTCGGGAAAGGGCTCCGGTCTTGCAAACATTGTTGTAAAACCTGTCATGAAACCTTTGCCGGCCAAATCAGCCATTTTAAAGGTCAGAATAATACCTTCAAACTCATTTGTAATTCTGGATGGAAAGGACGTCCCGACGCAGGAAATTACGAAAGGGAAAAGAGTGGCGTCGGGCCCGCACCTTATTATCGCCTGGGCATTCGGTTTCGAGCCTTATCAGGCAACGCATCGTATAGAACCAGGCGCAACGCAGGTCATAGATGTTTCGCTGACAAAGGATGAAAAAGGCACCGGTTTCCTTCATGTCTATTCATATCCCTGGGCCGACCTTTACGTCGATGGTTTGTTTCAAGGGACGACGCCGACCCCGAAGCCGTTGTCGTTTACGGAAGGTGAACATGCCCTACTATTGAAACGGGATGGATATAAACCATTTTCGGAAACTATCCGCATTTCGAAAGGCCAGGTAACGCATATCCAGAGTGATCTTGAAAAAATCCAAGTTGCCGGAAAGTGACCATGCTGTCATTGCATCACTAAAAAGTGAATCATCGGTTGAACAGGAAAGAAAAGTATGTCAATACTTCGAAAACGATTTGTCCTGATCTCGACACTCATCGGTGCCTTGGCGGGGGATTTGGTTTTTCACCCTGTCAGCGATCTTGTATACACGTTTCTAGAAAAAAATGAACACCTTGGAATATATGGTCATAAGTTCAGTTTTCATTTAGTATGGGAAATTGTTCGAAATACCATCAGCCTGCATGACCTTCCCGATGCTCTTGTCTATATTCTGCTTTCGGGTCTTTTAGGTTATTTCTTCGGCTTACTCATGAGCAATCACCAAAAAATAGAGGCTCACCTGAAAAGATTTTCGGTTATCGGCATGAACACCTCATCTATTCTTCACGATTTGGGCAATCCCGTCACAGGAATCATAGGCTTTGCAAAATTAGTCAAGACGGAGCCGAGGGAAAATATCCGCAATGATTATTGCAATCGAATAATTTCTTCAGCGGAAACAATTTCACGGATGCTGGTTGATATTAAAACCGTGGCCTTGGGTTCCACAAGCTTGGTTCTTTCACCGACACCGAATAATCTCAAAAAGACCATCGATAATGTTGCCGCACTAGTTCGTCCCCGCAGCTCCTTAAGCGTTAATGTGCCGGAAGACATCATGGTCTTGGTCGATATCGACTATTTTGAAAGGGTGCTTTGGAACCTTATCAAGAATGCCGATGAGGCGACGTTTGGAAAAGACGCAAGGAACATTGAAATAATGGGCGAATGCGAGGGCAAAATGGCCTCCATGACCATTCGTGATAACGGCCCCGGCTTTTCCAAAGAACTTTCACGAAAGCTTTTCACCCTGGGGGCCACGTTCGGTAAAAAAGGAGGCTCGGGAATCGGCCTTTACAATTGCAGGAAAATCATTGAAGCCCACGGAGGCACGGTCCGCGTCGAGTCCGGTCGCGGAAAATGGACAAGCGTTATTTTGAAAATTCCTGCACAGCCAAAAGCAAGCTGATTTTCCGTAAGGCTAATGATGTTTCCACCCGTTGTCCTGGCTTAGTGAGAAATTATTTCCTATTATTGAGAATTTTTGTTTTTTTAATTAAGAAATAATCCAATAATTATTGGCATGATTTTTGAATGTTCTATTGGGGCATAACAATAGCATCCTCTTTAGTGTGGCAAATACAGCCGTTTTTTTAAATAAACGTTTCCATAACTTAATAGAAAGGTAAAAAGCATGGAACAGAAACCAGTAACCCGAAGAGACTTTATCCAGACCGCCGCGGTAGCGGGCGCCGCCGTATTGACGGCAGGCAATGTTTTCAATGTGCTGGGCAAATCGGAAGCTTCCAGCGCTAAAACACGAATCTTCATTTGTTCGGTGTGCGGCCATGTTGAATTCGGCGGCGCGCCGGAGAACTGTCCCATTTGTCATGCCCCAAAAGAAAAGTTCGAACAGAATGATACCGTGTTTTCCGATGCCGAGGCCAAAGGTAAAGAATTGACCGTGTCCCATACGCCGGTCCTTGTCGCAAAAAAGAAGTCAACCCTGATTTCCGAGGTGCCCTGCCTGGAAATAACCGTCAGGATAGGGAAAAAACTGCACCCCATGGAAGAAGCGCACCACATCCGGTTCATCGACTGCTATGTCGATGACAAACACGTGTCCCGTAATATGTTGACATTAGGTAGTTATGCCGCGGGAACGTTCCAGGTAAAGGCTGCAGGCACAAAGGTTCGGGTCGTGCACGTATGCAATCTCCACGGCTACTGGCAGGCGGAGGCTGAGGCGGTTTAGGTTCTGTAGGCGAATTATATACGCCTGCCTGCGCCATCGCTTCGGTAGGCAGGCGTTTAGCGTTAGATACCCGTACGACCTTATCTGCCCTTAGGCAGGTTAGGCTCCGTATCTGATTTATCAAAGAAAGATTTTTATGAATTACCCATACATTATCGTCGGGGGTGGTCTTGCCGGAACGTCGGCCATCGAGGGAATTCGGGCGATCGACAAACAGGGTCCGATACTCCTTATCGGCAATGAAAAACATTTTCCCTACCACCGTCCGCCTCTTTCCAAGCAACTGTGGACCGGTAAAAAAAAGGTTGAAGATATTTTCATTAAAGACCGGTCGTATTATGAAGCCAACGGCGTGTCGCTTGAGCTGGGCATAACCGTCACCCGCATCGATGCCCAAGGCAAGAAGGTCCATACAGGTAACAGGATAGAATACGGTTTTCAGAAACTGCTTCTTGCGACCGGCGGAATGCCCCGAAGACTCTTGATTCCGGGCGGGGACCTCAATGAAATTATTTACTTCCGCACTCTTGACGACTACCAGAACCTAAAGTCGCAGAGCTCCGGGTCTAAAACGGCGCTGGTTATCGGAGGAGGATTTATCGGGTCCGAAATCGCCGCGGCGCTGTCCATGCAGGGATCAAAAGTTACCATGCTATTCCCAGAAGCGTATGTGTGTTCGAATGTATTTCCCGCGCCGCTGGGACAGGCGTTAGGCAACGATTACCAGCGCCACGGGGTCCGGATTGTCACCCATGACAAGCCGCGGGCAATTGAGAAGGTAAACGGTTCGCACAGGGTCCACACCGATAAAGGCGAAACCATCACGGCCGATATTATCGTGGCGGGGCTGGGTATCGAACCGGAGATCGCCATCGCGTGCGACGCCGGGCTGGTGACGGCAAACGGCATTACCGTGAATGAACTGCTTGAAACATCCCGTTCCGATATTTATGCGGCGGGCGACCTGGCGTTTTTTCCATATGCGGCGCTCAATAAAAAAGTTCGGGTCGAGCATTGGGATAACGCCCAGCGCCAGGGAATGCAGGCGGGAAGGAACATGGCCGGCGCCCGCGAACCTTATGCTCATATGCCTTATTTCTTTTCAGACCTGTTCAATTTTGGATATGAAGCGGTAGGAACAATCGATTCAAGGCTGAAGACAGCGACCGATTGGCAGAAAGAAAATGATACTGGTGTCGTCTACTATCTTGACGATGACCGGATAAGCGGAATAATGCTCTGCAATATCTGGGACAAAATTGAAGATGCGCGGAAAATTATCAAAAGCGCTCAAAAAATATCTGATGAACTAAAACGAGTGTTTATCCCCGCGAAATAAGTATTATTTCAGTGATAGTGATTGTCGAATTGCTCCAGTTGAATCTCGTCCGGTGCGATCCCCGCAGGCAAATTATCGGATAATGTGTATTGACCGAACCAGGGTCTGTCCTTGGGAATAAAGTCTTAGACAATATAAGCCCGCAGGCAAGGGACCAAATGCAGTCTGATGCGATCCCGCATTAAGATACCTGCTGAGAATCGTGGAAACTTCCCGTCCATTCAAATCGAATAAACTGATAGTGACTTTCCCATCGTTTGGTATAATAAATTGAATGATATTTTGTTCCGGTCCGACAAGGATATTCATAGGGTAAGATTTTTGTTGAAGATATGTTTGATCTCCTTTGATTTCCGTAGCGGATGCGGTAAAAGATCCTACCATACCTATGCTGAAATGCACGTCGCATTGATAATGATACGTCCCCGCAACAGCAATCTTATAGGTAAAAGCGGTCCCCGTTCCGTTGTGCCAGCTTGCCGCCTGGGCGGGAATAGTTGTTGAGCTGAGCGGGTGGACGGTAAAATCACCTTCCCATTTTACCGTATCCCCAACCGACGCGGAAAAACTACTCGGTGAGTACACGTACCCCAAATTTCCTCCGAACATTACCACATGGGTCACCGCATAATTATTTTCCGCAAAGAGCAAAACGAATAATCCCACAACTGAAAAAACATAGCTCTGAAATTTTTCTTTCGTGCGAGTTCTCATTGTCAACCTCCCTTTTAATAAAATGAGATATCAAACAAAAGCGAAATTCATCCTTATATAGCAGCAAATTGCATGCCGACTTAAAATGAAAATAGCCGGTTGATGTTAAATCCGTAATACAGCGTATTGTCCATCGCACCCGCCATAAGCCGCCTTGTTCCGATGTTGTAATTATTTGAAAGTGTAAACATGAACTGGTGTCCGGCCGTTGTGTATTTAAGGCCAACCAGAAAGCTGTTTACCAATTTTGTTCCGCTAAAAGTCGTGTCGCGTGTTCCCATGACCGGATAATATTCCGCCAAAATGTCAAGGTTCGCTAAAGTAACCACATCAATCCCGGCGCCTAATCCGGGCTTTTTGGAAAGCCCATTATATGCGAGATTAATGACCGGTAAAAATCTGCCGGCAATCGGGTCGCTTTGGACATTTAATTGATAGAGAAAATTGTAGTCCCAGAGCGTATCAAAATCACGTCGAGCGCCGAAAAACTGAATAAGCGCCTGGGTGCGCAGATATTGCTTTGGAAAGAAGGCCGAATAGGCCGCATGAAACGTGTATTCTTTGTAAAGAAATTGATATGACGTTCCCACCTCAAGTTTGGGTATAATCACATATTTTAGTCCAAGCCCGACATTTGCCATGTTAATGAAATTATCGGGAAAATCCGCGGAAGGGGTCCGGAGAAACCGGTGCAGAATGTTTGCTTCAATACTTTTTGCATCCAATTGCGTGGGCACCGCAAGGTCGGGCATTGAATTTTCGTCGTAGGCGAATGACAGGGACGTTAGAAGAAAACAAAAAAACAATCCATCTTTTTTCATTCGCGCCAACCGATCTTTAATTTCAACTTTTAAACGTTTCGGATAATATTTGCAATAACTGTGCCATGAGAAAAATGAAGGAATAAATTACGTATCTTCTTGTTTTTGCAAATTTATTCCTAATCTAATGTCCTCCTATTTCAGGAATTTTGACACAAACGGCGACAATTCCCCGTGCCGCATGCAATGGCCGGACGGGCCCTGGGATAAAAATTCGGAAACCCACGTTTCGTGTTCCAGTTCCTCGTTGAGGATCGCCTCGGCCAGGCCATAGGTCCGGTGGTCTTTACCCGCTGTCAAGTCGCATATTTTTGAGTATTCCCGCACCGCGCACCGCTCCCCTTCAACGAGCACCCGCAATAATTCCTTGTTGTCCGTCGGGTCCCTCGGCAAAATTTCTGGCGGACAGGCGGACAAGGCATAAAAGTCCTTCAGGTTCTCCGGCAGTTTGCCGCCGAGTTCATAGATGCGTGGAAACAGCGCTTCAAAGTGGTTCCTGTCTTCCAAACGCGCCGTTTCGGCGATTTCCTTGATTCCCACTCCATTAAGCCCGATCATATTCACCCGCAAGATCGTATAATAATAAAACGTGGTCAGTTCTGCGGCCGCGTTTTTGACCAGCAGATCCACGAGCTGCGGTACGTTGATTCCCGTTTTCTCAACCATTTCCCTCGATAGCCAGGCCATTTTTATCTCCTTCCTCTAACCCATAAGGTGGATAAGACGCGTAGATAATTCAGCTACAGTATCTAATTTACAATTTAACAATCATAATCCCGCCATCATGCGCACCAGTCGCGCCGGACCGGCCGGTACGGGGACTTGAAAGACTTTAACTTCTTTACCTATTGTCCGGGGATTTGCATACGTCCCGAACATCCGGTCCCAAACGGTAAAAACGAACCCAAGGTTACTGCGCATGAGCCCCTTTGCTCCATGGTGCAATCTATGATAGTTCGGCGTTATTAATAACCTATCGAGAGGCCCGATGTCCACCCACACGTTGATGTGCAGCCATAGATTCACGACCGCGCTGAAACACAGGACCGCCGTCGCTTCGGCAATTGTCAATCGAAACAGATAATACCCGATCAGGACCTGCGGGATCGCAAAGAGGAAAAGATGGAAAACGCTTGTCCTCGAACCGGCGAGCCACCACAACTCCCCGATCGTGTGATGGAACGAATGCGCGTTCCATAATAAACGCAACGGTCCATGCATCGCGCGATGAACCCAATACAGGCAAAAATCGACGAATACAACGGTAAGAAACATTTTTGGTATGCTTGGCAGTGAACTCAGCCAATTTCCCGCCAATACCGAGGACAGATGGGCCGCATCATAACCCATCGCAACGGTTTTTTTTACGTACTCTCCGGCGAATATTACAATAAGCATTGCCGTGACATTGAGCATAAGACTATTATTTTTGTTAATCACGAAACCTGGACGTCGGCGCTCCCAATAATTAAAGCCCATTACGGCGGCCATAAAAGTAATAATTTGAATTAATAGGTACCGATCGACCATGGATCCACCTCCACAAGAAATTTGCCGGCCCTCTTTTCAAATCGTCTCTTAGAAGACAGCAAAAAGAATGCCATTGCTTGGGATTCGGAGCGAGCGAAGCGAGATAATTTCTAACTTCATCGCAAAGGTATTCGCCGCTTTCTTATTATTGGGGACAATTATCCGTGGCATATTTTTTGCATTAAAAAATTACGGGGTTTAATAATGAAAATTTATCAAAGCGGATGTAATCATGATCACGGGAATTGTCGGGATCGTTCTTGTCGCAACCGCGATATTGATAGTGGAAAAAACAAGCGATAAGTAGAAAGGACGTTTTTATGTCCGCAACCGCTTCGACCATGCTGCGGCTCGGAACGCGGGCACCCGGTTTTTATTTGCCCGACGTGCACGGTTCCCCTATTTCGTTGGAGCACTACCCCAATGAGCCGCTCCTGGTCATTTTCATGTGCAACCATTGTCCCTATGTCAAACATGTAAGGAACGGAATGCTTGACCTGATACGGGAGTATCAACGCAAAGGCGTCGGGGTCATAGGAATCAATTCAAACGACGCCAATGAATACCCCGACGATGGGCCCGATAAAATGCTGGAAGACTCCGTAGAATACGATTATACCTTTCCCTACCTTTTCGACGAAACGCAGACAGTGGCCAAGGCATACCATGCCGCGTGCACGCCTGATTTCTTTCTTTTTGATAAAGATAAGAAACTGTTCTACAGGGGACAGATGGACGACAGCAGGCCCGGAAACGGCGTGCCGGTCACCGGCAAAGACCTAAGGGAAGCTCTTGACGCTATGTTATCGGGAAAGCAAATGGCGCGTCCTCAAAAGCCTAGCCTGGGTTGCAATATAAAATGGAAACCCGGAAATGATCCCGACTATTTTCATTCGTGACTGATACCTTTATTTCGATTGCGCGCTGACCGATGTCGCGATGTTCCGGGAATCTTTTTCCGAATATATAACTCTGATTTCGTATCTCGGTTTCAACTCTTTGAGCGGGACGATTTTCTTTCCGGATTTAATGACCGCGGCCGGATCAAGAGAGAAAACATATTCCTTTTCAAGCGGGGCCTTTAAAACCATAACGTTCCCCGAATCATTGATCGATTGTATTGTTCCTTCGGCAATCAACACGTCCTTTCCCAATTCGGCGGTATCGGGCAGGAAAGAACCTTCCGGATAGATCAAAACGCTGCTGGCGTGTTTCTCGCCTTTTATTATTTCATAATTGGCCTTTACATATTTGTCCGGCGTCAAGTCCTTTCGGCCGGTGACCGCGCGTCCGGCCCTTATTATGGCCGATTTATCGAGATGCAGCGTGTCAATTTTGGTTATCCTTGTTTTCATTATGAACATATTATGTTCAATATCTACTGACTGTATGGTCCCTTCCGCTATCTTGCCCGTGGAATTACTTTGAATATTGTCAGGCGGATCGCCGCGGGAATGGGCAAAATTTAAAACGACGAACATAAAGCCCGCGGCTAATAAAAGTTTTTTCGGATTCATAAAACACCCCTTTTAAACGGTGAATTTTGCTGCTGATTTATTTGTATCATAAAATATAGCGCAAAAAACATGCCGCAAACCAGCCAGTAACATTCAATAACGTACTCACCATTGCGAACGAGTATTTTTTTTCGCCATCTTTTGGTAATATGTAAACGTTTGACGATCACATGTGTTCGTCAAACGTTTATCATTACAGTAAAATTCTCGTTGATTTGGCGGTCCGTGATTATTTTATGACCGTACTGGAAAAAGAAAACTTACTGGAAGTTTCCGCTCAAGGACAAACGTTTCCGTTTTGATAGCGGATTTCTTTGCCGTGATGTCTATTGTGCAGCTATTCCTTGCGCAAAAATCGAGAAACCTCCCGCGACTGTGCCCAAATTTATCAAAGTGGCATGACGATCGATTTTAAACATGTCTATTGTTCCATTCTTAGGATCCAATGCATAGAGAAATGTTCCATCTCGCGTTATTGACAAGTCGAGAGGTGTGTTTCCTAAACCGGCAACGGGATTAAGCAGAACAAGGCTTCCCTTATAACTCTTATAAGCGGAAATGGAACTTGTGCCGGGGTTGGCAGTAAAGATTTCTCCGCTCTCATTTCCGGTTATCCAGCAAGCCGCCTTTTGTCCGTTGGTCACCGATCCGCTTATCACGTCTAACATGTCATTGGGCATAATCTTGTAAGACGAAACCGCATTCGTGGTAGCTTCAACGACCAGCAGATGCTCCCATTGATCAAAGAAAAACCCGAATGGTGTCATGCCATTTGATGACGATGACATGGGGTTCATGCTTAGTAAGCCATTATCCATTACAGAATAAACAAGAATTTTATTATTTGCTTTGTCCGTTATTACCAGTTTTTCTCCATCTGGGGTAAATCCCACCTGGGCAAATCCTCCGGCTCCTAACAATCGAGTGGAATTTGACAAAAGGGTCAACTTACCTTTGTTGCTCAAGCTGAAACCAGCAATATTTGGAGAGCCATTAGCGTTAAGCACATAGGCTATGTTATGGAAAATGGTCACGCTTATGGGGAACATTCCTCCAGAATTAACCTTATCGGTTAATTTCAATTCATCCGGCATTACTCGGAAGACGGAGATTTCATTGCTTCCTGCATTTACTGCTAAGAGCCATATTTGGTCTTTGCTAAGTACGAGGGAACCCTGAGAACCAAGTGGGTCCAACATACTCCCGGATCCCATCCCGCCTGTTGATATTGAACCGGACATTGTCAACATGCCCTCGTCGTTACGATCAAAAATAACTACGGCATTGCCACTGGGAGAATTGGTCATGGCATATACTGCCCCGACCTTTTCGTTGTCTTGCGGATTTTCGGCAAAGACATTGACCGATAAGGTTATCATCATCGCAGCAGCTAAAAGGGAAAGGAACATTTTCTTTTTCATGGTTTTCTCCTTGTCTTAAAGGTGAAAATTAACTTGAGAAACTATTGGCCAATCAGTAAACGGCAACGAACTGTTTCCAATTTTGTGTGCTTCCCGCCGTCAACATGCCTCCTTTCTATCATGTTTATAGTAAAGTTTATGGAGCGACTTTAAAAACACTCGATTTTTTTTCATTTATGAGAAAGATTCTCATGACGTCGGTCAATTTCATTATTGTGCCTCCTTTGCGGCTTTCAGCAAATCATCAGGGTTGACACGTACTTTGATATCCGGATTGTAATAAACAAAACGAATGACTCCTTTTTGATCAACTACAAACGCCGCAGGAACAGGCAGCATATGAAGGTTATTGCCGGTGTTTGAATCCAGGTCAGCGCCGTGGTTCTTCATCTTGAGTAGAGTTTCATCATTAACCCGATAGGCCAGCTTGAATTTTTTAGTAAGTTCCATGGAGCGGTCAGACAGCAGCGTATAATTAATGAGGTGTTTTTCGAGGCTTTCTTTCAGCTTTTCCGGCTTGTCGGGACTTATGGCTAAAATTTGATAGTTCATTTTTTCCAATTCGGGTTCAATTTTTACCAATTGTCCCATTTGCAGATTACAGAAAGGGCACCAACCTCCCCGGTAGAAAATAACGACGCTATGTTTTTTAGCGATAAGTTTCTTGAAACTTACGTTCTTACCTTTAATTGTTAACAGGGTTCCATCCGGGGCCGAATCCCCAACGGCCAACGGATGCACTTTCTGGGCAGTAAGCGGAATTGAATCGTTCTGTTGCTCAGCCATGGCGATGTTTCCAAATATAAAGGATAACAAAAAAAAATTAATAAAGCAGGTTGTGGATATTTTGCGCATTCTTTCTTCTCCAACATTGAGCATATTTTTCATCTGTATCACTAATAACACGCAGTAGTTGAATATGGCGGGTAAATAAGAATCCTTTAATCAAGCCCTCTCATCAAATGATGGAGGGCTTGACTCGATTCAATCGTTTTTATTCTTCGATTGACATAACTGAAATTAGTTTATTCACCTGCCCATATACAAAACCGTCATTCAAAGCCGAGACAGGCAGGTTTTCCTGGGTTCCCATGCCGGGAGCGGATTGCCGTGGGGCCTGGTTAGGTCCAAATCCAGGATATTCATGAACCTCAGTTCCGGCATCCCAAAGGCTTATGCTGTCGGTAATATCACCAGTTAGAAGATTGCCACCCGAAGGCCACAGATTGAGTCCGTGAGATGAAGTGCCAAAAAAGACATCATTGCTCTGTCCGAACATGAAGGCCATATAGAGTTTCTGGCCCTGGGCCAAGCTAAAGCTGAATGAACTACTTGAACCCGGCAGCAAAACCGAGGTTCCTATAACGATGGGCGAAAAGCCACGGGCCATCAGGGAGTCATGGAGCGGCCCTGGATTTCCGTCTTCCGCGAGATTTTTCAACCCTTTTCCGGCGACCATGCCAGAATCAAAGATTACCGTATCCATGTTACTCAGAGCAAAGAGGATTGGTGATAATGGAGTGGTAACGCCCAGAAGCGGAGTAATCCAACTTGAAAGATCGCCCGGATTGCCCGTTTGGGCGAGTGTTTTAAGGCCTCTTCCCTTGTCCGGCACGCCAACTTCAAATAAAGGCTTGCCGCTCGCGTGTACCGCCCAAATGCCGGGAGAAACGGGCGTAACGGAAGTTGACAAAACGTTAATGGTCACGGTAAAGGAATCGGTAATTGCGTCAACGGTTTTGGGCATTATGCTGATTGTCATTACGCTGTCGGTAGCATAACTCGGAATCATGAGCGGTCTTACGAGATTGTTAGTATCCGCAATATTCGCTTTTACCGAATCGATCGGTTGGTTTAACCTCGTTCCCGCGTCCCAGAGCGTAACTAATGAAGTAATGTCACCCGATAGTACCGCCCCGGAGCTTGACCATAGACTTATCCCGGTATCCGGAGTCGCGTAAAACCAGTCGCTTGATTTCCCAAACATGTTTGCAAACGATAGCCTCGTTCCCATTGGCGCTAGAAACGAAAATGACATGGAATTACCCGGTTGCACAGGCGCGGTTCCTCCATAGGTACCGGAATTGAGTGCTACGAACTGATTGGAAGTATTGGTAATTTGAATTTGAACATTTTTTGCCACAGGGGCAACTACAGTTGTTGAACTTTTCTTGCTGCAGCCGAATACAAAAATAAGCATACTTATTACTAATACGGGAACTATAAATTTACTCATGATCAACCTCCTTTTCTTAAAAATGATAATAAAGCAACTTAGAAATTGCTTTTTTAAAAACCTTTCAACTCATTTGTATACAAATTAATTTTCCTGTAATTTTAAGCGCCGCAAATTTAATGCCAATAAGTTTTATCAAGGCCCGCAGAGGCAAATCAACAAACAGGAGTAATTTGCCATGTGGCTTTACAGGATGGTATTGCTTGCGGTTTTATGTACAGTCAATGCGCTTTTGGAATTAGAATTCCGTGCAATAAGGAGCAGGCCTGCAACGTGTGGCGCTGAAGCGCCAATTTTGCTTGCTTCCCTATGGATGTCAGCAAGCTACCACCTTTGGCAGCAGCGGTTTACTTGCAGAAGGCAAAAATGTACTCTATGGTCTTTTCCGACCAGTCTTTTTTGACGATATCAAAGTTAACCGGGCGTTTAAGCGTGGATTTAAAATAATCGCGGTCGTGGCCGGTCACCAGCAGGATTTTTATTTCCGGGTATTGCTGGACCCGTTCGACGAATTCAATGCCCGACATCCCCGGCAATTTGTAATCGACGATAACGACATCCGGCTTCAGTTGGTTAATTTGTGCAAGGGCTTCTTCAGCATTATCAAATTCGGCGATTATTTCCACGCCGGAAACGCCGCGGAAATGATGCTTGTACAAGAACATGCATGTATCATCGTCATCGATTATCATTATTCGCCTGGACATGGTTTTCTCAAAGATTTTTGTCAACAGACAAGGTAAAGTAGAACGTCGCTCCCTTGCCGACCTGGCTTTCCCCCCATACGCGGCCGCCGTGCCGTTGGATGACTTTATCGACTATTGCAAGCCCGATGCCGGTGCCAGGAAATTGGCTTTCCGAATGCAGGCGCTGGAAGGGTTTGAAAAGTTTCTTGGCATGGGCGTCATCGAAACCGGCGCCATTGTCCCGAACGTAATAGACTTTTTCACCGTTCCTCTCCATTTTCCCGAATTCAATGACCGCGTCGGGCGTTTTGCTCGAATACTTCCAGGCATTGCCGATAAGGTTCGATAGCGCGACATGCATAAGCCGTGCATCGCCATATGCTCTAAGCCCCTCGGCAATGACCGCTTCGACCTTCCTTCGCTTTTCGCCTTGCTGAAGCTCATTGACGATTGACCCGGCGACCGCGCTCAGGTCGATCTCTTTGGGGTGCATTTCCTCCCGCGAGATTTTCGCAAGACTCAGAATGTCGTCAATCAGCTCGTTCATTCTGTCCGTGCTGATCTTGATCCTGCTGAGAAAGCCTTGACCTTCCGCGTCAAGCTTGTCGGAATAGTCTTCCAGAAGGATCGTGCAAAAGGCCATTATCGCTCGGAGCGGGGTGCGCAGGTCGTGAGACACTGAGTAGGAAAACGCCTCGAGTTCCTTGTTGGCGGACATTAAATCGGTGGTCCTTTGCATGAGAAAACTGTTGAGTTCGTCAATCCGGGCCCGGTTTTCCATGTCTTCAGTCACGTCGATTCCCGTGCCGATGACAAGTTCGACATTTCCCCCTACGTCTTTCAGCGCGGAATTCGCCCATTTTATGAACCGCCTCGAACCGTTCTTGGTCTTCCAGTAATTTTCAAATTCCATTTCCGCCGTGGTTTTACCGTCCTTGATCGATTTGAAAACGCCCTTGACCGCATCCATTTCTTCCGGCAGCAGCAAATAATCCCAGAACGGCTTGCTCTTGAGTTCATCGAACGTAAATCCGGTTGTTTTTTCACAGGCATGATTAAATAGTTGTATGCGGCCTTCAGGGTCAAGGCCGATAATTAAACCGCCGGTAGTTTGAATGACCGCATTGCTGAAATTACGCTCTTTACGAACGGCTTCTTCGGCCACGGCGCGGGCGTTTTGCGTCCTGATCGTCAAGATTCCATGCGCAAGATCATCGGCCAGGTCGGTAAGCAAGGCCGTTTCATCGGCGGCACAAGAGTCGGGTTCTTTTGAATAAATCGTTATCGCGCCAAAAGCATGGTTTTCGTTTAAAAGCGGAAGGACCAGGGACGACGCATACCCTCGTTTCAGCGCCTCTTCGCGCCAGGGCTTAAAATTGGGGTCGGTGAGCATGTTTCTGCATCCGCTCGGTTTTCCCGTGCGGATTGCGGTTCCTGTAGGTCCTCTGCCCCGTTCCGTGTCGGCCCAGCTAATGTTCAAATGTTCCAAATAGCCATCATCAAAACCCGCAGAAGCCACTGGCGTCACACATTTGCCGTCATCGTTTTCCGCATAGCCTATCCAGACCATCATATGACCGCAGTCTTTCGTTATAATCGTACATACATCCTTAAGGTACTGCTTCTCATCCTGCGCCCGCATCATCGCCTGACTGCTTTTATTGTGCGCCTTGAGGGTCCGGTTTAGTTGCAGAAGTTCTTTTTCCTGTTTTTTGATCTCGGTAATATCGACGAATGAACCGATGAGCGCCGGCCTGCCCTCGAAATGAATGGGGCGCGCCGACGACCTCGTCCAGAACGGCGCGCCGTCTTTTTTCCTGAGCACCACTTCATAGTCGGCGGCGTTGTTATTGTCCTTAAGGAGTTTGAGGACGCGGGCGCGGTCGGCTTTGTCCCAATAAATATCGGGAGCGGCTTTCCCAAGGAGTTCTTCTTTGGAATAGCCGAACGCCTTTTGATACGCGTTATTTACATAAAGGAATTTTCCGTCGTTAATGCCGACGATGCCGATCCCCACCGGCGTCAACTCGGCGATCACCCTGAACCGTTCCTCGCTTTCGCGAAGCGCGCCCTCGGCCTTCCTGCGCTCCGCGATGTCCCGCTCAAGCTCGGAGCTTACGTGCTCCGCTTCCATGCGGGCCCTTTCGGCGTCTTCAATGAGGTTGAGCGTGGCCCGGCGCGACCGGCGGAGGCTTTCGTTGGCGGCCTCAAGTTCCCCTGCGTGGCGTTTAAGTTCTTTTTGTAAATTTTCAGAAGCTTCCTTTGCCTGTTTGCGTTCAATAGCGTACCGTATGGACCGGGCCATGGACTTACCGTTTACGGAACCTTTGACAAGGTAGTCTTCCACCCCGTCATGGATCGCCTCGGCGCCCAGGGCCTCGTCGGCCAATCCGGTCAAAACAATCAGCGGAAGCTTCGGGGCCGTTTTCATGACGCTCAGGTAGGTGTTCTTGCCGATGCTGTCGGGAAGCCCTAGATCGATAAGCCCGATATCGAAGGCGCATTCGCGCAATTTGCCAAACGCGGTGTCGAGCCGGTCTATCCAGGTCACTTCAAAGGTATCCCCCGCTGCTTCGGCCAGCACGCCTTGGACCAGGCGAGCATCCGAAGGGCTGTCTTCCACAAGCAGGATTTTAATGGGTTGCGGCTCGGACATATGGTTACTGGTTTTTTGTCGGAAGCACGACCACCGACAGCCAAAAATGCTCTATCGATTGGACCACTTCGATGAATCGTTCGAAATTAACCGGTTTTGTAATATAACAATTCGCATGCAACTGGTATGACCGTAAAATGTCCTGCTCCTCTTTTGAGGTGGTAAGCACCACCACGGGAATCGTTTTTAAATCGGGATCGGCCTTGAGTTCCTCAAGGACTTCGCGGCCGTCCTTGCGCGGCAAATTCAGGTCGAGCAGGATAAGATCCGGCCGCGACGCGCCGGAGTATTTCCCTTTACGCCGTAATAATTCCATGGCTTCAACCCCGTCTTCAACATGATCCACCTGGTTGGTCACCTTGGCAAGGCCCAGGGCCTTGACCGCGAGCTTTGCGTCGCTCGGACTGTCTTCAACCAGAAGTATACGGATTGACCGCGGCGTCGATTCATTCATGCTTTCGCTCCTTTACAAGTATATAAAAACTAAAATCTTTTTCTTCATTAAAATCATGAAAATCCTTTTAATCCTATTAATCCCGGTCCGGTATGGTAAAATAAAACTTGGCGCCTTCGTCGGGCTTGGATTCTACCCAAATGGCTCCCCCATGCCGTTCAACAATCCTTTTGCACACGGCCAAGCCGATGCCGGTTCCTTTATAATGGGAACGGCCGTGGAGCCGCTGGAAAATCAGAAATATCCGTTCAAAGTATTGGGGCTCTATGCCGATTCCGTTGTCGGCGACGCATATTTCCCATTGTCCGTCTTTGCGCGCGGCAGTAACGGTTATTTCAGGCCTTTTGGGCCCGTGGAATTTGATGGCATTGCCGATGAGGTTTTGAAGCAGTTGCGTCATTTGCGACGCGTCACCGTAGACCTCCGGCATGTCGCCGCCGGTCACGACGGCATTTGCTTCACCAATGGCAATTTTTAGGTTTTTGATCGCGTTGTCAAAGGCCTCCTTCATCGGGAACATGGTGAACTTTTTTCCCCTGGTGCCGACCCGCGAATATGAAAGCAGATCGTCGATGAGCCTCTGCATCCGTTCGGCGCCCTCGACCGCAAAGTCGATGTATTCCTTGGCGGCTTCGTCTAATTTGTTTACATATTGCTTTTTCAGAAGTCCCATGAACCCGGCCACCGCCCTTAAAGGCTCTTGCAAATCATGGGACGCCACGTAGGCGAACTGCTCAAGGTCCTTGTTCGACCGCGCCAGTTCCTCAGTGGCCTTTATCAGCGCCGTTTCGGCCTTCTTGCGTTCGTCAATTTCCTTATTTAAATCATCACGCGAAGCCGTGATCGACTTCAAATCGTGAGTCATTTTGTCAAAGGAGCGCGACAGTCGGCCGATTTCGTCCTTTTGATCGGTCCCGAGTTTAAGGTCCAGATTTCCGCTCCCGATTTCCGCCGCGCCTTCGGAGAGCCGTTTGATAGGCCCGGAAATGGATTGGGCCATGGAAAACGCCATGACGGCGCTGAGCGCGATCACGATGGCGAGGATCATAAGCGCCAGATTTCTTAAATTCGTCACGTCGGCAAATGCCTCTTTTGCATCGATCTTCGCGACAAGCCCCCAGTCCATGGATGGAATATATTGCCAGGCCGCTATGACCTTTTTCCCCCGATAATCGATCGATATGCCTGACCCGGACTTTCCCTGCACCGCCTGCTGGATCGGATATGAAGAAGCGTCTCCTATGGTGGCTTTTCTGACGAGGGTCGCCTTGGGCTCATGCCTGAGCGGGTTTAAAAATTCCACCCGATTCCCGGTTTTCTTTCCGATCAGGACCTCGCCGGTGCTGCCCAGGCCGGTATTGTCCTGAATAAGTTTATAAACGGGCGTCATGTCCACTTCAAAAACGATGGTCCCAATAAAAGCGCCGCTGAAATCATTGGACGGCGCGGCAATGAGCATTTCGAACCTCTTATCTTCCGCCGAGTCGAAATAGATGTCCGAAAAATAGACCCCCGCTTTACCATGTGTAAATGCGCTCCGTTCGGCGTCGTTGCCCCGCGATAGATCTTTTAGGTAATGATCCGGTCTATTTGAATAGACGATCAGGCCTCGGGGATCGGCAAGCATGATGTCGGTCATGTTGGAAACCGACTGCATCTCCCGCAATTGGCCGCTCAGCATTTTTTGAGCGGTGATAAACTCCAAGGTTTTAGGATGACCGGCCAACCGGATCATGATTGGATGGTTTTGCTTGATGTTATAAAAGCCCTGGGCTATCTCCATGTTCGCCTTCAAATCCGCGAAGTAATCCTGTATCCTGTCGGCCCTGAAAACGCTCAGGTCCTTTAATTGCGCGAAGCGGTTGGCCTCCAGCGAGCTTTTAAAGTTTGTGTAGGTCAATGCGCTGACGAGGAGCAGGGGAATCGAGGCGATCACGAGAAATATTATCGTAAGTTTTGATCTTATAGACATATTAGTCCGGTTCCCAGGAGGACGAACAAACACGCCGTGTTAAAGGCAATGGCCGAGTTTATTCCTTCAAAATAATAATAAAGGTTCGGCGCGCCCGCGATGTAGCCGATTATCGCAACTGTTCCGATCGAACCGATGGCAATGCCCGTGATTCGATATCCAAAACGGAGGTTCTTGATGTCCATTAAGGTTAGAATGGCGGCCAATGCCATCAACATGAAATTCAGCATCGTCGGCAGCGACGGTCGGCCCGGGACCACGGTCTTTGCCGCGCCGGGCGCGTCCTTCATGAAAAGGTCTTCGAGCCCGGTATGAATCTTGAGAAGAGCGGAGGAAAGCAGCGTTCCCATGAGAAGCATGATGATCAGGGTCGTTATGAAAAGAACAACCTGGCTTTTTTCAAATTCACCCTCCCGCGCCCTTGCCATATAGTAAAGACTTACGCCGCTTAAGAAAAAACACAATGCCGTTGAAAATTTCATGCTGACCCATGCCGGGGAAAGACTCTTGAGCAGGGGAACATTGAATATCCATCCTGCCATGACCGCGATTCCGGCCATGATGATCACCAGCGACAGGAGTTCTGCGGCGTTCTTTTTATTTTTCATGAATTATTATTAATCGTTGAAATCCGCCGCGAAACGTTGCGGCTCTCCCAGCTTGGCGCAGAGTTCGTTTACCTGTTTTTTCAGTTCGACCATCTGTAACTCACGGCCGACCATGGCGCGGTTGAACCGCTCCAGCTCTTCGTTGCTCCTGCGAAGTTCCTCCGCGTGGCGCCGGGTTTCATCTTCGGCTTTCTTGCGCTCGGTGATGTCGCTGAAACAGATGACCACTTTTTTGCTTTCTTGCCCGCCCAACCGGAAGGCCTGCACGTCGAACCACCTGTTCAGCGCCTTTGCTTCATTCGTAAAATGCTCCGCTTTGCCCGTCAACGCGATCTTACCGTATATGTCGAACCAATGTTGTTCATGGTCGGGGGCCAGATCGCGCATCAGTTTTCCCTGAGCGTCATGTAACCCGGTTTGGCTTTCAAAGGCTTCATTGATTTCCAGGAACCGGTAATCCACGGGCTTATTGTCCGCGTCGAATACCATTTCGATGATGCAATAGCCTTCGATCAGCGAATTGAAGAGCTCACGGTAGCGCTTTTCGCTTTCCCGAAGCGCTTTATTTGCTTCCTCCAATTCAGCGGTGCGCTCGACGACTTTTCTTTCCACTTCGTCAAACGCGATCCGTTGCATTTCCTCCGCCGCTTTGCGTTCGGTCAAATCATTTATTATCAGGCAAATGTTTCTATTTCCATTGACTTCATATAATGTTCCCGATATTGAAACCGGCAACGTGCTGCCTTGTACATATGCTATTGCGAATTCATCACGATAAGGGCGGACAGCGCATTTGCTGATAAAAGTGGCGTAGCTCTTATGGAACGAGCTTGGAAGAAAGTCGGTAAATGGGGTGCCTACCAGAGAAGACATCTGGCACCCCGCCAAAATGGAGAAAGCTCTATTAGTAAAAACGATTATCCCGTTTACATCAAGAACAACGGCCGCTTCGATCATGTTCTCGATCATGACACGACAACTGAAATCAAGGCCCTGCGAGGAAAATAACCTTTCGCAATTGTCATTCGATATAACAAGGGCGTCAACTTCTCCGGTCTTAACCGGGCCTAAAGGGTTTATGCGGTCCGAAAGACCATTTTTCAACCGTGCTCTGCCCGAGGATGGCGTCTTTTTAAAGTTTGATTCTTTGTCCATTATGATCGCCTTGTGCAGCGCATGGAGAATCCATCAAACCTTTTCGCGTTGGTGGTCGTTTTCCCGCGCAAAGAAAAGAAAATATTTTTTGCTTTGGGCATAGGCGCTTCCTTCCAGGATTGGTTTGAAGTTGACATTTGCAGTTGACAGAATTGCCATTGGCATGTGCCCGGCTTTGTTCGTCTATTATCTTAAATTTGCGGTGTGGTGCGATCTTTGTATGGCAGGATCAATCAACCAATTAGATAATATACAATCTTATGTTGCTAATGGCGCATTTAATGAAGAAAAATAAACCGCCGCGGAGGAAGAAAGCAATCCGGACGCTATCCGCATTGCCGGAACAATAACGCTTTGATCCCTTATGCCAAAATGTAATTCGAAGCGGATAGAGGCGCTTTGCGCCGGACTAATTGCACAAAAATTATTCAGGATGAGACAATAATGGTCATGATTATTCGAAAATTATCAAGCCATGAAGGTAGCCAGTTCATATGTGGTTCTCAAATTTGAGATCAATCTTTTAACATTTTTGAGAATTATACGTTATTGATCCGTGGTTTTGAAGAAATACCCTTTGCTCAATTTTGTTTCGTGTCAATGAAGATTGTTCCCTCTGTCAGCGATACCGGTTATTCAATACAGAACAAGGCATTTTTTAATTGGTATTATTATTGCATATTTAATGCCAACAAGTCTTTCCAGTAAATGCTGGAAACGACGTAACTTTAACATTGTACCGGGAGGTAGAAAATGGGAATTACCATAGAATCACTCGTGGCGTTATTGAACAAGGACCTTGAGTTGGAATATTCGGCGGCCATACAGTACATCAACCATTCAGCCGTGATGGCCGGGGCCGAATTCGGCGATCTTATCAAAGAGCTGAAAATCCACGCAAACGAGGAAATCCAGCACGCGATGATACTTGCCGACCAGATCGATTACTTCGGAGGCGCGCCGTCGGTCGCCGTAGGTCCGATACAGGTATCAAAAGACAACAAGAAAATGATGCGGCAGGACCTTGACGGTGAGGAAGACGCCATAAAACGCTACAAAATCAGGATCGACCAGGCCGAGCAGCTCAAGGAGTTCGCACTTTCGCAGCAGTTGCGCACGATCCTTGCCATGGAACAGGAACATGCGATGGACTTGATACAGGCGCTTGGGAAATAACATATGGAGAAAGAATTAACCTCGAATGTGCTGCTTTTTGCGCTCAGCACCTGCGTGATGTGCAAGCGGGTAAAAATGTTTTAATGTCACGATTTGGCGATGCAAGGTGTGCGGATATCTCTGCGCCCGCGATGCCCCGCCGGAAGTATGCCCAATTTGTAAAGCTAAGAAAGAGCGCTTTGAAATATTTTAACCACTTAAACTAAAACGGCAACGTTCCACAGGCCGGGAACTTTGCTCCGGTCTCTGGAAGTCGCCGTAACGAGATCTACCACTATTCCACTTTGATCTCGATTGCTTTTCTCTTTTTTCCTTCTTTTTTGCCGATAGTGATTTCCAAAAGCCCGTCACTATGCTTTGCCTTTACACTCCCTTCTTCGACGTAATCGGGCAAACTAAAACTTCGTTCGAATATTCCATAACCCAACTCGCTGCAATAACATTCCTCGTCCTTTTTCAGGTCCGGGGCCTTTCTCTCGCCGCGCAATCGCAAAAGCCCACTCCGAATGTCCAGGTGAATATCCTCCTTTTTAATGCCTGGAATCTCGAAAATGATCGTGATTGCGGAGTCAGTTTCCCGCATTTCATAGCGCGGGTGAAAACCGGGGGAAAAATCATAATCCCAGAAACCATCCAGCAAACGTGTCACTGGACTTCCCGCCCATGGCGCTATGGCCGTCGCAGTATCTGATGGATCGAAACAAACTCTATCACTCATATTTTACCTCCTTGCTCTCTGTCCGATAATAATTCGTTTTCCTGGACTTAAATATTGCGATAAACTCGCCAGCACTGTACGGAAGGGATTGTCGAAAAAGAATGGGATTTGATGAATTTTAATGTCTCTAATTGCCGTGTTATTTCCGTTTTTGCAATTCGTCGATTTTCGCGGCAAGAATGAAATCGTTTTCCGATAACCCTCCGATTGAATGCGTGGAAAGCTCGATTTCAACCTTTGCGTAATAAATGTGGATGTTCGGGTGGTGGCCTTCGGCCTCCGCAAGCAGGGCAATCTCCACGACAAACCCGATTGCCGCGGAAAAGCCCGTAAATCGAAAAGTTTTTCTCAAGGTATGAATTCCCGTCTGCACCAATTCCCAATTATCAACGGCGCTTAAAAGCGTATCTTCATTTTGTTTATCGAGCGGCGCTTCATCCTTGCCGCGCGCTACGCATTTCTTTTTATTCAAATCCATGGTGTCCCCATTTTAATATTCTTCCAGGTGATACCACTCCGCGTTTTCCAGCCATTCTCCGGGATGCCGGAGAAACCCCAACATGTCGGTGAGGAAGTTTACATGAGATTTTTCCTGCTCGATTATTTTTGTCAGAACTTCTTTTTGGGCCGGGCTTTCCATTTTTATAAGCGCTTCCTTGTAAAATGCCACGGATTTTTCCTCTAAACGTAATGCTTTTTCATACGCGTTATAATAATCCGTTGCCGGTGTGCCATACGTTTCAAAATGATCCGACAACCTTCTGAAAACGGCCTTTGATTCTTTTAAAATATTAAGATTTTCCAGCGAAGGAACGTCGAAGTGTTTATGCCAGGCATTCAGGATTTCATAATGGCCTTTCTCTTCCCTTGCAAGAAACAAGAAAATGCCAGCCTCGTCTTTCCACTTCACCTTGTCCGCGAGTTTCGTATAGTAATCAATTCCTTCCTTTTCAATAGCCATGGCTAATTCCAAAAAGTCCATGTTTCGTTTCCTTTCATGCTGGTTATTAATTTCACGACAATTAATAAATGCAACAATCATGCCATTAAAAAAACATCTAGTCTGGAAATTAACGCACGGATTCAAGGAGGATCGGGATAATTGATTTCAATCCGCGCTTTCAATCTTTTCTTGAGGCACGATTTCAAGCTCGATTTTCTCAGTATAACGCCGTAGAATCGTGATCGTAGACTTTTTACCGACAAGTTCCGCCGACAAATATTTTTGAAGACTATCGATCCCGGTAATGGGATTTCCATTAAACTCGATAAGCATGTCGCCTTCCAAAATTCCGCTGTGCGATGCCGGACTGTCTTTGGCGACCGAGGTGACGAAAACGCCGTTTTCAATGTTGAGATCATAATACCGCACTATCCTCCGATGCAGCGGGACGGTCTGGCCGCCGATGCCCAGGTAGCTCCGCCTGACTTTTCCGTCCTTCAGCAGTTCCACAATCACCAATTTTGCCGTGTTGACAGCAAGGGCGAAGCATATCCCCTGCGCGGGAAGTATGGTCGCGGTGTTAACGCCAACGACTTCGCCCCGCGCATTGACGAGCGGTCCGCCGGAATTTCCCGGATTAAGCGCGGCGTCCGTCTGGATGATATTGTCCATGAGTTGTCCGGATTGTGAGCGAAGGGTCCTTCCCAGCGCGCTGATGACCCCGGCGGTTACGGTGCATTGAAACCCGAACGGGTTTCCCACGGCAATCACCAATTGCCCTACGCGCAGGCCTTGCGAGTCGCCAAACCGGACCATGCCCAGATCGGGCGCTTCGATACGGATTAGGCCGACGTCCGTGGACGGATCGTCGCCGATGGCGTACGCCTTGTACTGTCTTCCGTCAAGTAACGTAACCTCGATATGCCGCGCGCCGTGGATGACATGGCTGTTGGTCAGGATGAGGCCGTCGGGAGTGAATATCATTCCCGACCCGCTCCCCGCATCCTGCCTGCCGCGCTTGTTCCCGCCGTCATCCCCCGTTTTGCGCACATCAATTTTCACTACCGAAGGCGTTACCATTTCCGACGCGGAAACCACGGCCTTCGAGTAAGCGTCAAGGGCATTGGCGTCGGCCCGATCCTCGGCGCCCACGCCCTCCGTCTGCAAAGACGCAGGGCCGCCGGGAGAAACAAAAAGCGGCTGCATATATTCGATATAATCCAACCCACGTTTACCCTTGGTCATAGTATCTTCCTTTTCATAAATAAACCTTACCTTAGCGCCGCATCTTCATTCATTGCAGCCGGGCAATCACAGGCGCCTTTCAGTTGAACTACGGTTATTGATGGATAAATATTTGCCACTTGCGGGCTGGTTTTCAATTTTTTTAAAAAAACCGCTTATGTATGGATATTGGTTATCAACCAATGTCCCAATCCACTTCGGGAGATGGTCCCGTTAATGTTCGCACGTTCGATATAGCCCTCAAGCTCGGCGCGCCTGAACCCTCGACGGATCGACAGGCATCCGTCCTGACGGGTAAACCCTTCGCGCCAGAACATCCGGCCAATAAAAGAATAACCAAAGTACCAGGCAAGGAGACGTTCGATATCGTGCGCTACAAAACCGCGTTTGCAGCAATCATGAATGGCGCGGAGCATGGGCGGTATATCGCTATCGGGAAGATGATGGAGAAAATGATTGGTAAAAGCATAATCGACCGAGAGGTTCAATGCGCCTATGTCGCGGGCATCGGCTTGGATGAAGATTATTGAAGGTTCGCATCGGCACGCGTTCCGTGCATACCGTAAAATACGGGGATTATTGTCGAGGCAGTACACCAGACACTTGATCCGCAAACGGCGGCATTGCCGGGTAAACCAAACGGCAGTATCGCAGCCGCCCGCGGCAACGTCAAGAAAGCTTACCTCACGGGCGCCGCGCCGACGCATGTCGGCAAATACGGTTTTGTGCAAGACCCGCCGTATTTGCGAGAGAAACCGATTGATATATTTAAAATCCCGCAGCGTCGTAAACAGCATTGATTCGTCGCCCTTCGCGTCGTCCATCAGCTCAAGCGTTACGGCGCGTTGCGAAAGGTCGGGAATAAAGTGGTTGAGGTTAAACGTCATCATGTATCTTTTTTTGGATAAAAAATATGAGTTTCAAATTGAAAAATGATCCTGCAATTCTTTCGCGTCCCGGCGCAAAACGCAACTACAACCGCTTGCTGTTTGCCGAGGTGGCGCCAAAATATCACCGGATAAAGCGCCTGATGTCCTTTTTCATGGACGCTGTATGGAAAAAGTCCCTCATATCCGGCCTTCCCGTTACAATCGACGGCCGGGTCCTCGATATCGCCACCGGCACCGGCGATCTTCTTGCCCTGGCCACACGTCGATGGCCCGCCGCGGCCCTTGTCGGATGCGATTTAAGCCTTGTCATGCTATCACTGGCCCGCCAGCGCGTGAAATCAGACAAAATCATGTTGAGCTGTCAGGACATGTCGGCGCTTGCCGTGCGTTCCGGCTCCATGGCAATTATCACGGGCGGATACGCCCTGCGAAACGCTCCGGATCTTCGCACGACGCTGGCCGAATGCTTCCGCGTGCTCAAACCCGGCGGCGCGGCCGCTTTTCTCGATTTTTCGCGTTCACCCAATAATGCCCTGTTTTACGTCCAATACCGGTTACTCCGTTTGTGGGGCGGACTCTGGGGCTTTTTGATGCACGGCAATCCAGCCGTTTACGCTTATATCGCCGAAAGCCTTCGCTTGTTCCCCGACCGGAACGCCCTCCGTGTCATGTTCGCCGGTGTCGGATTTGTCGATATTTCCGTGCACAGCAGAATGTTCGGCTTTATCGACATCATCATCGCGCGCAAGCCCGCTTAGCCTTTCAGCAGCAGGCCGTAAATCGAAAGGCCCGCGCCGAACCCCACGACGCAGCAATACCGGCCGGGCGCGATTCCCTTGTCAAGTATGCGTTCGAGTTCGAACAGCACCGTCGGCGACGACATGTTCCCATATTGCTCAAGGACCCGCCGCGAAACCGCAAGATGCGCATCGGTCAATCCGAGGCCTTTCTGCACCTCCGCGAGGATTTTCTCGCCGCCCGCATGGATCGCCCAGTGCGAAACGTCGGGCACGGCCAATCCCCTCGCTTCGAGCATGGATGTAACGAACGGAGGCGCCATTTCGCCTATTATTTTCGGGAGCGCGGGCGAGAGCACGTTGTGAAGTTGCCCGTGTTTGTAAACATAGCGCACGTCATTGCGATTGGCCGGAAAAAACCGGCTTGCGGAGGCGATGAAAACCGGTCCATCGTGACGGTCTGAAACGATCGCGGCGGCCGCGCCGTCGCCGAACAGGGCGTTGGAAACAATCAGGCTCACGTCGTCGCCCATCTGATACGTCGCCGAGCAGATTTCCACGGCCACCGCCAGAACAATGCCGCCATCGCGTTCGCAAAGCCCCTGCGCGATCTGCAGACCCGGAAGCGCGCCGCCGCATCCGGCGCCAACAAGGTCGTACAGCTTTACATCAGGCGAAAGCCCCAGCGGTTCGATAAGGTATGTGGCAATGCCGGGACAGACATATCCGGTACAGGTATTGACCACCAGGCCCGTGATGTCACGCGCCGTTACTCCGGCCCTGACCATTGCTTTTTTCGCGGCCCCGACCGACAGGTCCGTCGCCCATCGGGTGAACCTTTCCATGCGCTGGTCGGGGTCTTCGTCTTTGAGCCGGACGACGTCGCGCACGTTGTCAACAGCGATATGCCGCGTACGTATGCTCGGATGCGACATCACCTTTCGCATTATTTCCAAACTCCGCGGCTTGAGCACGTCGCCATAATGCTCTTCAATAAGGTCCGCGGCCCTTTGCTGATCAATCTTCGTTTGCGGATTTGCGGTCGCCACCGCCGCTATACGTGCATTGCTTTGTCGCAATTCTTGCATTTCAAAACAATTTCCTTTGCATGCTACGGGATTTGCAGTGTATCTTACTGTTTTAGAGAGCGCCGGTATTGCGATGTTTTTAAAATACGTTTCTCCACATCGGAATGCTTAAGGAAAGGAACCATGTCTACTCCAACAGTCAAGCAACGGGTTGATTCGATAGTCAAAGAAGTCCTTCGTGTAGATCCTGCAAAGATCATGCCATCGAGCCGGTTCAAAGAGGACCTTGGCGCCGATTCCCTTGATCTGGTCACACTGATCATGGCCCTTGAAGAGGAATTCAAGGGCCCGATTTCCGATGAAGAAGCGGCGGGTCTCATAACTATCGGCGATGCGGTGAATTTCATCGAGAAAAAAGCGGGGCTTCAAGAATCATGAACCCCACGCGGGTCTTCATCACGGGCATCGGCGTGGCCGCTCCCACGGCAATAGGGACTGGGCCGTTCTGGCGAGCGTGCCTCGATAATGTCGCCTCAATCGCCGCAATTCCCGCCCATTGGCTCAATTACCACCACCCCGCATCAACGCTGTGGGCCCCTTTGCCGGAATTCGATTACCTGCACTACAATATCAACCGGATCGAGCGTATGCAAATCGACATGGCCTCGGTCCTGGGACTGTGCGCCTGCAAACAAGCGCTTGACAATGCGGAATTCCCAACGAGCCTGAAAGATGATAAGAAAAACACCTTCGACATAAAAGGGATTGATCCTTCCCGCTGCGGCGTGTTTATGGGAACCGGTATGGCGGGAATCGCCAGTTTTGCCTTTAATCAGGCTTTCCATTGCTTTTCTCCAATAAAAGAGCTCCTCGGCGAAGGTTCCCGGGCCGATCATCTGCTTCGCATGCCCGCCAGGTTCAACCCGTTCGCCGTCTCGCAGATCATGCCCAATTCGGCCGCGGCATCCATGGGAATAAAGTATTCGATTACCGGGCCCAACACCACGTTTGCCAATGCCTGCGCGGCTGGGACCATTGCGATTGGAAACGGGTTCCGCGCGATCCGTTCCGGCAAATGCGACCTGGCAATAACCGGCGGAACTGAATATCTGGCTGATGAATTCGGCGGCGTTTTCCGGGGTTTCGATATTGCAAAAACGCTTATCCGCGATTGCGCCAAACCGGAAAAGGCCAACCGTCCCTTCGACCAGAAGCGGTCGGGCTTCCTGTTCGCCGAAGGGGGCGCGGCCACGCTCATTCTTGAATCGGAAAAACATGCCCGGCAACGCGATGCGGCACCGATCGCCGAGGTCGCCGCTTTCGCGGAATCGTTCGACGCGTACAGCATGATGGCGCTTGACCCCGAAGCCGGAGTAATCAAGAAAATGATTCGGGACGCGCTTGACGAAGCCGGCCTTACGCCCGATCAAATCGATTATGTCAACGCGCATGCGACCGGCACGCAGCTCAATGATGAGGTCGAAGCGCGCGTCATTGACGATATCTTCGGAAAAAGGCCCGCCGTTAATGCCACAAAATCGCTTATCGGCCATGCAATCGGCGCTTCGGGGGCCATCGAGGCGGCCGTGACCGCGCTTTCCATCCGCGACCAGGCCGCGCATGCATGCAAAAATCTTGATAATCCGGTGCGGGACCTCAATTTCGTGACCACGCCGGCCCCGTGTGAAATCAGGGCCGCGCTAAAAAACTCCTTCGCCTTCGGCGGCCATAATGCCGCGCTCGTGTTTGTAAAGCCATAGCAAGCATAATGGCCGGTCCGGCATTCCTTCGGCGCCTGGGACCCCTCAAAACAATCCCTATGGCGCTCGAAGGAACACCGGACCGGCCATTTTTTATACGTAAGGGGATATGGGTAATAAACGCTGATTATCCAAAAGATTTTAAAGCCAATGCGCTCCCGAAGCCAGCCCTTCATCCAGAAGGGCGGCAAGCTTAAGAGTCTTTTCACGGTATCTTGGGTCTATGGCAACGGCCCGGTTGGCCGCCGCGCCGCAATGTCCGCATGCTTCGCATTGGAGGGAAGCGCAATCGCGCGATTGAACGCCATCAAGGAACCCGTCGAGTGCCTGGTTGTCAATATACACCGGAGCGACGTCTTTTTCGAACGAATCGACCAGCGCCAGTTCGGCGTAGCGCTTCATGAGCGAAAGAGCGCTCAATTTCACCTTCCACGGCCTGGCCATTATCGCCGCCATCCGGAGCCGCTGCATGCGCGACGCGCCAAGACCTCGTTTTACTTGCGCCACGGGCGCCACCAGTTCATAGAGGTTGCCGTCAAACGACCGCTCCGCGTAAGCCCGAACCCGCCGCACGAGTAAATCGCCGGGGCAGCCGCGCTCCACGATCTTGAACCACGAATACCCCAGCTCTTCATATCGCCCGATGTCCTCGGGCCGTATCCAGACCGCCTTTATCAAATTGACCGGGTCGTCGAGCCGACGCTTCGAGCAGTTCAAAAAGCAGTAATCGAGGCAGAAGCCATTCAGCCGGTCGCCGCCGCGCGAGCTCTGCGACAGCATGTTCATGTGCGTGAGCTCATACGCGCACCCGGGAAGGCAGCTCGCGTTCACCAGAAGCTCAAGCTCGCATGTAACCGCGCGCCGGATGGCGCCCAGGAGCTCAAAGTTGCGGTTGCACGCTATGGCGCTTACGCAAATTGTGTCGGCGCCTAGTTGCTCCCATTGCCGCGCTTTTTCGCCGGAATCGACCACCGCGAACACACCCACGCGC
>Ga0182027_10001241_pt1 | contig 42681 bp, 32 predicted proteins | sample 712E1DmetaG_FD_121300 | JGI IMG/M metagenome (GOLD analysis project Ga0182027, IMG submission 121300) | Permafrost microbial communities from Stordalen Mire, Sweden - 712E1D metaG (Illumina Assembly) | ecosystem: Environmental > Terrestrial > Soil > Wetlands > Permafrost | place: Sweden...
CGTGACCGGCTGTGCGGGCACAGGCTGCCAACTGGGCGCGGAATAGAGCGTGCTGCCGCCGCCTCCGCCGGCATAGGCCGGATCGGCTGCGTTGGCCGGGGACCATGCCGCCAATGAAGAGGTTCCAGCCGCCGGGCCAGAAACACTAAAAGCTGCCACGCCAACGGCTGTGTTCCATGGCGTAGCCGCCAGAGCATTGACACCATAGCCCGTACTGACCGGAGCGTCACTGCCCGCCGTATGGCAGGCGGCGGGACCGCTGTCGCCCGTGGCGGCAATGACCGCGATACCCTCCGCCGCAGCCTGCCGGTATAGAGCCGCATAGAAGGCCTGATGCGCCTCGCTGAGCGACGCTTCGCAGGCCGAGTAGCCCACGGCCACGGTGTGCACCAGAGCCTGATCGATGATCGCCGCCAATGACAGATCCAATCCGTCCGTGGCTGAGGTAGTAGCTGCGGGTACCAGCACGATCTGCGCTCCGGGAGCGGCAGCGCCGGCCCAGGAAGCTGCCAAAGTGGCCTCTGCCTGGTCGCTGGTCAGGCCGGGATCGGAGCCGTTGAGATTCACCAGAAGCGTACTCGCGGGCAATCCAAAAGCGGAGCGGAAGGCGGCGACGTCCCCGCTGCGCACATTGCTCCGTGCCGCGATGGCAATAGTCTCGCCCGCGCCATTTATGCCGGCGGCTTGCAGCGCATCTAAATGCAGAAGCTGCGCGGCCAGTTGCGGGGTCATCGCCTCCACAGAGTTCAAAGAGGTTTCCGCTGCAAGCTCGGCAGCCGAAGAGATCACGGGCCGCGGGGCGGTCAATGCGGGTGAGGAGATAGCGCCATCCAGCGAGACCAGGCCATGCACCAGCGGTTTCAGCGCTGCGGGAACGCTCACCGTGCCGGCCAAAATTGTGCGCGTTCCGCCGGCCGTGGCTACGGAGTTGACCTGGGTAAGAAAAGCCTGCTCCACCTGGACTACCGTTCCTGAGAACTCGATCCAGCCGCGGCCGGCAGGCAAAGGAGCAACCTGGAAGCCCTGGCTCTGGAGCCAGGCAACTACCGCTGCAACATCTGTAACGGAGTTCGCGTACGCGTCAGCGAAGGCTACCGGCGTGAGCCAATGGTGGTATTCGGGCGAAGCTGGATTCTGCTGGTTCTCAATCTCCGTGATCAGCGCCTGCTGCCGATCGGGGGAAGGATCGAGCAGGAGCAGCATCCGCTCCAGCCGCGCACCAGAGGGCGCCGCTCCCATATTCGTCGTGAACGGAGACAATGGTGGCCTACGGACAGGAATCGTCACTTCCCCGGTGCTGCGCCAGTCGCCGGCCAGCTGGGTTGCAGGCGTCTGTGCCACAGCCGCTAAGCCGGATATGCCAAGGCTAGCCAGGAAGAGAATTGCAAGCGGCAGACTGAAGCTGTCTTGATGTGCCATGTTCCTCTTCATGCACGACCCTCGAAGACGTGTGCCGCACTCCGGAGAGGCGGAAAGACGGCACTTTAATCATCCCACAGAGTACGGTTTTCACACCCTATCACCTTTTAGGCAGAGGGCTTGCGGATGAATTGCGCTTCGCCCCGATTGTATAGCGGTAGAGAGCACTCAAGCAGAAGATTGTGAAGCAGCCCCGGCGAGGTTAGCCGGATAGTAATCGCTTTATACAACCGGTGGCAGATCGGATCAGCCAGGCCGCCGGCTGTATCTATTGGATACCGAGGTCGGAGAGCACCTTGGGCTTGGCTTCGTCCACAACCAATAAATTGTGGCAGGCCGAGCAGTCCTGGGTAATGCTCTTGCCGTCTTTGGTCGCGTGTTCGCCATCGTGGCAGCGGAAGCAGCCCGGATAGCTCATATGGCCGATGTGGTTGGGATGGGTCCCCCAGGTCACCTTCATAAAGGGAAAGACATTTTGGCTGTAGAGGGCCGCCAGTTGCTCGCCGGCTTGCTTCACAAGCTCTGCCTTTCTAGCCATCACCTCAGGATGCGAGGTGCGATAGAAGGCCGTAAGCTGTTCGGGAATCTTCGCACTCGCCTCGTCTTCGGAGGCGTAAGCGGCCTTCAGCAGTTCCAGGCCCTCCTTGTGGACCCAGGGCAGATCGGGCGAAACCGCGCCCTCGGCCATAGCCCGGTTCAGAGCGTCTTCCGCGGTGACAAAGGTGTGTGCTGCGCGGTTGTGGCAGTCGATGCAGTCCATCACGCGGCGTTCGCCCTGGGGAATACTGCCGCCTGCGGCGGCAGTGGCAAATACGGTCTCCGTGCCGTCCTCGTTCCGCTTCTGCACCCAGGGAATGGAGGTGCGGGTCGGATCGGTGGCGATGTACTCAATGTGTCCAAGGTGCACGCCGTGAATTCCAGTCAAATGCGAAAGCGAATCCCGCCCGCCCAGGTGCAATACCACCACGGACTGGGTTTCGGTGTTCTTCTCGTCGTCGGCAAAGATGGATTTGACCAGCAGCTTTTCACCGATAAACCTGGCCGGTGTGTGGCAACCCTCGCACGTATACCGAGCCGGACGCAGGCTTTCGACCGGCGATGGAATCGGCGTGGGATAACGATCGAACGAAACCTCAAGAATCTGCTTGGTGCCGTTTACTTTTGCGGAAAAATACGCCTGTGCTCCCTCGCCGATGTGGCAGGCTACGCAATCTACATGAGAGTGCGCGGAGATTTTGTAAGCCGTGTACTCCGGGTGCATCACATGGCAACTCTGTCCGCAAAACTGCGGAGAATCCATATAAGCCGTGCCGCGATAGCTGGCCATGGCAACCACTAGCACGTTGACAATGGTGGCCACCAGCACAATGTCCAGGCCATGGCGAAAGATTCGATCGTTGAGGTCGACTTTGGGGAACTCGGCGGGAATCTCGCCGGCTTTTTGCAGCTTTCTGCGGCGCGCAAACACGCCTGCAGGGATCAGCAGGAGCCCGGCCACGAACAAAGCCGGCAAAAGCAGGAAGAAGATGATTCCGAGGTAGGGATTATCGTTGGGACGGCCAAAGAGTTCCACCAGCCAATAGCCGATCATGGTCACGCCAGAGGCGCTGGTAATCGCTCCGCCGGCAAGGCTGACGGGGTTGTTGCCGAAGAATAGCGCTGGCCGCACCCAGTCTTCACGGAATTTTTGGAACACGGACACTTTGCCCCCTACGCTCAAACTGACGGCCCGCCGATAACGGCGGGCCTCCTTGTGCTTCCCGGTTCGATTTTAATGCCTACTTCAGCCCGCGGTAGTATGTCACCACGTCTTTAATCTGTGCATCGGTAAGCTTGTCCTTGTAAGACGGCATCTTGCCTTTGCCATTCTTCACGGAGGCAATCATGGCTTCCGCGGTGAGCTTTTTCATCTCCGGATCGGCGAGCGCCTTCACCTTCAGCATCTTGGCCGTGGGCGTATCGGCGGCGCCGGTGGCTCCATGGCACATCTGGCACTTGGCTTTGTAGGTTGCTCCGCCTGAGGATTGGGCGAAGCTCAGGGTACCAGCCAAAAAGAGTGCCGCGGCCAGCACTACGAGGGATCGAATCGTCTTTGTCATTGCGGGACTCCTTGAGTATTTCCTCGGCCAGTGTGCGCAGTGGGCGAACATGCCGAGCGGGTTGTTCTATCTGCTTGAACCCCGGCGGCAGGCTTTAGTCGCCGGACCGGTAACCAACAGGGATTTCCTGGGGTTATCCCTTCTAGAGCATATTGCGAACATAGGGAAATTGAGAATTCTTGCAACTGTGCTAGTACGCAAAAAAGAGGCGGACCGGTGAAAGTTCAAACCCGGTCCGCCCCTGATGATCAGAAGGCGTATTTCACGCCCAGGGTGATGATGTCGCCGTGGGTATTGCGCGACGGCAGCAGGCCTTGCGGGCCCCGCTCGTTGTATCCGTCGTGCATCCAGTTGCCGTGCCACGCCCACCCCTGCGCGATGTTGATTTGCAGGTCGGCAAAGGGCGTCGAGTACTTCGATTGCAGCGCCCCCGGAACCATCAGCGGGTTCAACATCTCTGCTTGGCCGTTGACGTTGTTCAACCTCATTCCGCCATTGATGCGCCAGTACTTTGAGGGTGAATAGCTAATCGAGCTGCCGATGAAGTACGACGGCGCGTGGTAGTAGCCGGTACCCAGGTTCAGGCTGGCTGAGCCTTCGGGATTGGCTGTGGAACTGATGCAGGTTCCGCTGTTGGCAGCGTTAGTGGGAAGCGGTGCATTCGCGTTGGCCGTGAAGATATAGCAGAGATCGGTCTCGGCGAGGACGTCGTCGTGCGCATAGTTGAAGTCGAAGCTCAACCCTTCCATCGGAGTAATCGAGGTGGCAAAGCTGATGTCCTGGTTGTGCTCGACGTGGTTAACCTGCGGGTCATCGTTCCTGGCCGTGTGATCATTGCCTGCGACGGAAAAGTTGATCCACTTGGCCGGCTTGACGGTAGCGCGCGCCCGCAGATGATAGGAGCTGTCTGGAGCAATGCGCGTGTAAGTCCTGCTGGAAAGCAGCGCCAGAGGAGTGGTGGTCTCTGCGAGTACCGCGCTCCCGCTGGCGTAAGAGGAACTCATCGAGTCGTAATTGATGTTGAGCCGAAGCATCCGGGAGGGCTGGATGACGGCGCCCAGCAGCAACCCGTTCTCATGCCAGGTCATATTGGTTACGTGGGGGTTGTTAATCACGCGATCCTTATAGCGCCAACCGCCCGAAATCTTGACTTGCGGCGTGATCGTAGCCGTCGCCATCAGGGTATTCTGCATCACCTTCTGCTTCAGGAATGGCAAAGTGGTGATGTTACCTGCCCAGGTTGCCGTGGCGGCAGGATCGGTAACGGTGATCGTCGGATCGTTCAGGGGCGTCAGCATCGAGGTTGTGGGAATTGCCGCCTTTGTTCCTGCTGCAGCTGTTCCCGAAACCCCTGTCCAGGTTTGCGTGGCATAGCTAGAATAGCCTTCGCTCCGGGTATTCCAGGAGCTGAAGGCGTCGGAGATTGACAGATACTTGTTGAGCTCGGCCACAACTCCGAAGTCGCCGCTGGCGTTGATCCGCTTGTTATTTGCGAATTGGCCGTTGGGACCGTTTCCGGTTTCGATGGTTTGGCGCAAGTTGCCGCGGCCCAGCCCATTGAAGGTTTCGTTGAAGCTGTTGATGGTGCTGGTGGCGCCGCTATACAGCAGGCGTCCATTGAACGTGACCTTATCCCAGTAGTGCGAGCTGAAACGCATTTGCTCAGTTGGGAAGTGGGTCCGGGTCGGCGCGGTCTGGCTCTGGGTAATGGTTCCAGTGCAGTACTGGTTGACGACACCATTCGATACTTCCAGCGGCAGAGTCGTTAGCTTGGGAATTGTTGTGGTCAAACTACCGCAGGTTGTTGCGCCGCCTAGGACATCAACACCTAGAGAGACCGGCGTTGTGGTGGTGTTAAGCGTGTAGTTCGCCCCGGCCAGCACATAGTTCGAATCGCCCTTGTAATAGACGAAGAGCTGATCGTAGCTGAGGGTGGTGCGCTTGACCAGCTTGTAGTCCACGCCAGCGGTGTAGGTATTGGCTCCGTTGCGGAACCAATTCATCACCTGCACGTCGCCGCCGTTATGGACCGTGGAATAAGAGGGTCCTTCGTGCGTGCCGTGATTGAAGGCGGCGCGGAAGCTGATCCGCGAGAGCGGCAACAGCGTCAGGTTGGTGTCGGTATTGCGCCGCACGGTGTTGAACAGATGCAGCGCGTCCGGTTCTGCGACCAGGACGGGTGCCGTCGCTGTATAGGTGGTCATCAGCGAGCTGCCCAGCAGATTGTAGTCGAAGTACTGGCGGTCGCGACGGAAGCTGCCCGAGAAGTCGTAGAGCCTGCCCTTGGAGATCTTCAGGCGGGTTACGTCAATCGGGTCGCCGCCGTAGCCGGTGCTGGAGCTGCTCAGTGTGTCAAAGAATGGCGTCTTGGATCTATCCACTGAGCGCATTTCCAGCGACTGGCCCAGAACGCGCGCTCCGCTTCCCTGGTTGACCAGCGTATCCCACATGGCCGAGCTGCCAGTGGTATTGGTGATGCGCCCGCCCACTTCGATGGACTGATGCACCAGGTATCCGTGCGAGATCTTTTCAGCCGGCTCGGCGGCCGGCTTCTTTTCCGAGAGCGGCGCTGGCGCGGGTTTGGCGGCGTCGGGTTGGGTTTGTCCATACCCGGCCGCAGCTCCGACCGCAATCAACGCGGCCGCAAAGGTAAGGGCGCATAACCGGGAAACATGAAGCCCGGCCGGCGACCCACCCAGACACTCCTGAGAATTTGTCTGTCTTGTCATCGCATGCCCCCTTACTAGTTTGGATTGAAGAAAACGTTGCTGACGTTCGAGCCGTGAATAGCGGTGTGGCAGATGGTGCATGCCTGGTATTGAGCCGCCTGACTGTGCGCCGGTCCGGTAGGTGTGAACGAAGTGAAATTTGTCGACGGCGAGTGGCACTGCAGGCAAATCGTGTTCACGTTGGCGCGGTTCAGAAGCCGCGGATTCGGCCCCCCGTGCGGGAAGTGGCAGGCCGTGCAGCCTTCGGTCTTGATGGCCGCATGTTCATAAACAAAGGGGCCACCCGTCTCGGTGTGGCACTTGACGCACACCAAGTCCTGCTGCGCGGCCGACTTCAGGCTCTTCCTCTCGAAGGTGCCGTGCGGATCGTGGCAGTCAGAGCATTGCACCAGTCCCTCGTTTACCTTGTGATGGAAGGGCATGGAGAACTGCGACTTGATTTCGGTGTGGCACTGGTAGCAGAGCGTGGGCTGTGGAGCCTTCAGGAGAGATTCTTCCTTGCTGTTGTGGATGTCGTGGCAGCTGATGCAGCTTACTTTGCCCTCGGCATGGGCCGACCGATCAAAGTTCGCGTGCTTTCCCTGGTGGCAACCCATGCACTTGGCATCCACTTCCTGGGCGGTGGCTTTGGAGGGGTTGAAGATTTTGGTGATATCGCCGCCCCCCTCAACGTGCTCGCGGCCCGCCCCGTGGCAACCCTCGCAGGTGATCCCGGTCTTGCCATGCATCTCGGCCAGCTTGCTGTGAGGATTTGTGGCGAACCCCTTTGACACTTCCTCATGGCAGGTAGCGCAGGTTTCGGCGCCCACAAAATCAGCGGGGGCCGCTTCCTTGGCTTGAGTTTTGGCCGGTTTGGCTCCCGGCGCCTGAGCGCTTAGAGCGGTGACGCAAATCAATCCCGCCCCCAGCATCAAGATCAGACATGCTCGCAGTCCCAGCCTCTTCTCCGGAACCGCACTTTTCGGTGTTTGCGTTTGAGGCCCAATTCTATGCATGAAAAAGCACCACCTTGGATGATCTCGTACCCCCTTCAGAAGCAGCCGAACAGCATCCGGAGGCCGAGGACGGTTGTTCCCTGCGGGGAAGGCCGGGTCGGCGGCAGGCTTACTGGTACAAACTGCAGCGGAAGGAGCTCTTTGTGCGGAGCATCACTTCATCCGCGAATCGTATCGTTTTATTTTGCACTTAAACGGTGATGCGCGTCACATTTGATAAGAGGTTACACCTGGACCGGGATTTCCTCACCGAAAGCAATCCAGCCTGCCGTCTGAATACATGGTTCATACGCGTCTGATGGCGCCCCGCCGCCCCGGCGCGCACACGGTTGCTCCCCTTGGAGCAGGGATCGTTGCAATGCAGGATTTGTTCCCCCCCGCAGAAAATCAGCATATTCGCTACATTTCAATTCAAAAAGGCACATATTTTCCCGAAAGAGCGGCTATGACCTGAAATCTGGTGCTTGCTTCAACTTCCGGCCCTCGGTCAGGGATGAATTCGCCATCCGGTTTCGACCTGTAAGGGTGGGACTTGCGGCTTCAAAGTGGCCGCATAGACGTGAGGCCCGTCACATCCACGGCAGCGGCTGCTCCGGCAGACTTTGATTAAGAAGAGCCACTTTTCCGGGAAGCCAGGAGCTGTTGTCCCTCGATTCAAGCCTTTGCAGCGCTCTGCGGGCTTGTGAAACGACAGAGGCAAAAGCCCTTGAGCGGTACCGGATGGGGCAAGACCATGGCGGACACAGAAAGCTCGGCAGGGACGCATACACGGCAAAAGCACATACCCCGGCAAATTCCGGTGGGTTGTGCGGCCTGCGCCAACCGCCGCCCCGGCTGGTTCTGTTCTCTGGGCAGCGCTGTTCTGGCCGATCTTGAGCTGGTCTCCAGCACCATCACCCTGCCCGCGCAGGCTTCACTCTTTACCCAGGGCGAGGATGCCCGGTGTCTTTATCTGATCTGCGGCGGCTATCTCAAGCTGACCGCCGGCCGCGCCGAGGACCGTCAAATGATCGTCCGGGTGGCCGGTCCCGGCTCCATGCTTGGCCTGTACGCGGTTCTCTCTCACGGCGTTTACGAGGTCTCAGCCGAATCGTTGACCACCGCCCAGCTTCGTCCTGTCGAACGGGAACGATTTCTTGGATTCCTGCGCAGCCACAAGGAGGCCCAGATGCGCGCTGTTCAGTGCATCTGCCAGGAGTACCGTTTTGCCCTGCAAGACGCCTGCCGCATCGCGCTGGCTGAGACCGTGGCCGCTCGCCTGGCGCGCCTCCTCCTCGAACTGGCCCACCAGATCGGCGAGCATCTGGATGACGGCGGATTCCGCTTCCCCTTGCTGTTGACGCACGAGGAGATGGCCTCCATGGCTTGCACCACCCGTGAAACGGTCACCCGCACCCTCGGCCAGTTCCGCAAGGACGTGTGGATCTCCATAGAAGACTCGCTGGTTACGATTCACCAGCCGGAGCGGCTACAGTCGCTTCTGTAGGGCCGAATCACATTTTCCGGCTCGCATTTGGCTGTCTTTCTGAGTCCAAGAGCTATCATTCAAGTTGTCAGTGGTCAGTCATCAGTTGTCAGTCCAGAGTGCAGGGTGGTTTTTAGCTGACAACTGACAACTGAAATCTGACAACTGCTTAGGGAGTACATGCTGCGTATGACCCGTGTTATGGCTTGTTTCTTTGCCGTTCTGCTTTTTTGCTGCACTACTGTTGCCCAGAACCCGGCTCCGGCTCCCGTCTCAACTCCGGCCCAGCCCAACGTCACGACTACCGAAAGCGCTGAAGTCCTCGAGTTCCAGAAGATTGAAGACGCCTGGTCAACCGCCGTCAACCAGCGCGACCAGTACGGCCTGGAGCTGGTTCTATCACCGTTATTTGTCGATGTATCCGCCAGCGGCGACATTACCACCCGCAACCAGCAACTGGCCCAGGTGATTACAGGCGAGGACAAGACCCTCCACTATGACCAGCGAGTCATCACCGTGCGTAAGCTGGGCGACATCGCTGTCGCCAACGGCACCTATGTGATGCGTCACAAGGTTAACTCCGCCGCAGTGGACGAGAAGGGCGTCTTTACCCACGTCTTCGAGCGCCTCCATGGCGGTTGGGTGTGCATCAACTCCCAGCGCACCGTGCTCCACGAGGATGCGAACGCCAAGTCCAAAAAACAATCCAATGCCGAGATGCCCTTTCACATTCCGTTGTTCTCAAGGGGCGATAAGAGCAACTAGTAGGGCGGAACGATCCGGCGCCGGCTGCGCCTTCAGAGACCCACACTGTAAACTTTCAACTTTCTTGACGGAATTGGTTTGGGTGCCCCTTGATCCCTACTCCCTACTCCCTACTCCCTATTCCCTACTACTTGCCCTCCGTCCCAAAATCCCCGCCTCCGCTGACAAACTGCTTCTCAGCCTGGCCGCGTAACACGCGGTAAAGGGCGAACTGGCGCTGGGTTGCGCCGCGCAGCTCGAAGAGCAGTTCGCCGCGATTGTCGGCCATGGCGTCTACCGCATCCACCAGGCGCATCCGCGGCGTTTCGTCCAGGTGAGCGCTGTCGGTGACGCTCTTCATCAGCACCAGCACGTTGCCGTATAAATCCGGCTGGGTCACCAGGGTCACGAACTTCATCTGCGCCCGGGGAGCATCGGTGTGCGCCGTCAGCACCTGGGTTGCTCCGGAGCCGTAGGCCAGCTCAAAGACGCGGAACTGCTCGTCCATGAGAGGAGCGGGCGGAGGCAGAGGAGACACAGGCTTGGCGTTCTTGCGTGCCGGGGTCCGTTTCGATGCGGGGGGTGGCGGAGGCGGCTTCAGCCCCAGCGCGTCGCGGGCCATCTCTTCCAACTTCAACTTCATCTTGGCTTCGTCATCCGGGTTGGCCCACGTGTAGCTCCACGGATGCTCGGGGCGGGACCTGGCGTCGGAGACGGCAACAGTTTGCTGCATCTCCGGCGGTAGGCCCATCAGGCTGGGAAGCACCTCTGGGCCAGCGCCGCTGGATCTTCCGCGCATGAGCCGTGGCCGATCGGCATCAGTGACATCGGGCATCGAATCAACGTGGCCAACATCTTCCGATTGCTTCTTCTTTTTCAGTTTGGGCTGGTCGGGATCGTCCGGCGCGGCGCTGCCGCTATCGCTCTCACTAGAGGCTTTTTTGTGCAGCGTGGGCCGATCAGGATCGGTGTCCGGGGCGGGGGCTGAGCTGGAGCTTGTTGCGCTCGCATCGCCCGTGTCGCTACCGGATTTTTTGTGTAGCGTCGGCCGGTCGGGATCGCTGGCCGTCGCCGGCCCGGATGAACCGGTTTGCGAGCTGCCGCCGCCGCCGGAACTGCCTCCGCTGCCTGCTCCTCCGGCGGGTGCGTCATCGGCGTGATGCTTGCGGTGCAGGACCGGGCTGTCGCTCTGCGCGTCGTCATCAATCCTGATTCGCGCCATCTCTCTTTGAGATGGCCTGGGCCGAGCGGCAGGCAGCGACTTCCAGGCGCCATAACCTACCCAGGAGCCCTGCTCCTGGCCTGCGTTCTTGATGTCATACAGGCCCACAGGCTTGCCATTCTGCTGCAACTCGTACTCCACCCCGCCAGCCAGGGCCAGAGGCTCGGGCCGGGCCAGGTAGAGGCCGCCATCCTGCAGTTGCCCGCCATCCAGAACGGCTACAGGAACCAGGCGGCTGGCTTTTGGCTTGCCCGCCTCGCCGGTCCACTCCAGTACCGCAATGGATCGCAGTTCAGGCGTCTCCTTGCCGGATTTCGTCACTTGTCCTGGGTATTGAGACCATGCCGGCAAGGCGGAGAGCAGCCCCGCGCCGGCCAGGACCGCTGGCCGGACGAAAAGTGCGAAAACATCTGCCTTTCGCGATGACATATGCCGCCCGCCTCGAAAATAATCGAACCTGAATGCCATCAAAGGTTCTCCAATAACCATACGAGGAACTTCCCCATGAAACTCAACGAAAAAGTCGCTGACTTTACCCTGCAAACCGACGAAGACAAAGCCGCAAGCCTTTCAGACTACGCCGGTCGGCCCGTCGTACTCTTCTTTTATCCCAGAGCGGATACTCCTGGCTGCACCATCGAGGCCTGCGGCTTCCGCGACACCTTCAAAAAACTCCAGGCAGCCGGCGCCGTGGTGCTGGGCATCTCTCGCGACACGCCCAGAGATCAGGCCAAATTCCGCGCCAGGTACAACCTGCCTTACATACTCCTTGCCGATGTAGACGAGAAAGTTTGCAATCAGTTTGGCGTGCTGAAGGAAAAGAATATGTACGGGAAGAAGGTCTGGGGCATTGAGCGGACGACTTTTCTCATCGGCCCCGACCGGAGCCTGCTGCACGTCTTTCCCAAGGTTACGCCAGAAGGCCATGCGGAAAAGGTGCTGGTGCTGCTCAAGGAATGGAAAAAGGCGAACAAATAATCCGTAAGACTCAGGCAACAGCCAGGTTTCCCGGTCGGGGTCCCCAGCGACAGGTCCTCGTCGCTGGGGTGGCGGGCCATCTGCTGCCGCGCGCCTTCTTTGAGGCGTCGCCGGAACGAGTGGCACCGCGCCTGATAGGCAAGGTGCTGATTCACAGGACGGGAGGCAAGCTGCTGGCCGGGCGCATCGTGGAGGCCGAGGCCTACCTGGGCCCGCACCACGACCCGCCCGATCCGGCTGCTCACTCCTATCGCGGCCCCACGCCGCGCAACCTTGTCCTCTATGGCCCTGCCGGGCACGCCTACGTCTACGCGATTTATGGCCGGTACTTCTGCATGAACGTGAGCTGCGAGGCCGAAGGCCAGGCCGGATGCGTGCTGTTGCGGGCGCTGGAGCCGGTTATCGGAGCAGAGCAAATGGCCAGGAATCGAGGCCTCGCGGCAGGCGCGCCGCCTGCCAGACAACTCACCTCTGGACCCAGCCGGCTTTGCCAGGCGCTCGGTCTCACCCGGAAGGCCCACAATGGCCTCGATCTGCTCGACGCCGCTTCGCCGCTTCAGTTGCGCGATGACGGCTACCAGGTCCATGAAGTTGTGGCCACAACCCGCATCGGCATTCACGCGGCGGTGGACTGGCCGCTGCGCTTTGCCCTGGCAGGGCACAGTTGCCTCTCCGGCCCCAGGAATCTGACCGGCAAACGCGTCCTGCTTCGGTAGAATGCCATTGATCGGTTCAATTATCCCAACCAATAAGGACTCCCCGCTTGAAATCAACTTCCCTATCTCTGCCAACTGCCGCGATCGCCATACTGACCGCGGTTGTCTTCGCCGTTGCCACGGTTGCTCAGGCTCCGCAAGCCGCTCCGCCCGCGGCCGGCAGCCCGCCGCCGCCGCCACCGCGCGTATATCCAGCGCCCACCAACTTGAAGGTGTTGCCCAAGGATCTCTCCGGGCAGCAGGTCCACGAGATCATGGAGAAGTGGGAGGGCTCGCTGGGCGCGCATTGCAACACCTGCCACACACCGGACCCCAACAATATCGCGCCCAATGGCCGCCCGCGGCTCAACTTTGCCGACGACTCCAAAAAAGAGAAGTCGACCGCCCGGTTGATGTTCACCATGACCGAGGAGATCAACAGGAACTACGTTGTGAAGATCGACAGTTCAGGCGCGCCGGTAACCTGCGGCACCTGCCATCGCGGCCATGTGGGCCCCGAACCGTTTGTCATCCCGCCCGATGACGGTCCGCGCCCGTCCCAGAACCCGCCGCCCGCGGAAACAAAGCCGCCGCAGCCGAAATAGAGAATCGCGCCGCTTACGGTTTCCAGATAAACGTAGCCACGGATCCGGCCGGCAGCGTGGTAACTGTGGATTTTCCGTGGAAGGTGATGCGCAGGTTCTGGCTCCGCGTTCCCGCGTTCAATGTATAGAGCACGACCGTGCCGTTCGGGTTGCGGAAGGCCACATCCTTCAACTGCGTTCCGGCCGGCTCATCCGATGCGATGCGCACAGCGCCGGGGAGCAGGAATTTGCTGGCGTGGCCGAGGACGTAGTAGTCCACTTCGGTCTTCACGGTAGCTTTCGAAGGGTCAGAGTCGTCGATGGTGACCAGCCCGCGGCAGGTGGCGCAGCCGCCCACGTGAGGGCCTTGATTCTGGTCAGTGGCCAGAGCCCACAGAACGTAACTCTTGGCCCAGTTGCGTGTGACGGCAATCAACTCGGCCGCCTCATCCGCCAGCACGTTACCCTTCTGCCAGATTCCGCCGCTCGATTCGGTTACCCACTGGTCTTTCTGCGGAAACTCCTCATGATTCTTCGTCATCACAGACGGTTCGCCGCCGTAATGGTGCCATGCGGTTCCGGCGGCCACGACCCCGGCTTTGGGATCTTTCAACACGGCCTCCGGATAATCGGGGCGGTCCCAGTTATGGTCGTAGACCATGACCTTCGTGTTCAGATGCGCGGCGGCCATTGCCGGTCCCAGATCGTTGCCAATGAAAGCTGCCTGTTCGTTGGCCAGCATCTGCATCCCGCTATAGGTGGGCGGTGCATAGAGCGGCTCATTCTGCACGCTCAGCGCATACACCGGCACGCCGACAGCCTGATAGCCCTCAACGGTCTTCACTAAGTAGTTGGCTAAGGCCGCGTAGGCTTCGGGGCGCAGGCTCGAAGGCTGCTTGCCGTCCGCACTCGATCCCAGCATCGAGCCCGAGCTCTTCATCCAACCCGGCGGACTCCACGGCGTGAGCATGATGTGGATGGCAGGGTTCAGGGCGACTACTTTCCTGAGCTGCGGCAGGATGTACTCTTCGTCGTGCTTGAGCGAGTAGTGATCCAGATTCAGGTCAGACGCCCCGGCAGGGGTGGTGCAGGCCTTGTCCGTCTGCTGGCACAGATCGTCATAGGAGTAGAAGGTCACCGCCAGGTCGGAGGAGCCGATGGGCTGGCGCAGAAAACTGACCGCAATGCCGTCCTTGCGGCTGAAGAGCATTTTGAAGGTGGCGTCGGTCTGCGCTGGGGTGAGTTTTTTTGCGAAGAGCCATGCGGCAGCATCCGTGAGCGATGCGCCGAAGCCGTCAATCTCCTGAAAGCGCTGTGCATCATCCACAGTGATGGTCGGGAGGATTGCAGCCGGGCCGGCTTTGGCGGAGAAATGCAGCGTCTGGCGCTGCGAGAGCGCTTCGAGCAGGTCCGGGGTGGTCTGGTAGACGGAGACGGATTGGGCGTTGGCTCCAGCGACGGCGGCAAAAGCGACAAGGGCAAGACAAGCGACAAAGATCGGAATACGTGGCATAAAGCCTCCTGCAAGCGGCAGGAGAATCGTAGTGCATTTACGGGGTTTGGGGAAGAGTGTTGAGCCAGAGGGAGGATGTAACTTCCGGATTGGCGACAACCTGACCGGAGTCGGCATTTTAGCGCGGTTGAAGTCAATCCACCGCCACTCACCGACAATAGCTTTAGCGCGAACCGGACAATTTGGATGTTAATGTCGAGAGGAGATTGAAAAGAAACCAGCCAGTATCCATACCTGAGAAATCTGGCACAAAAACCTTCGGCGGTCCCGCCGCTTCACACACACCTACGGCATCATCGTAAGGCTCATAGCGCAAGACGTGAGGCAGTGATATTTGCATGGTTTTCTGTTGGCCGCCGAAATAGAGAGCCTGTGAAGTGACAAGCAGATCTCCAACGTCGATTGGCAACAGTCCCGATACCTTTCTCGCTTGAGAGGCACCGAAGTGATAGTAGATTCCCTCACCGATAGGCACGCTTAACCCGCCGTAGGTTCTGGAGCCGGTATTGACTGTTAGCTCTTCGGCAAATGTCACATTCCCGGCGCTGAATATCGGGTGTTCGCCTTGACGCAGATTGAATTGCATTCGGCCTGTGCCGTCGTAGTAGGGGAGCCTGTCATTGTGAACTTCCCATAGGATGTTGCTCAGACTTGCGAAAGGCATCCCAAATAATCTGTTTCGCAGGATTTCCTCTCTGTTACCTTCGGGGTATCCGAAGCCATTTAGAAGATCAACCAGACGCGTCAATTCATCTTCGGGGATTGGGAACTTCTGCGAAATCTGAGTTACGGCATCATTAGCAGCAAGCAACATGGTCTGTTGGAAGTAGGATTTCGGAAGATTGTCCTCTTGAATTTTGGTTTCAGTCTGTGTGTTGAGTTTGCCGAATGGCATTCCTGCAAGAACCCCGTTGAACACAAGATCGTGCAGGCTATGTTTAAGTGCTTCAGCCTTCATTTCGCAGGAAGGATGTCTACTCTTGAAAATACCGGCGTTATCGCCGCAGAGGTCACATTTTCCCATTACGCACCGTTCCTTGCTTCATACAAGATTTCAACTTTGCTTCTCGGTTACAAAACAATATACGCCCACCTACCGTCACGCCTATCCGGCGGACAGTGGTAATGCTTAGCTAAACTCCAATTTCAAAGTTGCGGCTGTATGACCGCCAATCCGGAAACTGCACAGTCAAGCCCGATTATGTAGGCCCTACAACTCTGGAATAATCTCCGCTCTTGCCGCCGGACTTCGCTTCAAGCTGCACGTTGCGGATGACGATAGCCTTGTCGAGCGCCTTGGTCATGTCGTAGACGGTGAGAGCAGCAACAGCTGCAGCGGTAAGCGCCTCCATCTCGACGCCGGTGGGGCCAATGGTGGCGGCTGTCGCCGTAATGCGCACGCCACCTTCGACGATCTCCGCCTGCACGTCCACATGAGTGAGCGCCAGCAGATGGCACATGGGAATCAGCTCGGCGGTGCGCTTGGCTGCCTGAATGCCGGCCAAGCGCGCGACCTCCAGCGGGTTGCCCTTGGGGTTATTGGGCAATGCCGCGATGACTTCGGCGGAAAGTTCGACAAAGGCCGAGGCGGTCGCCGTGCGTCGGGAAGATTGCTTGGCGCTCACATCCACCATCGCGGCTTGGCCGGACGAATCGAAGTGCGAAAGCTGTTGCGAGGGTTCGGGCATAGGGCTCCTCAGGTAAGCAAAATGCGAACGATTGCTCCGGATTCTGATTGAAGAATCTCTTCGGGCATAACCAGAAAACAGTTTGAATGGGCCAGGGCGGCCAAGTCGCCGGAGCCGTGCCAGGGAACCAATGCAACCTCCGGCAACTGGCCTGCGGTTGAGCCGAAGTCGCAATGAGCGGGCAGAAAACGCGTGAGGCCAGGCTTACTATTCTTGTCGGTCGCCGAAGCGAGCTTCGCCAGGGCAAATCGCGGATAGGTTTCAAGGCTGCCTGCCAACGCGGCCAGCACCGGCGCGGCGAAGAGCAGAAAGGTGACGGCGGAAGAGACCGGATTGCCGGGCAGCCCGAAGCACTTCGTGCGGTTCTTGTCTTGGTTTGTTCTCGCGTTTTTTACGGGCAGCTCACCGAAGACCAGCGGCTTGCCGGGCTGGATGCGGACTCCGGTGAAGTGGAAACGTGCACCTGCGCGAGCCAGGGCAGGCTCTACCAAATCGAACTTGCCCGCAGAGACGCCGCCGGAGATGAGTAGCAGATCGGCCTCCGCTGCCTGGGCGAGCGCAGCGTCGAGGGCCGCAGCATTGTCGGCGGCGGCAGGCAGAATCCAGGGCTCACCGCCAGCCGCTGCAACCATCGCGGCCAGCATGGGGCCGTTGGAATTGCGGATCTGTCCAGGAGCGGGCGCGGACTCCACAGGCACAAGTTCATCGCCTGTGGCGAGGATCGCTACACGGGGCCTGACAAAAACATCGAGAGCAGCGCAGCCGCAAGCGGCGGCGAGAGCAATCTGCGCCGGCTTGAGCGGGGTTCCGGCGGGCAGCAGCAAATCGCCTTCGCGAGCCTGAGCGCCCTGAGCCACGATATTCTCGCCCGGTTTAATGGTGCGGGGCGGGAAGAGCCGGAGCTGGCCCTCGACAACCTCGACGTGTTCGAGCATTGCGACGGCATCGGCGCCCGTGGGAACCGGAGCGCCGGTCATGATCTCCCAGGCAGCGCCGGGCGGCAGCGCCCCGCCCGGCGCTTCGCCGGCATGAGTGCTCCCGACAACCGCGAGGGGCATGTGCGCGGAGGCTTCAGAGGCGCGGCAGGCAAAGCCGTCGCGGGTGGAGCGGGCGAAGGGAGGCTGATCGCTGTCGGCAAAGAGGGGCTGGGCAAGCACCCGCCCTGCCGCATCTCCAAGCTCTACGCGCTCCGCTGAAGGCCGCAACCGGCCCAGTTGAGCGGCGCAGGCGGCGACCATCGCCGCGGCTTCATCGTAGCTGGGCAGAGCCGAACTCATGGAGTGGATTGTAGAAGGTTGCCAGGGCCGGGGCACAGAGGCGGTTCTGAAGCGCTGAAACTCAGAGGGCGTCTGCCGTAGCAGGCGCCCTTCAGAGACCAGGTACGAAGTGCTGACTACTTGGTAGGCTTGGGAGCCTTGAAGGAGGTGTCGACTTTCTGCCCGGCCTGTTGCAGTATGCCCTTCACCTCATTTGCATAGGGACCGGCAGGAGCCAGTGAAAGATACATCTGGTATGCAGTCACGCAGTCAGCAGGCAGAACAATTCTCTGCGTCTTGGGGTCGACGGTAGACTGCCCGATCAGGCCCTGGCCCTTCAGGTAGTAAAGAATCGCCTGATTGGGATCGACCGCGATTGCCTTATTCGCCGCCGCCACCTGAGCATCCGAGTTACCGGTTTGGAAGAAGATTACGGACTCATTCCGCAGGTAGAAACCCGCCTGCGGCGGATTGGCTTTGGCAGCTGCGTCATAAGCCGCGGCGGCCTCGGGAATCTTGCCGGTGCGCGCATAAATCTCGCCCAACCCGCTGTTGGCCAGGCCTTGGACTGCCAGATTCGGCTTCTTGGAGTCAGCCTCCAGCGCAAGAGCCTTCTTATAGGTCGCTTCCGCATCGTCATACTTCTTCAAACCGACCTGCGCCTGCCCCATCTGAGCCCACAGAACGGATGCGTCCGGCTTGGCGCCGGTGTCCTTGAGCATCATAGCTTCGACTTCGCCGTACTTCGCGGTCCGGATCTCAGCCTCTTTTTTGTCGATATCCGCCTTGGATGCGGTTGGTCCAAGAATCTGGATAGCCGTCGCATGAGCGGCATCGGCATCCTTGATGTCCTGGGCAACGACCCTCAGGTCGTCATTCAGGTGCTTGATGATCTCGTTGGATTTCATCGCCTCTGCATTGTGCTTTTTCAGGTCCTCTAACTGCTTTTTCTGCTCCGCAGGCAGCTTGTCGACGAATTCCTTGCGAGACATATCGATGTCCTGCAGCACATCCTGGCCGACCACGATTTTGATGCCGTCGATAGAGTCGACAACCTTGTCGGGAGGCGTGTCCACCTGACGGAAGACCACGGTGTAGGTGCCTGGAGTTGCGTCACCCGCATAGTCGCCGGACGGCGAGATCTGGTAGGTGAATTTAGAGGTGTGGCCTAGGTCGAGAGAGAGGCTAACCGTGCCGGAGCTCTGTGTGGCCCCGGTCGGATTGGTCACGTGGCCATGAATCTTTCCCGTGGGTCCCGTAGGCGTCTGTGCAATCACGGGCAAGAGGGCAAATGCCAGCAGGCCCAGCCAAAGCGAAATGGTGCGTTTCATGTTCTTCTCCTTGGGAGCGGCGCGAACGGGTCTGCCCGCGAGCTCAAAAATCGTATTTTCCAGTACATCAATCGAGTGTCACGGTCATCCAACCGCCGCAAGCCCAACTATTCCGGTGGCCGGTCGTATCCGCGGCCGGTAGCCATCACGACGGAAAAACCCGTCTCGCAGATTGCTCCCGTTAGCAGAACTAAGTTAAATCCAATCGAGCATCCAACACAAGAGCGAGAAGCACGACAAAGCCGACAGCCGTGCCGCGGTTGCGCTCATTCCAAATGGAATGGACGATTGAACCCGGCGACGGGTCGCATTGCCCACCGCCAGGGAACTCGCGATGGATCTCGCCATCGCGCTCACCTTTCCATAGTAGTGTGCCGAGAAGGCAGCGCGGTGTGGCCTGTATCACACACTAAAATGAGGTATGGCCACCACGATTCGCGCCGCAACCCCGGAGGATGTCCCGCAGATTCTCGCTTTCATTCGCGCCTTGGCCGCTTATGAGCGCGCGCCCAACGCAGTAACGGCTACCGAAGAGGGTCTGATGCGGGACGGTTTTGGCCCTAACCCCTTCTATTCCTGTCTGATAGCGGAACACGAAGGCCAGCCGGCCGGCTTTGCCCTTTACTTCTTTAACTACTCCACCTGGATGGGACGGCCGGGGATTTACCTCGAGGACATCTTCGTTCTGCCGGAGTTTCGCGGCCTGGGAATCGGTAAAGCGCTGCTCAAACAGGTGGCCGCCATCGCCGTGGAGAAGGGCTGCCCGCGCCTGCAGTGGGAGGTGCTGGACTGGAATACGCCGGCCATCGAGTTTTATCGCGCCATGGGGGCCGAGTTTTTGGACGAATGGCGGAATGTGCGCATCAGCGGCGAGGCGCTCGAATTGCTAGCTGACACCAAAGGGCAGGCGGAGCTAACGCAATGAAAATCCGTGTAATTGGCGGCGGACTGGCCGGCCCTGAGGCCGCGCTGACCGCGGCGCGGCTGGGCTGCGAGGTAGACCTCTACGAGATGCGGGCCATGGTAGACGGAAAGCCGCGGCTCACGCCGGCCCACCAGACGACCGGCTTCGGCGAACTGGTCTGCTCCAATTCGTTGAAGAGCGAGTCGCCCAACACTGCGCCCTGGCTGCTCAAGCAGGAGATGCGGCGCGCAGGCTCGGCGCTGATGCGCATCGCCGATGAGACCGCCGTTCCCGCCGGTCACGCATTGGCCGTGGATCGCGTCGAGTTTTCGCGGCGTCTTGGCGAGGCCATTGCCGCTGAACCGCGGATTCGCGTCATCCGCGAAGAAGTCACCAGCCTGGGCGCTCCACTCGTCCAAAACGAGGACGGCTCGAAGTGCACTATTTTGGCCACCGGCCCGCTGACCTCTGACGCGTTGAGTGCAGAGATCGAGCGCATCACCGGCTCAGGCCATCTGGCCTTCTACGACTCCATCTCGCCCATCGTCGATGCCGAATCCATCGACATAGGGCGGGTCTACATGGCCGCTCGCTGGGACAAAGGGACGGCCGACTACATCAACTGCCCCATGGATCGCGAGGAGTTCGACCGCTTTCTCGATGCGCTGCTGGCCGCCGAGGCCGCAGAAACCAGAGAGTGGGAGAAGCTCGACTATTTTGAGGGCTGCCTGCCCCTCGAGGTGCTGGCCCGGCGAGGCCGCGACACGCTGCGCTTCGGCCCCATGAAGCCCGTGGGCCTGCGCGATCCACGCACGGGAAAAACGCCCTGGGCTGTGGTGCAACTGCGCAAGGAGAACCTGCGCGCCGACAGCTACAACATGGTCGGCTTCCAGAACCATCTGAAGTTTGGCGAGCAGGCCCGCGTGCTGCGTCTGATTCCGGGCCTGGAAAACGCGCGCTTCCTACGCTACGGCCAGATTCATCGCAACACCTATATCTGTGCGCCCGTCTTGCTCGACGATATTCTCCGCCTGCGGCGCGTTCCAGGAGTGGAGAGTGTTGTATCAGGGCACGACTTTAGTCGTGCCGTAAATAACGCAACAACAATGCGGGCTTTAGCCCCCGAGGAAACCAGGATGGATACTTCCCACCCCATCTTCTTTGCAGGCCAGCTCTCCGGCGTCGAGGGATACACCGAATCCATCGCCACCGGGCTGTTGGCGGGGATTTACGCCGCCGCATTGGCGCGCGGAGAAGAACCCGCGCCCGCTCCCCGCGCCTCTGCCCTCGGCTCGCTGGTTCACTACATCACCCACGCCGACCCAAAAAACTTCCAGCCGGCCAACATCACCTTCGACCTGCTGGAACCGCTGGAAGAGGAGCTGCGCAAGAAGATTCGCGACAAGAAAGAGCGCCACCGCCTGGTCTGCGAACGGGCGCTGACAGCCTTCGATGCCTGGCTTGCGTCAATTCCGCATCCGGTCGCGGAACTTCGCATATGATATTTGCGTAGTTTCGTAATACGGTATGCTTCTCCGGAAAGGGCTAATATGCGCGCAATCTCTGCCGTAGACTCCGTTTCGCCTGCCATTCAACGCACCAGGGAGTTTCTCTTCAGGCCATTCAGTTGGGGAACCTATCTGAAGCTTGGCCTGGTCGCCATCATCACGGAGGGCGTTGGAAACAACTTCCGTTCTTCCTCGCATGGCGGTCATCCATCGGGACAGGGTCCTGCCACCAGTCCGATATTCCATCTCACGCCGGAATGGTGCGCGGCGATTGTGGCGGCCGTGCTGGTCGCGATTCTCTTGTCGTTTGTGATCGTCTACCTGATCACGCGGCTGCGCTTCGCCTTCTTTCATTGCCTGATCCACAACACGAAGGAGATTCGGCCGGGCTGGAGGCTCTATCGTGAGCCGGCGACGCGCTTTTTCTGGATGAACATAGTGGTAGGACTCTGCTTTCTGCTAATTATGGTCTTGATCGCGCTTCCCTTCGTAGCCGGATTTTGGCGGCTGATTCATGAGATTCCGCCGGGCGGCCATCCCGATCTCGGGTTACTACTCTCGCTCGTATTGCCCCTGATTCCGATCATCCTTCTTCTGGCGCTGGCCGGATTTTTAACCGACGTGATCTTGCGCGATTGGATGCTGCCGCATTACGCGCTGGAGGACGCAACAGCCGGCGAAGCCTGGACCAGCGTGTGGGATCGCATCATGGACGAGAAGAGGCAGTTTGCTGTTTACGTGCTGCTTCGCGTGGCGCTGCCGGTGATTGCGGGGATCGGCTTGTTCATCGTGCTGATCATTCCGGGGCTTATCGTGGCCGGCTCGTTTGCGGCATTTGAGTATGGGATTCACTCGGCCTTTGCGGGCGCGACGGGAGCAGCCTGGGTTGCCGGCATTATTATCCAGGTCTTCTTCGGCCTGGTTGCATTCGGCTTAATGTTGTTGGCCAGCATCTGCCTTGGCGGGCCTTTGAGCACGGGGATTAGGGAGTATGCTTTGATCTTCTACGGCGGCCGCTACCAGGCGCTGGGAGAGATACTCTACCCGCCGTCACAGTCAACATTCCGTACAGAAACCGGGCTGTAGAAACTCCTCGCAGGAACCTTTCCGGTCCCTTTAGTGTCCAAGAGAAGGTGGGGTGACAGCGTGTACCCTAAAGACCGGAGCATTTCCTGATGCGTTGGTTTTACCTTCTGTTTTTTTCGGTGGCGCTGGCCGCTAGCTCAACCTCAGCCCATGCGCAGGCTGCGCCGGCCAAGGCCACGGCTCCACAGGGCGCGACGCATCTGATGCTTCCGCCCGTGCCCAGGGCGCTGCTGCCGGAGTCCTTCGCCGGATGGATAGCTACGAACACGCCCAAGACGAACACCGCTGCCGCCTTCGCCGACCCGGCTAACGCCACGGCACTGGATGAGTACGGTTTTACCGACGGTGAAATGGCCGACTACAAGCGCAGCGGCGAAACGCTCACTCTGCACGCGCTGCGCTTTCACGACGCCAGCGGCGCTTATGGCGCTTATTCCTTCTATCGCCAGAATGGATGGCCGAAGGAAGAGATCGGCACAGGGGCCGCATCGAATCACAACCGGGTGCTCTTCTGGGTCGGCAACACCGTGGTGGATGCGAACTTCTCGCGCATCGGCCCCATGTCGGGCGCGGAGTTGCGTGAGCTGGCCGGTCAGTTGCCGATTCCCGACGGCAGCAAAGCACTGGCGCCTCCAGTCCTCGCCAACCTGCCCAAAGCCGCGATGGACGCGCAAACGACTCACTATGCTGTGGGACCGGCTAGCTATGCCGGAGCGGGCGGAGTGCTGCCGCCGGAGCTTGTCGGTTTCGATCGCGGAGCGGAGGCTGTAACCGCAAACTACTCGCTGCGCTCGGGGCCGGCCGTGCTCACCATCATCGATTACCCCACGCCGCAGATGGCCGCGGCGCAAGAGACGAAGATTCGCGCCTACCTGAAGGCGGGCAGTCAGGTACAGCCGCCCTGGCCCAAGCCGTTGGCAGACTCCGATCTCGCCTCGCTTGAGGTTCGTCGCAGCGGGCCGCTGGTCGCCATCGTGAGCGGCGACGCCATTCCAGACGAGAGCCACAAGCTTCTGGCAACGGTACATTTCGAGACCGACCTCACCTCGATGCCTCATCAGTCGGAGTCCGATGTTTCAAAGACCAGCAAACTGCTGCTTGGGATTACCGTACTGGTGTTGATTGGGATCGGCACCGCCACTCTACTGGGATTGTTCCTCGGCGGCGGACGGGCGCTCTACCGGATCGCTCGCGGCAAGCCGGTTTCCTCGGTCTTCGAGGAGGAGTTCATTCGCCTCAATTTGCGGGAAGAGTGGGTTGAGTCGTCCCCGGCAACGGACACTCCGCATCCGAAGAGTTAATGCCGTCTGTCAATCCGCAAAAAACAGGGTAAAAACCCCAAGAAACACGGCGAAAAGACTGGAATATATGGGCAATAAAGGCGAAGAGGAATCGAATAAGTTACCTGTCTTTTCTCTGGAAAATTATTTGTAAATAATTGAATTTGAACGGGTTATTTCTTTCCCGATTTCTCCTTGACACTCCCTTCCCCCCACCCTACTATGCAGCCAGAAAGTTCTGATGGTTTTGCCTCCGTTGGAACTATTCTCCCTGAGGAGAGAGCTGCCCCGTTGCCGGGCGGCTCTTTCCGTTTTTGGCCCACATTTATCCCTTACCGGAAGGTATTCCAGCCGATGTCCGCGCGTATGGCCCGGAAGACAACAAGGGCTGTCACGATGAGGGCTCCGAACACGCACGTCCAGAAGCCAACGCGGCTGAACGGGACGAAGAGCGTCGTCTCTTTACCGATCAGCGTGAAGCCCAACTTATCGGGCAGCAGAGCCGCCACCGCGACAGCCAGCAGAATCCCCGCCGCCCACACAATCGCAATTCTCAGAGCGAGTTGAATCGTCTCTCCCAGCATCCTATTTTCCCGCCGTCCCAACTTTACCCAATTCAGCCGCAACGATACAATCGGATGAGCGCGCCGAAGTAGCTCAGTTGGTAGAGCAGCTGATTCGTAATCAGCAGGTCATCGGTTCAAGTCCGATCTTCGGCTCCATTCCCCTCTCCTTTTCTCTCCGTCCAATTCCACGCCGCCTCTTCTGTTTCCCACAAGCCATTCAAGCCCAATTCGGTTATGAACCAAATCAGGCACTCGTTATCCACCTGTTTTTTATTGCAGCGGGAGTTCCGGTCTGCTTATCCACGCAGAGTCTTGTCATAATCGCAGCAGCCCCGGTGCCGAGCCGTACAAGCTGTGGGGAGCGCTCAAGAGTGACCAGCTATAGCCGTCAGGACGTGTTGCGCATCTTCGAGATCAGTTCCCGCCAGTTGCAGGGGTGGGAGCGAGCCGGACTCATCCCCCAGCAGCAGAGCTACACCTTCCAGGAGCTTGGGCAGTTAAGAACTTTGCGCGCGCTACGTGAAGAAGCTGTGCCCGCGGCCTCCATCCGGCACTCGATCCTGGCCATGAAAGCAGTGGCGGGCATGACCAATCCGCTGCTTGAGGCATGCCTGGTCCGTACCGGGACGCGTCTGGCCTTCCGCCATCAGGGAGCCATGGTGGACCCCATTCGCCGCCAGTTGCTCTTCGACTTCGAGCGCGTAGAGCGGATGGACCGGCCTTCGGCCAGCTCGGAGCCGTCCCTTATGCGCTGTCAAGACGCTGCCGGCCCATGTGGCGTACAGGACCGCTTCCTGGCCGCGGTGCAAGCTGAAGAACGAGGCGAAAAGCAGAACGCCATCGCGCTCTATGAAGAGATACTGGAGATCGACCCCGGCTATGCAGCGGCCTACATCAACCTGGGCACCATTCACTTTCACATGCGCCAGTACAGCCGGGCCGAAGAGCTTTATCGCCACGCCACGGAAGTCGACCCCGGCTATGTGCTGGCCTTCTTCGATTTGGGCAATGTACTCGACGAGCTACAGCGGCAGGATGAGTCCATTGCCGCATATCGCCGCGCCGTTGCGCTCGCGCCCCGCTATGCCGACGCCCACTACAACCTGGCCCTGGCCTACGAGCGCCAGGGCGAGCATCGCTCGGCTCTTCGCCACTGGCAGTCGTACATCAAGCTCGATAACCGCGGTCCCTGGGCCGACCATGCACGCGGCCAGATTCGTAGGCTGCTGGGCCGCGAAAAGATATCGATTGCCTGGCGCGCGGACAAATTCATTCCGCCCCGCAAGGGCTTGGCGGCACTGGAAGTGCTGCGCTCAGCAGGATGACAACTACTTAGAGTTTTTGCGCCCGCTGCACGGTGCGCACGCCGGCAACGCGGCGCAGGCCCAGAACCATCTTGTTCAGGTGGCTGAGGTCTTCGGCTTCCACCACAAACTCGATGACCGCTTCACCGTTGTCGCCCTGGCGCATCTCCACGCCGCGGATGTTCGTGTTGTCGTCGGAGATGACGGCGGTCAGCTCCTTCAACATGCCGGTGCGGTCGTCGCAGAAGACGGTGATCTTGACGGGATAGCGCTGAGGGCGGCTTGCGTCGCCGACGCGGGACCACTCGACGGCGATGCGGCGGTCGCTCTCGTAGAGCAGGTTCTGCACATTGGGGCAACTGCGGGCGTGCACGGCCACGCCCTTGCCGCGCGTGACGTAGCCGATGATCTCTTCGCCGCGGATGGGGTTGCAACAGCGCGCGCGATAGACAAGCAGGTCGTTCTGGCCCTCCACCTGGAGCGAGTCGGAGCCGGTGAGGTGCAGCTTGCGCACCGCATCGGACATGGCCGCCTCGCCGCTGCCGGCGGGTTTGGTTTCGGGGGCGGCCTCGGTCTCGCCCAGGTTGGCGTAACCCGGCGCCAGCTTGCCGAGCACCTGGTGGGCAGCATGTTTTCCCTGGCCCAGGGTGGCCAGCAGGTCAGCTGCGGTGGCCACGCCGTACTCGTTGGCGATGCGGCCCAGCTCCTGGTCTGAGATCTGGCTGAACGGCACTTTGAACTTCCTGGCTTCGCGTTCCAGCAGCTTGCGCCCGATCTCGACGGCGCGGCGGCGCTGGTCTTCGTTGAGCCAGTGCTTGATCTTGTTGCGGGCGCGAGGGCTCTTCACGAATGTAAGCCAGTCGCGGCTTGGCTTGTGATCCTTCTGCGTGACGATTTCGACAATGTCGCCGGTGCGCAGCTTGGTGCGCAGGGGCACCATGCGGCTGTTCACCTTGGCGCCCACGCAGGTGTGGCCCACTTCAGTGTGAATGGTGTAGGCGAAGTCAACGGGAGTGCCGTCAGCCGGAACCACCACCACCTTCCCCTTGGGCGTGAAGGTATAAACCTCGTCGGGATACAGGTCCATCTTCAGGCTCGAGAGGAATTCGTTGGGGTCGGTCATCTCCTTCTGCCAGTCGACCAGTTGACGAATCCAGTTCAGTCGCTCTTCGTCGCGAGCCGTAACCGCGACCCCGCCGGATTTGTACTTCCAGTGGGCGGCGATGCCCTCCTCGGCGATACGGTGCATCTCTTCGGTGCGTATCTGCACCTCGAACTGGTGACCGCTGGCGCCCATCACCGTTGTGTGCAGCGACTGGTAGCGATTGGCGCGGGGAATCGCGATGAAATCCTTGATGCGCCCAGGCACCGGACGCCACAAAGTGTGGATGAGCCCGAAGACGGCGTAGCAGGCGGCCACGTCCTGGGTGATGACGCGAATGGCCAGAAGATCATAGACCTGGTCAAACGAAACTTTGGAGCGCTCGATCTTCTGGAAGATGGAGTAGAGCCGTTTGATGCGCCACTCGACGCGCGCCTCGATGCCGTTCTCGCGCAATTGTTCCACCAGCGTCTCTTCCACGCCGCGCAGAAACTGCTCGCCCTCGACGCGCCGCGCCTCAACGGCCTCGGCCACCTTCTCATAGCTCACCGGATCGGTGTAGCGGAAGGCCAGGTCTTCAAGTTCGCCGCGCACCTTGCCCATGCCCAGCCGGTGAGCCAGTGGAGCGTAGATGTCCTGGGTTTCGCGGGCGATGGCCTCCCGCCGGTCCGGCTGCAGGTGCTCAAGGGTGCGCATGTTGTGCAGGCGGTCGGCCAGCTTGATGAGCACCACGCGCACGTCGGAGACCATGGCCAGAAGCATCTTGCGCACGTTTTCGGCCTGGCGATCCTCGCGATTGGCAAACTGGATTTTGTCGATCTTCGTGACGCCCTCGACGATGTGGGCTACCTGTTCACCGAAGCCCGCTGCAATTTCTTCGTTGGTGGCGGGCGTGTCTTCAACCGAGTCGTGCAACAGGCCGGCGGCAATGGCCGTCGAATCCATCTTCAACTCCGCCAGCACCTCGGCCACCTCGAGCGGGTGGACGATATACGGCTCGCCCGAGGCGCGAATCTGCCCCTCATGATGCTGGACGCAGAACTCCCAGGCCTTGCGGATGAGAGAGATGTCTTCGCTGGGACGGTTGGCATGGACCAGCTTAAGCAGGGCGTCAAAACGCTGGTCGATCTGGTGCCGGGCGAGAGCGGGCGCATCCTTGCGCGCGGCAGCCTGCGATTCCCCCGCAGCAGACGGGGGCGCGCCGGAAACATCTGCCGGTGAGGCTTGCCGGGCAGTCGCCATGCTTCATTATAGGCCGCATCAGTTTGCCGCGCATGTAGACTGGCGGCAACTCTGCCTGACTTACTCTGTTGTTCGCGTGAGGACGGGGTAAGATGAGTTACGATGACCCCGACCAGATCGAATCGCACCGGATCGAAAAGCTCTGCCGCGGGAGCGAAGATCACTCGCCGCGCGGCTGACCGGTTGCGCGGGGGATACCTCTGGGTCTACGTCTCCGATATTGAATCCATTGAACTGCCCGCGGGCGCCCCCCCCGCTCTCGTTCCTGTGGCAGACAGCCGCGGGCTGCTTCTGGGTACCGCGCTTTATAGTCCCACATCGCAGATTGCGCTGCGGATAGTCTCTCGCGAGGCCGTCGATGAAGCAGCGTGGCTGGAGTTGCTTGCAAAAAGGTTGCGCGCGGCGATTGCCCGGCGGCGTCCATTGCTCGACGAGCAGACCAACGCCTGCCGTTTGTGTTTCAGCGAGGCCGACAAGTTGCCCGGCCTGGTGGCGGATAAGTACGGCGACCTGGTGATTCTGCAACTGCTGGCCAAAGGGCTGGACTCAGCGGCAGTGCGAGAAGCCTGTGTACGCGTGCTGCGCGAGGAGCTGGCTCCGGCTGCCATTCTGGAGCGGCCTGACCCGCGCATGCGCGAGTTGGAGGGGCTGGCCGCGCCCAGCGACGAACCTCTTTTTGTTGCAGATGCTTCGACTCCGCTCACTAGCATTCAATTTCGGCTCAACGGCCTCACATTTCACTTCGACGCCAACGCCGGACAAAAGACCGGCGCCTTCCTCGACCAGCGGACGAACTATGCCGCTGCCGCGCGGTGGGCGCAACAGCTGGGCGCTACCGGCCGCGCGCTCGACGTTTGCTGCTATCAGGGCGGCTTTGCCCTGCATCTGGCCCAGGCCGGCCGCCAGGTCACGGGCATCGACGCCTCCCGCGCCTCGCTCGAAGTGGCGGAGCAAAACTACGAGGCCAATCGCGCCCGGTTATCCGCAGAGGTGGACTGGGTAGAGGGAGACGCCTTTCAGATCCTGCGCGACTGGTCGGACACAGGAGAGAACTTCGACGCCATCGTTCTCGATCCGCCCGCCTTCGCCAAGACCAAACGCGCCGTCGAGGGAGCTCTGCGCGGCTACAAGGAGATGAACCTGCGCGCCCTCAAGATGATGCGCCCCGGTGGACTCTTAGTGACCTGTTCCTGCTCTCACCATGTAGGTTGGGCGGAACTGGAGGCTGCAGTGGCCTCAGCCGCCGCCGATGCATCCCGGCGCGTGCGCCTGTTGGAGCGGCGCGGCGCATCCCCCGACCATCCCCTAGTGCTGACCCTGCCGGAGCCCGAATATCTGAAGTGCCTGGTACTGGAAGTCGAGTAGTCGGAACCCGCGCCGTCAGCCGATAACCGCTTGGCTTGGCTCAGGTTCGGGCAGGATGCGCCCAGGGAGCTGTAACAGGCCGGTGAGAGCCTCGGCGCTCATGGGGCGGGCAAAGAGGAAGCCCTGGCCGAAGCGGCAGCCCATTTGCCTCAGCAAACGGTACTGTTCATGGGTCTCGATGCCCTCGGCCACCACATCCATTCCCAGAACCCTGGCAAGTTCGATGATCGTGCGAACGATCTGGAGCGGTTGTTCTCCCGTGGTCATGCGGCCGATGAAGGAGCGGTCGATCTTGAGCACGTCAAAGGGGAAGGAGTTGAGGTAGCTGAGCGAACTGTAGCCGGTGCCGAAATCGTCCATTAACAGCGAGACGCCCAGCCGGCGCAGGCTGCTCAACACCTCCATGGCAGTGCCAACGTTGGGAATCAGGCTGGACTCGGTCATTTCGAGACCGAGTTGCCGGCTGGAGATGCCGGATTGGAGCAGCAACGCCTCAACGTGGTCGGCTAGCCCTTCACGCGCGAATTGACGGGCGGAGAGGTTGACGCCGACGCGCAGAGAGTTTAGACGAGGATCCTCGCTGCACCACGTCCGAATCTGGTTGCACGCCTCGGCGAGCCCCCAGTCTCCGATGGGCAGGATCATGCCGTTCTCTTCGGCCAGCGGTATGAACTCCATGGGTGGGATAAGCCCCCGCTCGGGATGCGCCCAGCGGATCAGCGCTTCAACGCCAACGATTTTGCGTGTAAAGAGATCGACCTCGGGTTGGTAGTAGAGCACAAACTGGTGTTTGTCCAGTGCGCGGCGCAGGTCAGGCTTGCGCGGCCAGGGTGGAGGCTCTTCAGCCCCAAAGCAGGAGGAACGCCGCCGCCGCTTGTCCTGGATCGTAAATACATTGCGCAACCGGCGCAGTTCCAGTTGGCTCGACACCATATCGGCCAGGCTTTCAAGCGTGCATAATTCGTCCGGCGCCAGTTCCTGGCGAGGCTCGCGCCAGAAGACGATCAGCACGCCCAGGATATTCCCGTCGAATGAGCGCACCGGTACGCCGGCAAAGTAGGGCATGTCGAAATGCTTGAGGTGGATCTTTTGCGCCTCGAAGAGAGTCTGGTTGGAGATCTCCGAGGCGATCACCGGACCGTCTTCCGCGAGCACCATGTCAAAAATGGAGTTCTTCCGCGGCAACTCGCGTAGTTGCAGGCCCCAGGACGACTTGATCCAGATGCGGCTTTCGTCCGCAAAACCGATTGCGGAGGCGTCAGCCTGGAAATACTCCGCGGCCAATCGCGTAATTGCGTCGTAACCGGGTTCAAGCGCTGTGTCGAGAATCCCGGTCGAACTGAGGGCGGCCAGCCGTGCGGTCTCCTGCGGGCAATCGAGCGTGCCGGATTCCAACTCTGCCGGTGGGTTCTTCACTTCGGTCATCACTCCAGACCTGAAGACCTGTTGCCTCACCCCAACGAGCAAGTAACGCTCGCAGTGCAGAGGATGGCGCTGTCTTGGAGTGCGCCGGAACGGTCACGTGAGATGGAGAACCGCTCCAACTCCCGCATCTCTCTTATCGGAAGGGATTACGAAAGGCATGAGGTTACGCCGGAACGATCTTCTTGAGTACCTCTTTGGCGCTGTTGGGGAGACTATTTCCGGGCGTCCGGCTGTCCCGTTTCAGTCCACAGAAAGGTGAGCTGGTCGGCATTGTCCTGGATCTGTTGGTCAATACCCACTCCCCCACTATGCCCTCCCTGAATGCTGTAGTGGAGCAGAACCGGCCGGCCGCTGGACGAGGCCGACTGCAACAGGGGAGTCATCTTGCGCGCATGTAGAGGATCAACGCGCGTGTCGCTGTCGCCGGTAAAAAACATCACGGCCGGATAGGCGGCGCCGGCCTTCACGTTCTGATAGGGCGAATATTTTAGAAGGTAGGAAAATTGTTTTTCGTTCTCCGCGGAGCCGTACTCGGTTATCCAGTAGGAGCCCACCAGGAACTTCTGATAGCGAAGCATGTCCAGCAGCGGATAACCGCACAGCACGGCCGAGAACAGCTCTGGACGCTGGGTGATGGACGCGCCCATCAGCAGGCCGCCATTCGACCTGCCGATGATGGCAAAGTGCTGCGGCGATGTGTACTTGTTGGCGATCAGATACTCGGCTGCCGCAAACCAGTCGTCGAAGACATTCTGCTTTTTCTCGAACATCGCCTGCTCATGCCAGTTCTCGCCGTACTCGCCCCCTCCGCGCAGGTTGGGCATCGCGAACCATCCGCCCTGCTCCATCCACCAGGCATAGACGGGGCTCCACGAGGAGAGCATGCTCAGGTCAAAGCCGCCGTAACCGGTCATCAGCAGCCGCTCCGTGCCGTCCCGCTTGAGGCCTTTCTTGCCGGCAATAAACAAGGGGACTTGAGTCCCGTCCTTCGATTTGAAAAATACCTGCCTCAGCTCATACTGACTGGAGTCGAAGGGGATCTTTGGCTGGAAAAAGAGCTCGCGCTTGCCGGTGACGGTATCCAACCGGTAGATGGTGGGCGGCACAATGTAGGAGGCAAAGTCGAAGAAGGCGTAGCGATCCGTGGTCCGGCCGCCCATTTCCGAGGCTGATCCGATCCCTTCGTACGCGACCTTGCCAGCGGGCTTTCCATCGAGGGCGTAGACGGTAGTCTCGGTTTTCACGTCCTTCAGCTGGTTTACGTAAATCTTTCCTCCCACAATCGACCACTCGTCGATCACATCCTGCCCTTCCGGCACGATGGTCTTCCACACGTCGGGCAGGATGCCGGGGTCGGCCTTCAAAATCCTTCCCTTGGGAGAGTTGTAATCGGTCTTCACATACCATGCGCCCCGGGCGTAGATGGCGTTGAATCGCGCATCAAGCCCCCAGACCAGCACCTCAAAGGGCGAACCCGGCTTGGTCAGGTCGCGGAAGACGATGTCAACCCGCCTGGCCGGCACGCCGCGGTCGATCTCCACCACTAGGTAGCGGCCATCGTCGGTGACGACCCCCGAGAAGAGATCGTTTCCGCCCAGCAGCTCCCCGCGAAACTCGCGGCCAAAGAGCAGAGTATCGCGCGATATGCGCGTGCCCAGCACATGCTGGTAAAGCAGCGTTCCCTGCCGGTTGTTGCGCGCGTAGTAGATGCTTGCGCCATTTGGAGCGAAGACCACGCTCTCATAGCGGGCGGCGGGCAGCTCATCCTCCAGCATCTTGCCGGTCTTCACATTCAAGAAGTGGACGTCGGTCTCGTCCGCGCCGCCTTGCCTCAGCGACCAGGCCAGCAGTGTCCCATCGCGCGAGACATCCTGTATGGAGACCGATGTGTTCGGGTCGCGGCTCAGTTTGGCCGGGTCAATCAGCCGTTCGTCCTTTCCTGTCCAGCCTTGGCGTACATAGATTGAGGACTGCTGCTCGCCGGCAAGCCGTTTGCGGAAGAAGAAGCTGTTGGCGCGAGTCATGGGAGCGCCCATGACCGAGACATTCTGTAGGGCATCCAGATCGTCCACAATCTGTTCCCGTATGCGCGCCTGCTTCAGATAGCGCCCTGTGTAGGCGTTCTGCGCGCCGATGAAGGCCCTCGTCTCAGGGCTTTTGGCGTCTTCGAGCCAGCGGTAGCCGTCGGGTATCTTGGTCCCGAAGTAATCGTCGGCAACCGGAATTGCCTCGACAGAGGGCGGCGGCGGCAGTGTAATTCCCTCGCGCCCATGAATCGCCTGGGCAAACCCCGCCAGACCGACAACACCCCACAACAACACACCCAATTCAAAGCTCCGCCGCACGCCTTAGCCCTCCTGCGAAAAGAATACGCGACTCCACCGCGCGCAACCCCGTTAGAATCGACTCCAGTGAAAGGTTCGCCCCCAACTCAACCCTCCCTGGACCTGAAATCGGAGCCCATGCAGTCTCGGTGGGCACGTGGTCTGGGAGTCCTGCGCCCCTCGCATGCGCACTCCATCTTCTCGGCAACTGTCGTGCTGATGGTTTCTACGTTTCTGTCGCGCATCATCGGGCTGGTGCGGGTCAAATACATAGTCTGGCTCTTCGGCCGCGGCATGGAAGCAGATGCGCTGAACGGCGCATTTGTACTGCCGGACATGATCTCTTACTTTCTGGTCGGCGGCGCGGCCTCCATCACCTTTGTCACCATCCTCACCCGCTATCGCGATACGGGGCGCGAGGAGGAAGGGCAGAGGTCGCTGTCAGTCATTCTCACCACCATGTACCTGGTGCTGGGCGCGGCCATCGTATTGGCCGAGATATTTGCTCCCTGGGTCATTCACTGGTGGTTCAACGGCTTCAATGCCGAAAAAGCAGCCCTCTGCGTAACGCTGACGCGCGTTTTGCTGCCCGCGCAGTTGTTTTTCTTTGCTGGCGGAGTCTTTGGCGCGGTGCTGCTGGTGCGCAAGCAGTTCAGCGTGCAGGCGGTGACGCCGTTAATCTACGGCCTCGGCACCATCGTGGGCGGCCTGTTGCTGGTGCGGCGCATCGGTGTCTCTTCGCTGGCCATCGGCACGGTGGCAGGTGCGTTTTTCGGTCCGTTTCTCTTGAATGCCGTCTTCGCCCGGCGTGCGGGCGCGCGCTACAAGCCGATCTTGGATTGGCACGACAAGGGCCTGCGAGAGTGGGTACGCCTGTCGCTTCCGCTCATGGTCGGCGTTTCGCTGGTAACTGCCGATAGCTGGATCATCGCGCACTTTGCCTCCACAACCAGCGGCGCGGTCTCGCTGATGAGTTACGCCAAGCAGCTCTTCACCGCGCCCATGGCCGTGCTGGCACAGGCGGCCGGTGCGGCCTCCATGCCGTTTTTTGCCAGCTTATGGACGCAGCAGCGCCGTTTCGATTTCGCAAACGGAGTAGCGGACTCGGTGTCGCGTGTTGTCTCGCTGGGATTACTGGCTGCCTCGGGCATGGTTGCGCTGGGCCAGCCGGCGATTGATCTGCTGTTTACCGGCGGGCGCTTCTCTTCCTCCGATGCGCGGGAGTGCGCGGGGTACTTTGCCGTCTTCTCAGTCTCCTTGTTTCTCTGGTCGGCGCAGGCTATCTATGCGCGCGCGTTTTACGCGGCAGGGAACACCTTCGCGCCGATGGCGGCGGGTACCGTTGTCACGTTGGTATCGCTGCCCATCTATGCTGTTCTCTACCACTGGTACGGAGCGCTGGGGCTGGCGATAGCTTCGGACCTGGGAATTGCGCTGCAAACAGTCACCATCGCACTGCTGCTGCACCAGCGGCGCATGGTCTCGCTGGCCGATCTGGATTACGCCGAAATGGGCCGGTGCCTGCTGGCGGCACTGGCTAGTGGCGCAGGGGCCTGGATGGTCGTATGGGGCATGGGCAGTGTACCGGGGTATCTGTGGGGATCGCTGCGGTCCGCGCAGATGCGATGGATGGACCTTACTCTGCTGATAACCGGAACGGCAGTATGGGTAGTGGCGGCAAGATGGGTTCTGGTGAAGACCGGATCGGTTCTCCCCAGAGTCGCGATGCAGCGCCTGAAGCTTCACAGATAAGCGCTTCGACAAAGCTCCGCCCTTGCCGTAACGGCACACACTTCACATACGGAGGCATTTGTGTTGGAGCAGGCTTTGGCGCTGATCTAGGAATGAGCCAGCTTAGGCGCGTCGTGGGTTGCCATGACAGCGATTCCAGGAGAAGCCGACCTCGGTTCCAGCTTGCGAATGTCGATTCCGCCCTTGAAAAAGGCTCCATCCTCAATGCTGATGCGAGCCGCGGCCACGTCGCCGGTCAGAGCGCCTTCGGCGCGAATGTCCACGCGGTCTGTAGCTGAAACATTGCCCCGTACCTTGCCCATGACCACGATCTCGCGCGCGTTGATGCTGGCGGCCACTTTGCCATTCCGGCCTACAGTAACGCGGTTGCCGGGCAGGTTGATGCTGCCTTCAATCTTGCCGTCGATAAACAGCGACTCTGAACCGGTGATCTCACCGGAGATAACAAGCCCCTTGCTGATGATGGCCTGGTCGCTAGCCGTAACTGCGGGACGGGCGGCAGATTCCACGGCGGTAGGGCCTGGAGTAGTGCGCGCATGTTCCGAAGCGGGACCGGCAGATGGTGCGCCGGCCTCGTTGGGTTTCCACATAGAACTCACGGCTTGTACTTCCTTTCCTAAGGATCGCGAGCGGCCACTGGGAGATGACGTCGTAATGCAGTCCTCCAGATACACAAACAGCTTTGTTGCAAGGCTCAGCCTGCAAAACCCAGTAAGACAAGGTTAAATAGTAGCATAAACAGTGCAATAAGCCAATTTAGACCTGGTCGGAAGGCGCGGCGGAGAAGCTAGGGTGTAACTCTCTCCTTTAGCATGAGCCGGCAGTGCTATAGATAGTGCCTGCCAAAGGTACCTACCGCATTAGAGGTATATGTCATACATATGGTAACTCACTTGAGTCAGGTCTCTACTTTTCTGTAGATTCGTTCTTCTCTGAGTAGATGGCTCTTTTTCTGTTGGTTGACGAGTCAGTTTGTTGTGGACTGCATTAGGTCAAACTTCGCGCGGAAAACGCTTAACCAGGCCTCGGTACGACTGAATCTTCCGGCTCTCCAAGGTTGCTGCTCTCGGCAGGCTGCGGCCGGTTTTTCCCTCGCCGCCGGCTTGCCGCTTGACAAGTGTTCGAGTAAACCCATTTACTAATGGGCGAACGTCCGATGATTCCACGGACGTATTCACCCCTTTCAGGTGATGCAATGTTCGGATTGGTCCCAGACTACCTCGCCGCCGGCTCGTTTTCTCCTCTTCCGGCCCTCCTGGCTCTCAGCGTCGCGCCCCTGGCGCATCTGAGGCCGCTCGACATCGCCGTCATCGCCATCTACTTCGGGATGGTCATCTGGATCGGCTTCTACCTCAAAGGCAGGTCGAATACCAGCGAAGAGTTCTTCATGGCCGGCCGCGAGATGACCGCCTGGATCGCTGGTTTGAGCTTTGTCTCGGCCAATCTCGGCTCGCTGGAGCTGATGGGCTGGGCCGGCTCGGCCTACCAGTACGGCATCCTGGCCACCCACTGGTACTGGGTGGGCGCCATCCCCGCCATGCTCTTCCTCGGCCTGGTGATGATGCCTTTCTATTACGTCTCGAAGACCCACTCGGTCCCCGGCTACCTGAACCTTCGCTACGGCGAACACGCCCGCGTTCTGGCCGCTTTCTCCTTTGCCCTGGAGATGATCCTGATGAGTGGCGTCAACATGTTCGCTATGGCCGTAGTGATGAAGGTCGTGCTGGGCTGGAGTCTCACCTTCAGCATCGTCGTCTCGGCCTTCGCGGTTACGCTCTACGTTGCCCTGGGCGGGTTGCGCTCGGCCATCTTCAACGAAGTCCTGCAATTCGTTCTCATCTGGGGCGGCGCGCTGCTGGTGCCGATTCTGGGCATGATTCAGGCCGGCGGTGTGAGTGGACTGAAGACCAAGATCATCGCCAACATGCATTCTGACAGCTACTTCCACCTGTGGCGTGACACTGGCAGCTTTGCCGCCAACCCCATGGGAGTTCACTGGACCGGAATCGTCTTCGGCCTGGGATTCGCGATCAGCTTCGGCTATTGGACCACCGACTTCCTGGTGGTGCAGCGTGTGCTGGCGGCCCATAACCTGCGCGCCGCGCGTATGGCTCCGATCATCGGGTCATTCTTCAAAATGGCGGTTCCGTTCATCGTCATCCTGCCCGGCCTGCTGGGCCTGGTGCTCTTGCAGAACCCCGACGGCAGCCGCCGCCAACTGGTGGGAGAAGATGTCGTGAAAGCCTGCACGGTCACCGCCTCCACCGGCACGATCGCAGATCCATCGGCCTGCTCGGGGGCAATGTCGAAGACCAATCTCACACCCGAGGCGCAGCAGAAGGTGCTCAGCGCTGCTCCCGGCTCTGAACTGAACAGCTACAACCAGGCCCTGCCGCTGATGATGGTTCGCTACCTCGGCCCCGGCCTGCTGGGCTTGGGCATCACCGCGCTGATCGCCGGCTTTATGAGCGGCATGGCCGGCAACATCAGCGCCTTTTCCACGGTGTGGACGTACGACCTCTACAAGCCGCTCATCAACAAGAAAGGCTCCGACAGCCATTACGTGATGGTGGGCCGGCTGTCGATCGTCGTCGGCGTGGCGGTTTCCATCGGCGCCGGTTATCTGGTGCAGCGCGCGCACGGCATCATGGACTATGTGCAGGCGCTCTTCAGCATCTTTATCGCGCCGCTTCTGGCCACCATTCTCCTGGGCATGTTCTGGAAGCGCGCCACCCGGATCGCAGGCTTTCTGGGCCTGCTCTTCGGCATCGTCTTTTCGGCCAGCCTCTTTGAGTGGGTACACCTCTATCCTGCCAAGCTGGCCTTTGTAGCGCTTTCGCCCGACGCAAAACCGATGGCCGAAAATGTATTCCGTGCGCTGTGGGCCTGTCTCTTCACCGCGATCGTCATCTTCGTGGTGAGCATGTTTACCAAGCCCAGGCCGGCTGCGGAACTGGAGGGCCTGGTCTACGGCGTGACCCCGCTGCCCAAGGAAGAGCCGGTGCCGTTCTACAAGAACGAGTGGATGTGGGCCGGGCTGGTTGTCGTAATCTTTGCGGCGCTCAACATTCTGTTCTGGTAGCGAGAGGAAAGGGTAAAGAATTATGCGTGGTTCCGGAATTCAAATCTGGTTCTTTATCGGAGTGCTACTGGTCATCTATGGCGCGATGATCCTGGGTTATGGCGTCTTTGAGTGGGTGACTCTCAGCTACCCGCCAGGGGTTGAATTGACTAACCTGCACACGCCGGTCTGGTGGGGCGGTTTGCTGACGGCGCTTGGAGTGCTTTACGTGGTGAAGTTCCGCCCGGGTCGCACCGCTAAGTAAGTGTCCGAGGTAAAGCCCCGGAGTTATTAAAGAAGTACGCGCAAGGCCGTCCTGGCGCGAGGAGCAGTTAAAAAACGATTTCCGCCGATGAATCTCCGGAAGGACGACGGCATCTCCGGGCACGGCGGGAGCATGAGAGCCGCACGCGCGGTAAGGCAAGAGGGAGCGAGAAAATGGCAGCGCAACGAGTGATGACATTTGGAGTAATAGTCGGCAACCGGGGATTCTTCCCGGATCATCTGGCCAAAACGGGCCGCGAAGAAATTATTTCCGTTCTGGAAGCAGCCGGAGCGAAGGCCGTCGTGCTGGGTCCAACAGAATCAAAGTACGGAGCAGTGGAAACCTACGCTGAGTCGCAGGTTTGCGCCGAACTATTCAAAAAACATGCGGAAGAGATTGACGGCATCATCGTCACGCTGCCTAACTTCGGCGAAGAGCGCGGCATCGTGGACGCCATCCGCCTCTCCGGGCTGAAGGTTCCGGTGCTGGTGCAGGCCACGCCCGACCGTTCCGAAGCCATGACCATCGCCGTCCGCCGCGACAGCTTCTGCGGCAAGATGAGCTGTTGCAACAACATGATGCAGTACGGCATTCCCTACTCTTTGACAACTCTGCATACTGAGAGCCTGACATCGCCGGAGTTCAAGGCGGATCTGGAGTGGTTCTCGGCGGTTTGCCGCATCGTCAAGGGCCTCAAGAATCTGCGCATCGGGGCCATCGGCGCGCGCCCCGCGGCTTTCAATACGGTTCGTTACTCCGAGCGCATCTTCGAGACCGCCGGCATCTCCATCGAGACGATCGACCTGTCTGAAATCTTCGGCCGCATCAACCGACTGAAGGATACAGACGACGCAGCGCAAGCCAAGATGGCCGCCATCAAAAAGTACGTGACGACATCCGGCATTCCCGATGCGGCGCTGCTCAAGATGGCCAAGCTGGGCGCGGTCATCGACGGCTGGATGAAACAGACCAACGTGACTATCAGCGCCGTGCAGTGCTGGACATCGTTTGAGGAGTTCTTCGGCGTGGTGCCCTGCACCATCATGAGCATGATGTCGAACGACTTGATCCCCTCGGCCTGCGAGGTAGACGTGCCCGGAACGCTCAGCATGTACATGATGGCGCTGGCCTCGGGCACGCCCTCGGCGCTGTTGGACTGGAACAATAATTACGGCAGCAATCCCAACAAGTGCGTCTGCTTCCACTGCTCCAACCTGCCCAAGCACTTCTTCAAGGATGTCCGCATGGACTACCAGGAGATCATCGCCGGCACGGTGGGCAAAGAGAACACCTTTGGCACCTGCGTAGGCCGCGTGAAGGCCGGCGGGATGAGCTACGCCCGCTACTCCACCGACGACAACTTCGGCGTCATTCGCGGTTACACCGGTGCTGGCAAATTCACTGACGATCCGCTGGAGACCTTCGGCGGCGCCGGCGTGGCAGAGATTCCGCAACTGCAGAAGCTGCTGAAGTTCATCTGCCGCGAGGGCTTCGAGCATCACGTGGCGGCCAACTTCAGCGACGTATCGAAGGCCGTGCATGAGGCAGCCACGAACTACCTCGGCTGGGAGAGCTACTACCATCCTGAGCTTGAGGACTAAGTTGGGCGCATAATTCACTCGGGCGTTGACGAACCCAGGTCAACGCCCGAAGTTCTTTTAGGTTACTTAGAAGAGGAAACACGAAAATGAGCAAGAGAATCGGCAAAAGCCTGGTGGTGAATGGCGTCACGCTGGTGACGGAAGCCGCGTGGAACGAGGAGCTGGAAGCAAAGCACGCAAGACTGGTGGAGTGGCTGCATGCTCAGAAGTTAGCCGGCGTCCTGCTCCGGCGCAACGAGAATGTGGCATGGCTGACCGGTGGAGCAGTAGAACTGCGTGTGCTCACGCCCTGCGAAACCGGAGTGGCTTCGTTGCTGGTTACAGCAGAGGGCAAGCGCTACTATTTCACCACGGAGAATGAAGCTCCTCGCCTGCACGACGAGGAATTTGGCGCGCTGGACTTTGAGCCGGTGTTGTTTCCCTGGTGGGCCGATGACACGGTCGAGGCCGCCAAGCGCCTGGCCGGCGGGCCGGTCGGTTCCGATATGCCGGGCGCAGGCCTGACCCCGGTTAATATCTATCCGCTTCGTGCGGCGCTGAGCGAGACGGAGATTGCGCGCTACCGCTGGCTGGGAACGGAGACCGCGGCCGCTACGGTCGAGGCGCTCAACCAGGTCGAGCCCGGAATGAGCGAGTACGACCTTGAAGCCATCACAGCAGCCGGACTTCTGAGGCGCGGCATCCTGCCTTCCGTGGCTCTCTATGCCGTAGACGAGCGGATCTATCAGTACAAACATGCCGTGCCGCGCGGAGCGCGACTCAAGCAATACGCCATGCTGAACCTATGTTCGCGCAAGTGGGGGCTGGCAATCTCTATCACCCGGTTCCTTCACTTTGGCGCATTGCCGCAGGAGCTTGCGCAGCGCTTTGAAGCCGCGGCCCAGGTGAACGCGGCTCTCCTGGATGCAACCCGCGTGGGCGCTACTTCGGCCCAGCTCTTCAGCGCGGCCCAGGCGGCCTATACGGCGCAGGGCTTTCCCGGCGAGGAGCGCTTCCACCACCAGGGCGGGCCAACCGGCTACGGTGAGCGCGAGTGGGTGGCCACGCCACAAGGGACCGAGGTGGTGGTCAATAACCAGGCCTTCGCATGGAACCCAAGCATCCGTGGCGGCAAGACCGAGGATACGGTGCTGCTGCGTGACGGAAAGATCGAAAACCTGACTCCGACGCCGGAGTTGCCTGTAATCCGCGCCAGCGCAAACGGGGCAATCTATCCGGCTGCGGGCGTGCTGGTGAGGTAGAAGCAGGGAATAGGGAGTAGGGAACAGCAAAGGCCCCGAAAGGGGCCTTTGCTAACTTGCTAACTTGCTAACTTGCTGACTTGCCGGCTTGCTAACTCGCTCCCTTCGGTTGCAGCGTCAGCCTCGCCGTCAACACCACCAGTGCGGCCCACAGCGTATCGGCAGCCAGGAGGTGTGCTACCTGCACCCACAATGGTGCCAGCAGCACAACGTCCAGCAAACCCAGCACATAGACCGCGGCCAGCAGCAGCAAAATCAGAGCGGAGAGGCTGCGATTGTCCCAGCCGGTCGTGCGCCGGGCAGCAAGCACCAGAAGCCAGATGAGAACGATACTGGCGAGGAACGCGACCGTGGGATGCATCCAGCGCCAGCGGACCAGCCAGCCGCTGGTTGCTGAAAAATCCTGCGCCAGGGCCAGCCCCAGCGACGAGGCCGGAAAGAGCGTATCGCCCAGCGCAGCCAATGAACCGGTGACACCCACGATCATCACCGCGATCACTGCGGTAACGGCGCCAAATGGCGCAACCAGGCGAACGCTGCCGCGCAGATAACCTGTGCGGCGGTTGATCAGGTGCGCGGTAAGGGTGAGTGCGGCCACGAGCAGCAGAGTATTGGTGAGGTGCAGCGCCAGGTAAGCCGGGCGGATCGGTGACTGGCTCTGGGCCGTTAGTCCCAGCTTCACCAGCAGCGCTCCCAGCGTCGCTTCAATCAGGGTAAACACCACCGAGGCTACGGCTGCGGCGCGCGCCAGATGGCCGCGCACGGTGCCGGCGAGTGTCCACGCCGCGAGGCCTACGACAGCGAAGAATGAAACTCCGCTGGTGAGGCGATGGATGAACTCGATGAGTGTGTTCACGCTGGCCGAGTGCTGGATAATTGTGCCGTTGCAGAGCGGCCAGTGGTTGCCGCATCCTGCTCCCGCGCCGGTGGCGCGCACCAGAGTGCCCCACAAAATGACGGCAATGAAGTAAACCAGCACGCCCCAGGAAAAGCGGCGCAGGGCTAGCGATGGCAGGCTTTGGGAATCGGCGGCGTTCGACATAGAGAAAGGCTCCGTATGGAACTCCTCAGTGTAGAACAAGCGAGCCGGCTTATTCGCGGATTTGCAGCCCGCCTGGCCGGGGCAAAGGCAGGTTGCAAACGAAGAGGCTTCCTCTCCTGTTACTCCGCCAGCAGGCGCACTACATGATTCACGATAATCAGGTCCTCGGCGGGCGGAATCACGCGCACTGTGACCGGTGAGTTCTCGGCGGAGATGACCGCTTCGCCGCGAACATTATTGCGGGCTGGGTTGAGAACGATGCCCAGTGCGCCCAGGCCGGCGCAAATCTCGGCGCGGGCGTCGATGTCGTTTTCGCCGATGCCGCCGGTGAAGACCAGCATGTCCAGCCCGTTCAGCTCCGCAACATAACTGCCAATCCAGCGGGCGATGGTCCAGCAGAACTTGTCCACGGCCAGTCTCGCCTTGGCGTTTCCGGCCTTGATGGCATCACGCAGATCGCGCATGTCATTAGAGAGATCGCTGACGCCCAGCAGGCCCGCTTTCTTGCTGGCGACCACTTCCAGTTGGTCGGCGGCCTCTGAAGCGCTCTTAGCGGTTTCGGCAATCTTGCGCAGGATGAACAGCAATACTCCGGGATCGATGTCACCGGTGCGGGTGCCGCTGATGATGCCTCCCGTAGGCGTCAGGCCCATCGACGTGGAAAGGCACTTGCCGTTGCGGATGGCGGTGATCGAGGCGCCGTTGCCGAGATGGGCGACGACGAGCTTCTCCGGCACGTTGGGCTGCAACTGGTAGACGATGGATTCGTAAGAAATTCCATGTGCGCCGTATCTGCGCACGCCCATCGCGGAATACTCCTCGGGGATGGGCATATGTGTGACCACCTCGGGCATGGTGCGATGGAAATACGAGTCCAGGCAGACGAAGTTGGGCA
>Ga0182027_10001242_pt1 | contig 42671 bp, 31 predicted proteins | sample 712E1DmetaG_FD_121300 | JGI IMG/M metagenome (GOLD analysis project Ga0182027, IMG submission 121300) | Permafrost microbial communities from Stordalen Mire, Sweden - 712E1D metaG (Illumina Assembly) | ecosystem: Environmental > Terrestrial > Soil > Wetlands > Permafrost | place: Sweden...
CACCGGGCCGGGGACTTCCAAAGAGTGAATCATGACTCCTCCTTACGGCTAGTATAGCCGTACGTAAGAGTTAATTTCAAGCCCCCTCACCCAAAAATCTCATTTTCATGTCGTGCACCCCTGGCGGGGGCTGGACTGACGGAGCAGAAAATCCTCACGGGTGCGGCGCTAGCGCGCCGTCCCACCTAATTCTTTATAGCAACCACCCCCTACCCCCTCCTTATCAAGGAGGGGAGCCAGGTCACCAACTCCCCTCCTCTCTGAGGCGGGGCCAGGGGGGTGAGCGTGCGGGTCCCGTAAATAGTTGGGTGGCTGCAACGATGATACGCGCCGACGGCGGGCAGAACATCGGGGTGGGTTACTACAAAGCGATGCTATTCGAGCCAAGTGCGTCGTCGGCCGCGGGAGTGTTTCAAGCCAGCAGGCGATGAATCGCTCGATCTAAGGAGAGAGCGCCGGCGCCCCGAATGATGATAGCAAGGACAATCGCAAGAACCAGCAGATGAAATTCGTACCCCTCGCCCTTCTGGGTCCCTGACCAGTTCGCGAACAGTCCGAATTGCCTGTGAAACATCGCAATAGCTACAAGCATGTTTACGCCAATGCCAAACGCGGCGATGCGGCTAAGGAACCCCAGGATCAGGCCCAGCCCGCCGAAGAACTCTGCGCAAATCGCCAGGAAGGCAAGTGGAGCGGGGATGCCTATCGTCTTGGTGAAGAAGCCCATCGTGCCACTGAAGCCATAGCCGCCAAACCAGCCCAGCATCTTTTGCGCTCCGTGAGCGAAGATGACGACTCCTAATACAACCCTTAATATCGTGAATGCCCAATTCGCGTCGGTCTCAAATAACTTGCTCAGCATCGGAAAAGCCTCCTTGAAAGATTTCTTGATAACCTTAATCATTGGGTCCTGGTTGTCGATTTGCCGTCCGCTGCCAGGGACCACGGCTCGCCCCAGTTCCCTTCGAAGAAAAGTGAATCAAGCGGTTTGCGCGCGCGCGCAGGCCTCTCGTGGCGGCGCGGCACGTCCGGCACGGGCTCGGGATCGCCCAGGTATCCCACGGCCATCATCGCCACCGGCTCGTAGCCCTCGGGGATGTTGAGCAGTTGGCGCGCTTTCCCCGCTTCGAATCCTGCCATCTGGTGACCGTAAAGACCAAGCGCCGTGGCCTGGAAGGTGAGGTAAGCCGCTGCCTGGCCGACGTCGTAAAGAGCATGGCGGTTGGGCTGACCATTGTGAGTGAAATCGAGCTTGGCCACCGAAAGGACCAGCATCGGCGCGTGACGCGCCCATTCACGGTTTCGCTCTACGATCGTCTGGAGCAGGCGCTCGAAAGCTTCGGGATATTGCCGCGTGGCCACCACGAAGCGCCAGGGCTGCTCGTTATAGCTCGAAGGCGCGGAGCGGGCAGCCTCAAATAGTTTATGCAGCTTTTCCGGTTCTACAGCGCGCGAGGAAAAAGCATACGGGCTAAAGCGCTTTTCCAGGAGTTCGTGGATGCCCTGCGCGGTGTTGCCTGCGACTTCCTGTAAATCCATCACTTGCATTGTTTCCTCCCCGGTCTCTGGCGCTGCTACCGGCCTGCGAACCGGCCCTTTCATTAGGGTTCGCGGCCGATGATTTGACGGGTCACGATATTCGTTACAACACCTATTCGATGCAAAAATTACCCTCAAGTTACGCGGGCGGAATTCAGCAGCTCGATCAGCCGCTTGAGTCGCCTCTGTCCGAGGTGGCCCAACTGCCGGCGGTGGAACTCCTCGATGGGCTCATCGAGTTCCGCCAGGATTCGCAGACCTTCACGAGTGATCCGTACCGTGATGATGCGCCGGTCCTTGCTGTCGCGCGCCCGCGCGATAAGGCCGCGCTTTTCCAGGCGATCCAGCAGGCGGGTGATATCCGGGTCGCGGGTGATCATGCGTTCCGCCACCTCGCGGCAGCACAAGCCGCTGGGTCCGGCGCCGCGAAGAATCCGCAGAACGTTGTATTGCGTGCCCGAAAGCCCCGAGCGCTGGATCGCCTCCTCGGCGGCGCGCGCGATGAGGTCCGCCGTGCGCTGGAGGCTGAGGAACGCTTCCTGCTCCAGGCTGCGCGGAGCCTCCCCGGGCTTCTTCGCGGTTTCTCCTCTCGCCATGCTTGCAATATATGCGTTATAACGACTATTGTCAAGAGGAATTGTCAGACCTGCAAAATGACCAGTCCAGGGTCGCGTAGCGCCGACCCCGCAAGGCGGGGTCGGCACCTACCGGGCTGAACAGGCTGCGGAAAAAGCCCGGCGCTACGTGCGTTCCCGCCCGCGACAGGTGAGGTGCTCGTAAGGTGCTGCTGGCGCGCGGCGCTTTGGAGTGCGTCCGCTTGCTGCCACTTTTGCGGCTCGAGCTTGCTCGAGGGCCTGCAGTAGCGCTGACCTTTAGGTCAGCATGATGGGAAGGCGAGAAAATGCCGACCTAAAGGTCGGCGCTACTGCCGCTTTTCTAACTCGGGTTTGCTGGAGCCACCCGCCGGAAGCAAGCTTCCGGCGAAGGAAAGCGGCAGCAAGCTGCCGCACTCCAAAACGCAATCCCACAATTAGTTCAGGAAATAGGTGCGGTAGAGGGTGTCGCGTTTGACGGGACGGAAGCCTGCTTCTTCGATGAGGCGGCGGAGTTGCTCCTCGCTGGAAGTCCGCTTCACGCCGGCAGCGCGAACCACGTTCTCCTCGATGAGGATGCTGCCCACGTCGTTGCCCCCGAAGCGCAGGGCGATCTGGCAGATTTTGTGGCCCGGGGTGAGCCACGAGGCCTGGACGTTGAGTATGTTGTCCAGGTAGATGCGGGAGACGGCAAGCGTTTTCAGGTAATCGACGGCGCTGGCTTCCTCCTTCACGAAGTTGCCGAGCGAGGTGTTCTCGCGTTGGAAGAGCCAGGGGATGAAGGCCGTGAAGCCACCGGTCTCCTCTTGCAGTTGGCGGACGCGGGCAAGGTGGTTGATGCGATGCTCGAGCCTTTCTCCACAGCCGAACATCATGGTGGCAGTGGTGCGCAGCCCGAGCTGGTGCGCGGTGCGATGCACCAGGAACCACTCCTCCGTGGTGCACTTCAGCCGCGCGATGCGCTGGCGCACCTCGTCGTCCAAAATTTCCGCCCCGCCGCCGGGGATGGAATCGAGCCCGGCATCCATGAGGCGCAAAATCGTGTCACGAACATCCATGCCGGAGACTTCGGCGATGTTCAGAATCTCCGGGGCGGAAAAGCAATGCAAATGAAGGATCGGGTACCGCTGCTTGATGCTGGAGAGCAGGTTTTCGTAATAATCGATCTTGAGGTCAGGGTGAAGGCCACCTTGCATGAGGATTCCCGTGCCGCCGAGAGCGAGAGTTTCATCGATCTTCTGAAAGACCGATTCGAGCGGCTGGATGTATCCCTCCGGCGAACCCACCGGACGGTAGAAGGCGCAAAACGAGCAGTACTCCGTGCAGACGTTCGTGTAGTTAATATTGCGGTCGACGATGTAGGTGACCACGCCTTCCGGATGGAGCCGCTTGCGCACGGCATCAGCCTCAAAGCCGAGGCCGAGCAAATCAGCGGAATTCAGCATGTCGAGAGCTTGCACGGGAGTTAGAGCCATAGCGAAAGTCCTTCTCCGTCTAGACGAAGCGCAACTCCTTTTCGACCGGTATGATGGCCGCCTCGCGCGCCAGGTTAAAAAAGAGACGTAAGCCCCTGAGGTTCTCCTCATCCAGAGAATAATCGATATTCTCAGTCAAGTAAACCTTTACATCGGAAGGATCCATATTGAGCTTGAGCGCGTATTCAGCGGCGATATCGTCAACGTGAGCCAGGCCGAACTCCCGCGATTGTTCGAAGTCTTTCCGGCTCTGGGCAAGGTCCTTGTCTCCGTGGCCCGCCCAAAAGGCGAAGACAAAAGGCAATCCCGTAAACTTTTTCCATTCCGCGGCGAGGTCATAAACCGCCGCCGAGCCGCGGTAAGTGAGCGCCGGGTCGCCGATCACGAGCGCCGAATCAGCGCGCTTCAACATCTCTTCCGGGCACGGGGCAGAGGGGATGAGCTCGACCGCGCGGGAATAAAACTTGCACATCAGAATGCGAAGAAATGCTGCCGAAGTTCGCGAGGAGGTGTCCACGGCAACGCTTTGGATTCTCTCGATAGGGACCTTGCTCAAGAGAAGCACACTGCGGACGCGCGATTTCGAAGCGATGGAGATGCCGGCGATAATCTGAAGGTTTTCGATGCGATGGTACTCGATGGCCGGGATGATGCCGACATCCGCCTTCCCGTCGCGCACCGCGTCCGCGCAATTGGCCGGAGTGGCGAACTGGAGTTCATGCTTGCCCTGCTGCTGGCCATGGAGCATGCCCCAAATCAGCGGCACACTATTAAGGTATTGAACAACGGAGATTCTAAGTGTAGACATATAGATCACAGCCAAACGGGAACCACAATTCTATCCCAACGGTCGGTTCTGTCAAACTCCACGCACAGAAATGCAGGGCTGCCTCCCGCCATGGCGGGCGGATCAAGTGGATCCCCATTCAAAATGACACCAGCACCCAGGCGGTCATAAACCAAATCTCATGGTCAGAAAAGCCCGAATTCCCGTCCGGCGCTTCAAGGAATAACTTTTCTTCTTGCCTCCGCATCTCATGTTCTGCGATTTTAGATGAGCGCCGGTACGGATGACGAAGGGTTGGTTGAGCGGTCCGGAGCCGTGGCGTGTGTATAGAAAAGGCGCAAGCTTGGAAAACGACTCTGCGCAAGGTGGTAAGGAAACTTGAGCGACGAGGACACGCAATTCTGGCTGGGGCTGACGAAGCTCGAAGGTCTGGGCGTGCGCGGCGCGCACAAGCTCGTGGAGCACTTCGGTTCGCCGCAGGCCGCCTACATGGCCTCGCTGACGGAGCTTGAAAGCTGCGGGATTCCGGCGCGCGTGGCGCAGTCGATTTTTGCTCAAGCGGGATTGAAGGAAGCCGCCAGAGATCTCGAAGCCTCCGTCAAAGCCGGTTGCCAAGTTGTGGAGTACTCCAGCGACGATTATCCTCCGCGGCTCAAACAAATCCCCGACCCGCCGTTGGTCCTCTATGTTCGTGGGGATGTCAAGGTGCTTTCGCGTCATGCGGTGGCCATTGTCGGCGCGCGGCGGCCGACGGCTTACGGGAGCCAGGTGGCGCAACGGCTGTCGCACGACCTCGCGCAGAGACAATTGGTGATCGTGAGTGGGCTGGCTCGGGGTATCGATTCCGCGGCGCATCGCGGCGCCCTGGAAGCAGCAGGAAAGACGGTAGCGGTTCTGGGCTCGGGGATTGATGTAATTTATCCCCGCGAAAATAAGCGGTTGGCGGAACAAGTCATCGAGTCCGGAGCATTAATTTCGGAATTTCCGCCCGGCACTTCACCCGCTCCGGAGAACTTTCCCATTCGAAACCGCACCATCAGCGGACTTTCGCTGGGCGTATTGGTTATTGAGGCGGCGGAATACAGCGGCTCCCTGATTACAGCGCGCCTGGCCCTCGAGCAGAACCGGGAAGTGTTCGCCGTGCCGGGCAACATAACTTCGGCCCAGAGCTTCGGCCCCAATCATCTAATAAAGCAAGGCGCCAAGCTCGTGGATGAGTGGATCGATGTCATCGAAGAGTTCCCTGCGGAAATCCGCATGCAACTTCTTCCTCCCGTGGAAGCATCGGATGAAGCTGCAAGTAAACCTCCGGCGGGATCGCTTTTTGAACAGTCTTTGACGCCGGACCAGAAAGCGGTGTTCGATGTGCTGCGCGCCGACCAGCCCCTGTTTGTGGATGCGATACTGACTTCGGCGCTGATCCCACGTCCACAGGTGATGACCGCGCTCCTGGAACTTGAAATGGCGGGAGTGATCCGGCAGTTGCCGGGAAAGAATTTCATCCGTAAACTTTAGGAAAGTTTTTATTATGGGTAAATCGCTAGTCATTGTCGAATCGCCGGCCAAGGCAAGAACGATCAACAAATACCTTGGGCCGAACTATCTCGTAAAGGCCTCCATGGGGCACGTGTTGGACTTACCCAAGAAGGACCTGGGCGTGGATATCGCCCACAATTTCAAACCAACCTACATTACGATTCCCGGCCGGAAGGCTATCATCGCGGATCTGAAGTCCGCCGCGGCAAAATCAGACACCATTTACCTGGCTGCCGACCCGGATCGGGAAGGCGAAGCCATCTGCGCTCACTTGCATGAGTTGCTGGACGGCAAGAAGCGGAAGTTCTTTCGCGTCCTCTTCAACGAGATCACGGGCGACGCCATTCGCGAAGCGTTCAAGGTTCCGGGAAAAATCGACTCCAAGCTGGTGGACGCGCAACAGGCGCGACGCATTTTGGACCGTCTGGTGGGCTACCAGGTAAGCCCGCTGCTTTGGGATAAGGTGAAGCGCGGAATTTCAGCGGGGCGTGTCCAAACCGTGGCCTTGCGCCTGATCGTCGAGCGCGAACGGGAGATTCAGGCCTTCCAGAAGAAGGAATACTGGACCATCAGCGCCCACGTGGAAGGCAAGAACCCTCCGCCCTTCGACGCGCGCTTGGCAAAGTTCCAAGGCAAAGACCTGGAGATTCCCGACCAGCCAACAGCCGACCGAATCGTCACGGCAATTAAGGCTGCGAAACTGGTAGTGGAGTCGGTAACCACCAAGGAAAAGCGGAAATTTCCGGTGCCGCCCTTCATCACCAGCAAGCTGCAGCAGGAAGCCGTCCGCAAGCTGAACTTCACTGCCAAGAAGACCATGACGTTGGCGCAGCACCTTTACGAAGGCCTGGAGATCGGTGACGAAGGTCTGGTAGGCCTCATTACCTACATGCGCACGGACTCTACTCGTGTGGCGGAAGGCGCCCTGAGTGCCGTGCGCGGTTACATCCTGACCACTTTCGGGAAAAATTACCTCCCCCCTGCTCCCATTCACTATAAGAGCAAGAAAGGCGCCCAGGACGCCCACGAAGCCATCCGCCCAACCGAGGTGACCCGAAACCCCGACTCCGTCAAGAAGTACCTCAGCTCGGACGAGTACAGATTGTATAAGCTCATCTGGCAGCGTTTTGTGGCCTCGCAAATGACTCCGGCGGTCTTTGACCAGACCACCATCGACATCTCTGCCGGCGACTACTTGCTGCGCGCTACAGGCTCGGTGGAGAAATTCAACGGCTTCCGCGCCGTTTACGAAGAAGGCAAGGATGAAAAGGCGGAGATGGAGGACGATGAAGAACTGAAACTCCGCCTGCCGAAGGTTGAGCAGGGCGAAAGGCTGAACCTGCGAAAGATTCTGCCGGAACAGCACTTCACCGAACCTCCCCCGCGCTTCAACGAAGCTACGCTGGTGAAGACGCTGGAGGAAAAAGGCATCGGCAGGCCCTCCACCTACGCCACGATCCTCTCCATCATCCAGAACCGCGAGTACGTGGAGAAACTTCAGGGCCGTTTTTATCCCACGGAACTCGGGATGGTGGTGAGCGACGTGTTGGTGAAGAACTTCAGCGACATCTTCGAGGTGGCTTACACCGCCCGCATGGAAGAAGAGCTGGACGAAGTAGAAGAAGGGAAACTCACCTGGACGGAAGCTCTCACTGAGTTCTACACGAAGTTCAAGAAGGATTTGCGGATAGCCGAACGCGATATGGTGGACATCAAAGGAGAGGGCATCCCGACCGAAGTGAAGTGTGAGAAGTGCGGCAAGCCCATGGTGATCCGGCTGGGACGCAACGGCCAATTCCTCTCCTGCACGGGCTATCCCGATTGCGATGGAACCAGCGACCTGCCGCCTGAACTGGCTGCAAAATATAGCACGGGCGGGCCATCCGCGCCCGAAGTTCCGGAACAAACCTGCGAAAAATGCGGCAAGCCCATGGCCGTCAAGCGGGGCCGCTTTGGATTTTTTCTGGCGTGCACTGGTTATCCCGAATGCCGGAACACCAAGAGAATTGTGATGAAGGAAGGCGCTGCGACGGCCGTCAGCGACACGGTGCTGGAGGAGAAATGTCCTGAATGCGGCAGTAACCTGGTGCTCAAGCACGGGCGCTACGGGCAGTTCACCGCTTGCAGCAATTATCCGAAATGCAAATACGTAAAGCGGCAGACCCTCGGCATTCCCTGTCCGGAAAAAGGCTGCGCGGGTGAGCTGGTGGTCCGCCGCACGCGCAAAGGCAAGACGTTTTACGGCTGCAGCCGCTACCCTGACTGCAAGTTTACCGCCTGGGACAAACCCGTCAACGAACCCTGCCCCAATTGCGGCCATCCCCTCCTGCTTGAGAAGCATAAGAAGGACGGCCCGCCCATCCGCTACTGCCCGATTGAAAGCTGTAAATACGAGCGTGCAGTGGCGTGAAAGCATGTTGAGAGTCGCGCGAAAGCAAGTCGAGAGTCGACAGTCGAAGGTCGAAATTGCACTCCTCTGCCAGCCTGTCATTCTGAGCGCAGCGGAGCGAAGAATCTCGCTCTGGACTTTCCCTCGAAGGATGACGGACGGTGCGTATGAGAACTCCGCTTCAACTTTCCCAAAGGCTGGAGACAGGCAGGATGAGGCCGGGAAAGAGAGGGGACGTGAGATTCTCTTCGAAACCCAAGCGGTCTGAGGGTGCTGTTGGAGCGTCCATCGAAGCAAGCGATGTCTTCGCACCTCTTGGGCTCGCCCCGCACTAGGCTCGCATGGCGTGATCGAAACGGTTTCACCCACTTTGAAGGCGTGGACGCAGGTGTTAGAATCGTTCGCGGGAGGGTAAACGAGTCGTGAAGATGAAACCCCTGGTGGCCAGTATTGTCCTTTTCACATCATGTCTTGTTGGCTTGGCAGCAGAAATGCCGGAGCAGAAGTTTGCCTCGCTGGGAGATTTCCGGCTCGAAAACGGGCAGGAAATCAAAAACCTCAAGCTCGGGTATCGCACGGCGGGAGGACTGAACGCCGCCAAGTCGAACGCTGTGCTGTTTCCGACCTGGTTCACGGGCACCACGAAGGACCTTGTGGACTTCGTAGGCCCCGGCAAACTTGTGGATTCCTCCAAATACTACGTGATCCTGGTGGATTCCCTGGGGGATGGCATATCAAGCTCGCCCTCGAACAGCAGAGAACAGCCGCACATGCGCTTCCCGCAGATCAATATGCGCGACATGGTGCGGGCGGAGTATGAGCTGGTTGCGAAGCACCTGAAAGTCTCGCACCTGCGGGCGGTGATAGGGATTTCCATGGGTGGAATGGAGACGTTCCAGTGGATGGTCTCCTATCCGGACTTCATGGATAAGGCAATCCCCATCGTCGGATCACCGCAGCTCACCTCTTACGATCTGTTGCTCTGGGCGGCGGAACTGCACGCCTTCGAAACCGACCCCGCCTGGAATGGCGGAGAGTACAGCTCACCTCCACCTGCCGGCGCAGCCACTGCTGCGGATATTTTCGCCTTGGCCCAGACCACGCCCCAGGACCGTGTCCATCACATTTCGCCGCGCGACTTTCCGCAATTCCTGGGGAAAAACCGCCAAGACTTGACGAAAAACTTCGACGCCAATAACCAGATCTGCCAGTTGCAGGCCATGATGGCGGACGACGTTTCCGCGCCCTTTGGCGGGTCTATGGAAAAGGCTGCGGCAACTGTTCGGGCGAAAGTCCTGGTAATTGCCAGCTTGAGAGACCACGTCGTGAATCCCACACCCGCCCTCGACTTCGCAAGGCTCATCTCCGCGCCAACCTTGGAACTCGACTCGGATTGTGGGCACATGGGCTTTCTATGCGAACTGGATAAAGTCAGCCAAACCGTCGCTCGGTTCCTGGAAGAGTAGCAGGAAGGACCTTTGATGGAAGCGGTCACGATCGCGGGGGGCGGGCTGGCAGGCAGTGAAGCCGCGTGGCAACTCGCTGTCCGGGGGTTCCCAGTAAACCTGTACGAGATGCGACCGGCGCGCTCCACGCCCGCCCACAAGACGGACCGCTTGGCGGAGCTGGTTTGCAGCAACTCGCTCAAGTCGAACACGCCGGGCGCCGCCGCGTGGCTCCTGAAGGAAGAACTGCGCCGCGCCGGATCCCTCCTGATGAAACTGGCGGGTGAGTGCGCGGTTCCAGGGGGCGCGGCGCTGGTGGTGGACCGGGAGCGATTCTCGGAGTCCGTCACCCGGGCGCTGGGCGAGCATCCACTCGTCACCATACGCCGGGAGGAACTTGGGGAGATTCCCTCGGACGGCCTGGTGTTGATCGCCACCGGCCCTCTCACCTCGGACGCCCTGGCTCGCTGCCTTCAGTCGCTTACGGGCTCGGAAAACCTGGCGTTCTACGATGCCATCAGTCCGATCGTGGATGCCGAAACCCTGAACCATGACCGCCTCTTCCCTGCTTCACGTTATGGAAAAGGCGGTGGCGATGACTACCTGAACTGCCCGCTGAACAAAGAGGAATACCAAACCTTCTATGACGCACTGCGAAGCGCGGAGAAAGTGCAGGCGCATGAATTCGAAGACCTGAATTATTTCGAGGCCTGTCTGCCCATCGAAGAACTGGCGCGGCGAGGGTATGACACGCCTCGCTTCGGCCCCATGAAGCCGGTGGGCCTGGCCGACCCGCGGACTGGCGACGAGCCATTCGCCGTGGTGCAGCTCCGTGCAGAAAACCTGCGCTTTTCAAGCTACAACCTGGTGGGGTTCCAGAACCACCTCAAGTTTCCCGAGCAGGCGCGCATCCTGCGCATGATCCCCGGGCTCGAAAATGCCGAGTTCTTGCGCTTCGGGCAGATGCATCGCAACACTTATATCAATGCGCCAAGGGTGCTCGAGGCCGACCTCAGCCTTCGCGCCGCGCCCCACGTCTTCATCGCAGGCCAGCTTTCCGGGGTGGAAGGGTACGTGGAGTGCATCGCCACGGGGTTCCTTGCGGGAGTAGCGTTGGCTCAGCAGGTGGCAGGGGCTGTCTTCACGCCGCCCCCGCGCACCACGGCGCTCGGGTCGTTGATCCACTATACTTCGCACGCCGACCCCGGCAACTATCAGCCTGCCAACATTTCTTTCGATTTGCTTGCGCCCCTGGAGAACCCGCCCAGGGCTATCGCGCGTGACCGCCGCGCCCGGCGCGCCAGACAATGTGAGAGAGCCCTTGCCGACCTCCAGTTGTGGATTCAAACACTCTGTGCTAATTCTATCGTGCCACGAGTGGAGATTACAGGAACCGTGGGCAACGGTGCGTGAAAGTGAGTGAAGCGCTTTGGAGTGCGGTCCCGCAACGCGGGACCGCACTCCAAAGCGCCTACGGCGCCACGGATGCCCGGCATGAATGAACTCATCGAGCGCTACGTCAACTACCTCCAGTACGAGCGGAATGCCTCCCCGCACACGGTGCGCAACTACCGCAGCGACCTTCTCCAGTTCCGGGACTACCTGGCGGAGGGCTGCGCCACAGCCGTTGTTGATGTCCGATCGGTGGATGCCTTGCGCATCCGTGGCTTCCTCGGCGTTCTTTTTGAGAAGCAGGAAAAGAAATCTTCCATCGCCCGGAAACTTTCGGCGGTAAGGGCATTCTTTAAGTTCTTGAGGCGCGAGGGAGTGCTGGCCGAGAATCCTTCCACGCTGGTCTCGACTCCCAAGCAGGACAAGACGCTTCCCAGGATCATGACTGAGGAAGAGATGAACACTTGCCTCGACGCTGTGGCCGAAGCCACCAAAACCGGAGATCCCGCCATGCGGCGCGACCGCGCTATGCTGGAATTGCTCTACGCCTCAGGCCTGCGCGTGAGCGAATTGGTGGGCCTGGACCTCCGCAGCGTGAACTTCGGAGACTGCATGGTGCTCGTCCGCGGCAAAGGACGGAAGGAAAGAATCGTGCCGTTTGGCTCGAAGGCCAAGCAGGCCATCGAGGATTACCTCCCGGTCCGGCAAAGGATTCTCCAGGAAAGAAAGAAGTCCGGCCAGCAGGCATTGTTTTTGAACGTGTGGGGCGAGCGGCTCACGACACGCTCCGTTGACCGGCTGGTGAAAAAGTACGTCCGGAACTATGGGCCGGCTGTAAAGGTCAGCCCACATTCGCTCCGCCATGCTTTTGCCTCGCACCTGCTCACCGAGGGGGCTGATCTGAGGGCGATCCAGGAAATGCTGGGGCACACCAGCCTGTCAACTACACAGAAATACACGCAGGTCTCTATCAAACAGTTAATCGACGTCTACGACAAAACCCACCCCAAGGCATGAGACTGAATCGCAAATCAGCAAGGGAATTGCCGGCGTCCATGAGGTCCCTTTTTGAGGTGACCCAAGGTGTGGAAGAGGGGCGTACGCGATGGAGAAATACGCGGTTGACATTCGGCACGACCTCGACCTGGTTAAGTCGGAGAGGCTCAGCCCTGGGACGCTCGCCATATCGGAGGACGTAGAAACTCCCTCGGTTTGTCTGATACGGCTAAGAGTTGTCCCCTGATTCCGAATATCTGTTCAAACTCTCGGGTGGAGGGAGGGCTTTATGAGAAATTCCTTTGGGCAAATCGCGGTAGTAAGAAGCGTCCGGAGTTCGAGCCCTTTGCGAGTGGCTTCCTTGCTGATCTTAACGCTGGGTATCTTCATATTCTCTGGGCCGCGTTATCTTGTCGCGCACCCTTCGGAAAGGCCATCTGCTTCTGGGAATGGCACAGAATGTAAGTCGGTGAGTATTCGGCTTGCGGCCCCCAGGAATCCTGCGCTCAGTAGGGTAGTCGAAATACTTGCCAGTCGAATCCGGGAACGGTCTGGTATCAACCCCATGTTCCGTCCAGGGGGAGCGTGTAGTGTCGAACTCAACGTTCAGCAAGGCATTGGCAGCGAGGGCTTTCGCATTGAAGACGTCTCCCCGGGCAAGGTGCGCATTCTTGGGAACGAGAGCCGAGGACTACTCTATGGGGTGGGGAAATTCTTGCGCAGCAACACCTACCGCCAGGGTTCCTTCACCCTCGGGAATTGGAGTGGGAGCTCCGTGCCTGAAGAGCCGCTTCGCGGGATCTATTTTGCGACCCACTTCTTTAATTTCTATCACGAAGCGCCCATCGAAAAAATACAGCGATACGTCGAAGACCTCGCCTTGTGGGGATACAACACGATCTTCGTCTGGTTCGATATGCACCACTTTGAGGGGATGCAGGATGCCTCCGCGCAAGCGATGATCAAGCGCCTCAACGCCATTTTGAAGACCGCGAAAGGCGTGGGCCTTGATACCGGCCTTACCTTGATCGCGAACGAAGCCTACGCCAATAGTCCCGCGGCGTTGCGCGCCGACTGGACTGCCGGCCATGATGGCTACTTCCGAGAGCCTCAGGGGCACTACCACGTGGAACTTTGCCCCCACAAACCCGGGGCGAAAGCTCTGCTGTTGAAATGGCGCGAGGAAACGTTTCAGGCATTCAAGGATGTGGGAGTCGATTATGTGGTGATCTGGCCGTACGACCAGGGAGGGTGCACCTGCTCGCAATGTAAGCCTTGGGGGACGAATGGATTCCTGATGATGGCCGAGCCGATCGCTGAACTGGCCCGTCGCAACTTCCCGGGATGCAGAGTTATTCTTTCGGCCTGGTACTTTGATAAATTTACCTCCGGCGAGTGGGGCGGGCTGGAGCAGAAATTCGGCAAAGAGCAGCCCAAGTGGGTTAATTACATGATGGCGGACGACGCAGGTGTTAAGCGCTATTCAGGCAAGCCACCTGAGCACCGCGTCCCGGGAGGTTTTCCCCTACTGAGTTTTCCGGAGATCAGCATGTGGGGTGCGGGCCCGTGGGGGGGCTTTGGCGCCAATCCCTTGCCCACCCACCATCAAGAGTTATGGAATTTAGGAAAAGATTCACTGGCGGGTGGGTTCCCTTACTCTGAAGGTATTTTTGAGGACCTTAATAAGGTGCTCTTTGCCCAGTTCTTCTGGCGGAAGGATAATCCGGCGGACTCGATTGTGGACGAGTACGTCTCCTCCGAGTTCTCGCCGGAAGTTGTGCCTTGGGTGCGGAGGGCGATCGAGATTTTAGAGAAGAACTATCCGCGCCGGGTGGAAAATCTGGGAAAGGAAGGTGGTCCAGTGCGAATCGTGCTGGAGCACAACAGTGACGCAGAAGAGGCATTCAGACTGATGCAGCAGGCGGATAAGAGTCTCTCGCCTCAAGCGCGAGATTCGTGGCGTTGGCGTATTCTCTACCTGCGGGCACTGATCGATAGCGAGCTTGTAGGGAATGACTTCAGGGTCTCCAGCCGTTGCGAGGAAGCTCTGCGGGAACTCGGGAGTATCTATTACGCCCAAAGGGCTCTATTTTGGGTGTCTCCCCCTACGCGAGAAGCAATAGAGAGGTTTCGGAAGAAGAGAGATTAGGCGCCAACGGAAAAGTTAGTCTTATGCAGCAGAGGGTGAACCAATGTTCTCATCGGCAGGTTCTGGCTTTCTGATTATTCTAATTGCAGGAGTTGTCCAAGGCAGCGTCCTGACGCCCATGGCCTATCTGAAGAAATGGTCATGGGAAAATACCTGGCTGATTTATTCGATCTTCGCCTACCTTCTTCTCCCCTGGCCTTTCGCCCTGTTGACTGTCCCAAAGCTCTTCAGTGCCTTTGCCGCCGTTCCTCATCAGACCATCTTGTGGACCCTGGTGTTGGGGTTTGTATGGGGACTGGCTGTGGTGCTGTACGGTTTGGGGGTCGATATGCTTGGGCTCGCCTTGGGTACGGCCATCATACTGGGGATGGGTACTTCGGTCGGATCAATCGTGCCTCTCATTGGGCAGCATCGTGAGAAATTATGGGCTTCGTCGGGAATCACCACCCTGTCCGGCATCTTTCTGTTGACGATTGCCGTAGCGCTGTTCGCGGTGGCCGGCCAACAGCGGGACCGGATCTTGCAGGCGCGTTCAGGCCGATCCGCTGTCGACATGGGGCTCGTGCGCAGTGGCCGGTTTCTCGCCGGGTTGATTATCTGCATCCTCTGCGGCCTTTTAAGCCCATTGCTCAACATCACGTTTGCCTATAGCACGGAAATCCAAAAGCAAGCGATTAACCACGGAGCTAATCCAATCTTTGCAGCCAATGCCATATGGCTATTGTTAGCAAACGCTGGCTTTCTGCCTAGTTTCTTCTATTCTCTGTACCTGTTGAGAAAGAATCGGACGTGGAGCGCCTTCGGCTCCGGCGCGGGCAGGTATTGGTTGTTACCGCCGCTGATGGGCCTGATGTGGATATCCTGCATCGTCCTGTACGGTGTCGGAGCCAATCAGATGGGTTCCCTGGGCCCCGTCATTGGTTGGCCGGTTCTTGTGTCCACTTCGGTTCTCGGCGCGAGCTGCTGGGGATTCTTCACCGGAGAATGGAAAGGGATTCATGGCCGGCCCGTCCACCTCCAGACAGGGGCGCTTGTGGTGTTGGTTGCGGCGATGTTCGTCTTAGGCGTGGCGAGCAGGTTCTGATGCTTGTTGATTTTTCGTAAAGGAATCGTGATCTGGCACGGACCCCTGGAACAAAGAAGTGAAGTATTTGGAACTGCCGCGGTGCTTGCTCGGAGAAAGCGGGTGGCCAATGCCTCTCACGGCGCCCTGAATTATTCAGGGCGCCGGATGCACGTCGTCAAACAAGGAAACGGGAGCGGACACTTTCCTGCATGGTGAGGCTACGACTTATAAACCACTCCCCAACCTCAGCAGAGGCTTCGAGAAGCATGTTCAAAATGACCCTTGCAAAACGGAGACAGGCATCCAAAGCCATCACACCCAGCCAGACCACTAAATGCTCCGCCGACCGTACGGGGTCTCGAAGTTCGAAACTGAGGCGGTTGTGTGGCCCGTCCGTACGATACGTCATCAGGACCATCCCCGCATAAAGGAGTCCGACTGCAATCGCCAGCCCCGTCAGCAAGTTACTGATTACGATGCTCAAGTATGTAACCATCTTCTCGTTCACCTTTTCCTTTCCTCAAGACCACCTACACTAAGTTAGATTCCAGTTACGCGAAAAAGGTTCCTGGCTTTGCCAAACAATTGTTGTTTGTTTTTCATAGAGTTAGAACCATCTCGGGCCGAGTCCGTCAGAATGGTCGGAATGTCCATTTCGGGTTCTCAACCGCCTCCCGCCTGGCCAAATGGGCGCAGAGGTGCGTAGTGACTCGTTTTGGTTTTGTAGCGCCGGTCCCGCGCGGCGGGACCGGCACAGCCCCAAAACGCCGACCCCGCCTTGCGGCGTCGGCGCTACGCCAAACTGAGCCACTACCCAGAGGCCCGACCCGGAATCGAAAGGGGGTTGACAATCTACAGGCTTTGGCAGTAGATTATCTACAGCATGAAACCTAAGAGAGAACACTATCAAAATCGGATCGAGTTATTGCAGGGCACCCTCGACATGCTCATACTCCAGACCTTGCAGTGGGGGCCGCAGCACGGCTACGGGATCAGCCAGTCTATTCGGGGACGGTCGGGCGAAGTCTTGCAAGTTGAGACCGGCTCGCTCTACCCAGCGCTCCACCGCCTAAAGAAGCAAGGCTGGTTAACCTCGCAGTGGAAGCAGACGGAGAGCAACCAGCGCGCCAAGTTCTATCGCTTGACCCGGGCAGGCAAGAAGCAGTTGCTCTCGGAGCAGGCTCGCTGGGCGCAAATCGTCACCGCCATCGCCGGCATCATGGAGCCCGCGCCTGATGGAGGTCCGTAGGACCGACGGCGCTCGGCCCGTCGGGAGCTTTGAGGGCGTGACCTTATTCGTCAGCAAACGGAAGGGCGGGGCTTTAGAGTCTGTGTGAAAACTCGTGGATTCCCGCTTTCGCGGGAATGACAGGTCGGAATACAGCCCCGAAATCCAGCGCTGTCACCCCCGCGGAAGCGGGGGTCCAGCTTGCCCAAGGCCAGACACGAGTTTTCACACAGACTCTTTAGCCCCGCCGCAAGGTTCAGGCGAGATTCTGGGCTTTAGCCCCTGAAGCGATGCGGCTTCAGGGCCTAAAGGCCCATCTAGTCCTCCGCCCGCGCCGGCGGGGCTAAAGCCCCGCCCTTCCAAGGGCCATAAAGACCATCTGGACTGTCACGGAGCCTTACATGATTCGCTCGAGTTGGATATTTCGCCGGCGCCAGCGCGAAAAGGACCTGGACGAAGAAGTCCAGAGCCACCTGCGCATGGCCGCGCAGGAGCGCATCGAGCAGGGCGAGACCGCTGAGCAAGCTCACGCTTCAGCCGTTCGCGAGTTTGGCAACGTCACTTTGGTCAAAGAGGTCACGCGCGACATGTGGGGCCTTCGTGGGCTTGAAAACCTGCTGCAAGACCTCCGTTACGGCCTGCGGGCGATGCTGAGAAACCCGGGCTTCACAATAGTCGCCCTCCTGACGCTGGCGCTAGGTATCGGCGCAAACACCGCCATTGTTAGTGTGGTGAACGCTGTCCTGATTCGCCCCTTGCCCTACCGCGACCCGGGCCGCCTGGTGTACATCTCCGAATTCTGGCCGCGGGAGACCCCTTTCAGGACCGTCCCCAATCCTGACTTCGCCAATTGGAGCGATCACGACCGCCTCTTCGACGGACTTGCGGCCTATGGCGGCGCCGCCGAGGTGAATCTAACCTCACTCGGAGAGCCGAAGCGAATTCTAGGGGCAAAGGTCACGTGGGACTTTTTCCCCTTGCTTGGAGTCCAGCCATCGCTCGGGCGCGGGTTTCTTCGCGAAGAGGATCAACCGGGCGGACGGCAAGTGGTATTGCTCAGCCACGAATTGTGGCAGCGGCGCTTCGGGTCGGACCCGAGCGTGGTCGGTTCGTCCGTAAATCTCGACGGGGCCCCACACACGATCGTTGGGGTCATTCCCGCCGGGTTCCAATTCCCTGACGACGAGTTCAAGGCGGAGTTGTTTCTGCCCATGATCCTGGCGCGAATCGCCAACTGGAGTTCCCGAGCCCCAGAGAATTTCAGACTTCTCAGGCCTCTGGCGCGCCTCAAGCCAGGCGTCACGGTCGACAATGTTAGGGCCGAGCTGAGCGGCTTGGTACAACAAACTGCCGGGCTAGAGCCTCCGCAGTTCATCCGCATGCGCGCCGGCATGGAGGTGCGTGTGACGCCCCTCCGCGAAAGGCTCGCTGCGCCCGCTCGCCCTATTTTGCTCGTCTTGCTCTGCTCAGTCGGGCTATTGCTGATCATGTCGTGTGTGAACGTCGCCAGCTTGCAGCTTGCCCGAGGCGCGGCGCGGCAGAAGGAACTTGCAGTGCGAGCTGCCCTGGGCGCTCCCAGGCTGCGCATCGCGGCGCAATTGCTGACGGAAAGTTTGGTGCTGGCGATGGCCGCTGCGCCCCTAGCGCTTCTGGTGGGATTCACCGGTCTCAGGGTTCTTCAGGCCCTTGCACCACCTCAGATTCCACACTTGGAGAGCGTCCACCTGGACCACACCGTGCTGCTTTTTACGTTGATCGTTGCCACGTTGACCGGCATCCTATTCGGACTCTCTCCGGCGATATTGTCATCGAAGGTAAACCTTGACGATGCCCTAAAGCACAGGACATCGCGGTCCACGCCAAGCCACCCACAACACCGCATCCGGAGCATCCTGGTGACGGCTGAGATCGCGCTGGCTGTCGTATTGTTGATTGGCGCGGGTCTCCTCGCTCGAACCTTCATTTATCTCATTACGGTAAATCCCGGATTCGACCCCCGTCACTTGCTTACGCTTCGCATCTCAGTTTCCGGGAACGAGTATTCCAAACCTGAACAGCAGGCTGCTTTCTTCGAGCAGCTTCTGGATCGTATGAGGGCGCTGCCAGCCATCCAGTCCGCCGACGCAGGCAGTGGACTCCCCCTCCTCGGATGGGGATCTCTTCGGGGAACCGATGTCGAGGGCCAGCCGGAAGCGCCCCCCGGGTTGCGCCCAGACGTTACGTGGGATGCGGGGTCCGGGCTACTTTCGGACCTTGCGCATCCCCCTGCTCGCCGGTCGCGCGTTCAGTGAACAGGACCGCCAAGGCGCGCCCCAGGTAACTGTCGTCAATCAGGCTTTCGCCCGCCAGTTCTTTCTTGACCAGAATGTGATCGGAAAGCATGTCAGGGCCGGGTTAAGAACCGGACCGTGGCGCGAGATCATTGGGATAGTCGGAAACGTGAAACAGCTTGGCCTCGACCACCCCGAGTTACCTGAGACTTACGTTCCCTACTTACAGGAGCCGACGTCAGATATGGACGTGGTGCTTCGCGCCGCGGGCGATCCTCTCAGCTCCGCGGCAGCCGTGAATGCCGCCGTTCGAGCGGTGGACGCCAATCAACCGGTGTACGACGTCGCCACTATGGATCAACGGTTGTCAGAGTCTATCGCGCCGCAGCGATTCAACGCCTTGCTGGTGGGAATGTTCGCGCTTTTGGCGCTCGGGCTGGGAGCCATTGGCATCTATGGAGTGCTGGCCTATTCGGTGGCGCAGCGCACTCACGAAATCGGAGTCCGCGTGGCATTGGGCGCTCGCCGCGAGGACGTGCTGGTGCTGGTGGTGGGCGAGGGGATGCGGCTTGTTGCTCTTGGCATGGGGATTGGACTGCCAGGCGCTCTGGCCCTGACCCGCCTGCTGCGCAGCCTGCTGTTCGGAGTCAAGCCCAGCGATCCTGTAACTCTACTGGCCGTATCGGTGGGACTGGCGCTCGTGGCCGCGCTGGCTTGTTATCTTCCCGCGCGCCGCGCCACCAAAATCGATCCGATGGTAACGCTGCGATGCGAATGATTGGCGATTTCTGATTGAAGGCCGCTCGCTTCCCAACTGCGGTCCGTAATCGACAATTGGCAATCGACAGGCATCAATCGCCATTGACCAATCACCAATCGACAATGGGAGAATCTTTCCTCTTGACAATCTAGGGGACAAGCGTATCCTCATCTTGATAAACAAGAGGAGAGACCCATGCCCGAGAAACCCAGCGACATCGTCCAAGGCACCCTGGACATGCTCATCCTGAAAACCCTGGCGCTCGAACCCCTACATGGCTACGGCATCGCCCTTCGGATCGAGCAAATCAGCAAGGGAGTGTTTCGCGTCAATCCGGGATCGTTGTTCCCGGCCTTCCGACGCCTGGGGCGGTCGGGATGGATCAAGCCGGAATGGCGGCCCACGGAGAACAATCGCCGTGCGAAGTTCTACACCCTCACTAGTTTCGGCCGGAAGCAACTGAAGGCCGAAACCGAGGAATGGGGAAGACAGCTTGCGGCGATCACCCGGATCCTGGAAGCGTCGTGAGAGCAGGTTTCAGGTGTCAGGTTTCAGGTGCTCACTCGTCTTCGGAAACAAAGCCCTCTCCCTTGGGGAGAGGGTGGCCCACGTCCGGCGTTTTCACCAGCCCGTCAGCCGATGGGGTCGGGTGAGGGGTCTTTCATGGTTGAGAGGAGGTGGTTATGTCAATCCTGCGAAACCTCGCCAGCGGGCTGCGAACATTATTCCGAAAGAAGGAAATGGAACAGGAGATGGACGAAGAGCTACGCGGCTACCTGGACGCTGCGGTGAAAGACAAAATGCGCTCCGGGATGAGTGAGGAGCAAGCGTTGCGTGCAGCCCGCGTCGAGATGGGCAGCGTCGAAGCGGTGAAGGAAGAAATCCGCAGCGCCGGCTGGGAATCGAATGTCGAATCGCTTTGGCAGGACGTTCGCTACGGCTTGCGCCAACTCAAGCAAAATCCGGGATTCACGGTGGTTGTCGTGCTCACCCTGGCGCTGGGGATCGGGGCGAACAGCACTGTTTTCAGTGTCCTCAATGGCCTTTTTCTGCGTGCCTTCCCGTCCCTGAACCTGAGCGGCTAGTGACTTTCTCCGATACGAACTTCTCTTGGGCGGACTACGTCACGTACCGGGACCAGGCAAAATCGTTCGAGAGCCTCTCGACCAGCTACGCCTTCCCTTTCACGGCGAACTTAAATTCAACCCGACCGCCACAGCATATCTATGGAGGGCTCGTCAGCGGGAATTTTCTCACCACTTTGGGGATCAAGCCTGGGCTTGGCCGCGGCTTCCTGCCGGATGAAGATCAGATTTCCTCGCCTAAGCCGGTTGTCATCTTGAGCTATCAGTTTTGGCGGCGCCAGTTCGGTGGCGACCCCGCGATGCTGGGGAAGGCCATTCGGCTCAACAACGCGAGCTATACCGTGGTGGGTGTGATGCCGAGCGACCTTCGCACCGTGGATATCGGCGTCGCTCCTGACCTTTGGGCGCCCATGGCCACGCTGCCACAACTCGACATCACGGAGGCCCAGGCCCATCCCTTCACAAGCGACGAGGAGGGCTTTTGGATTTTCGGCCGGCTGAAAGCCCGGATGTCGCGCCGGGAGGCGCAGGCGGAGGTGAACGTTATCAATGACCGGCTGCGCCAAGCGGCAGGAAAGAAGGAAAAGCGGCCCATCGCCCTCGCGACCGCGGGTGTGCTTCCGGGAGAGCTTGGCAAAATGTTTCTGGGAGTTTCGTCGGTCGTGATGGCCATCGCAGGATTGGTGTTGCTGATTGCTTGTGTCAATATCGCGAATTTGTTGCTGGCGCGTGGAACTTCGCGGCGAAGGGAAATTGCCATTCGGCTGGCGATGGGTGCCAGCCGCAGACGCATTATCCGGCAATTGATGATAGGGAACCTCATCCTTGCGTTTCTCGGCGCCGCCGCGAGACTACTTCTGGCGCTGGCCGCGACCAAAGTGGCGGCGAGATTGGATCTTCCGCTGCCTGTTCCGGTCGCCCTCAATTTTGCGCCCGACTTGCGAGTTCTGCTGGTGACGGCAGGAATCGCCGTTTTGGCAAGCCTCATGTTCGGGCTCGCGCCCTCGGCCCGTGCCACGCGACTGGACGTGAACGCCTCTCTAAAGGATAGCGACCCCGCCTCCACTGCTTTCGCCACCCAGTGGACTCGCAAAGTCCTGGTCATAGTACAGGTGGCGGTCTCGGTAGTCGTGCTGGTTGCCGCCATGCTGTTCCTGCACAGTCTCTGGAACGGGTTTTCAATCGACCTCGGCTTTCGCCCTGAAAACCTTCTTATCGCGACGCTCGACACCACGGCCCAAGGCTACTCGAAGGAACGCAGTGCGCTTTTCTTCCGGCAACTCGAAGAGCGGGTGTCTGCGCTGCCCGGTGTGCGTTCTGCAAGTGTGGTGGCGCCGCTTCCCCTGGGCATCTACAGCAGTGGCAGCCAGGTTTCGGTTCCGGGAACGTCCCGTACTGTCGATGCGAACCGGCACGTAGTCGGGCCGCGGTTTTTCGAGACCATGGGGATTCCCATATTGAGGGGTAGGAGCTTCCGCGATATCCCGGCGTCGTCGCCGCCGGTCGCCGTCATTAACCACGTGCTGGCTGAGCGATTATTTCCCAACGAGGATCCGGTCGGGCAGCACGTGCATTGGTGGAACAAAGTCTACGAGATCGCCGGCGTGGCAGGTGACGCAAAATCGAAGACGATCGGCGAAGCCCTCACGCCTTGCCTGTACCAACTCGCTGCGCAGAACGAAGCGGACCTTGAGCTCTTCTCATCAACTGGAATCAGCCTGGTGGTCAGGACGGTAGGGAAACCAATGGCTGTCGCCCCCTCTGTTCAACGGGAAGTGGAGCGCCTCGACCCCACTCTGCCGGTCTATGGCGTGGAAACCATGGAGCAACAAGTGGGGAAATCCCTTGTTCTGGGACGCCTGGCCGCGTCGTTCCTGGGCGTCTTCGGCTTCCTGGCGTTGACGCTCGCAGCGGTAGGGTTGTACGGCTTGATGAGCTACACCGTCGCCGCGCGCACGCGCGAGATCGCCATCCGGATGGCTCTGGGAGCTTCGGCCGAGAGGACGCTCTCCATGCTCGCCCGGCAGGGTCTCAGTGCGGTCGGTGTGGGCCTCGCGGCGGGACTCGCTGCCAGTGTTGCGGTGGGTCGGCTTGTGTCCAGCCTTCTGTATGGGGTGGGCGGTTTTGATCACTTGACGTTCATTACCGTGCCCATCGTGTTGGTATTGGTGGCCTGCTTCGCCATACTGCTGCCCGCTCGCCAAGCCGCGAAGGTCGATCCGATGGTGGCGCTAAGGTACGAATGATTGGCGATTGATCATTGGTGATTGGCGATTTGCGATTTCTGATTGAAGGGCGCTGCCTCCCCGGACTGAGCTCCTTAATCGACAATCGGCAATTCGGAGAAACTGCGGAGATTCTTCGGCCCCAGAGAACGGGGGCCTCAGAATGACACGTGTGGGTGGGGCCTTTCTCCTGACTTCTGACTTCTGACTCCTGGCTTCTGCTCATCACTCGTCACTGCCCTTAAGTTCTGCTGATTTCTTCCAGGAGCTGCCGCAACCGCGCCATGCGGACTTGTGCCTGGCCGAAGCGGAGCAGGTTGTAGAGCCGAGTGAATTCCGAGACGCCTGATCCGAGACGCGTTCCCAACAACGACTGAGCGAATTCCCTGGGTGTTAGCGCGGCAGGTTTTGGATAGCCTTTCTTTCGTAGGGTCTTCAGCAGCCGTTGATAAGTCATGGTGGCTTGGCTCGGGCTCAGTGCGAGCTCCCGGCGTCCAAACTTCCAAAGCCAGAAAAACCTGATTTCGGCCAGCGAACCACCCTTTTCGCCAACCACCAAAGCGGCCAGGATGGTCGCCATGAAAAAGAGCATGAAAAGCTTGTGCGACATCAGCCACGCTTCGACGTGGTAGGCCATCCGCACCCCCCGCCGCTTAAGCTGCTCAGTACGGTCCATGAATTCCTGCTGGAAATTTCTGAAGGTTTGTTCCATCTGCCGCGCCAGCCGAACTTGATGGGTGAAATCGTAGTTGACAACCCACTCGCTCCAGAAAAGGTTCAGGGCATCGACGTAATCGTCCCAGGCTCCGGCGCGGATGGGGTTGGGGTCGGCAGGCGTGGGATCAAAGGTGATCCAGCCGTATTTCGGAAAATACACTTCCACCCAGCTATGGGCATCACGAGCCCGGACCACAAAATCCTTGCCGATACGGTTAAAAGAACCCGTCTGAAAGCCATTCACCAGCCGCGAGGGGATGTTGAGCGTTCGGAGCATCACGGCCATCGCGGCAGCAAAGTATTCGCAATATCCTGATTTCGATTTGAACAAGAAACTGACCATGGGGTCTTTAGGGTCAATGGCTGGCGGGTCGAGCGTGTACCGGAAATTGCCGCGAAGGTAATTCTGAATGGCGGTGGCGCGGTCGTAATTGTTCGTGGCAGTCGATGTAAGCTGCCGGGCAAGGTCCGCGATCTTCGGGTCCAGATCGGGGAGGTGAAGATACACCAGGCGGATATCGTCGGAATATGCAGTGGAGGATCGCTGCAACTCCCGGACCGGAGGAAGCCCTGTCTCCGAGACCACATCGTAAGCGAGCGGCGCAAAGGCATACTGAGAGCTATGCAGGGAACCCGTTTCATCGATATTCACCAGGCGAAACCGGCCCATAACCTCCTGGGGGGTGGGGGCGGCGAAAAGCACGTCGGTGGAGAGCGCCGAGCGCAGCACATGGTAGCGGAGCGGTCGCCGTGTACGGCTCTGCCAGCCCTCGAGCCAGGGCAGAACAAAGCGTTGTTCGGAGGCCGGCGCTATGGGTATTTGGTCCGTGTTGTCGTTAAACCAGTGCGTGCCGTCAAAGCTGGTCAAACCTACACCCCGCCATTTCACGCCCTGGAATTGCCGGGGATCTCCTTCCACCGTCACGCGCATGACCACCATCGGGGAACGCTGGATCTTACGGATGTCTCCAAGGTTAACGGTCTCCGAGAAGCCGGTAATGTTCTGCGTCTGAGAGGAGAGCGCGGTCAGGTAGCCCGTCCGGTATCTCGGGATGACGAAAAAGAGGACCGCTGCCAGGACAAAAATGCCGACGGCTAATTCCACGGCCGCCCTCATCAGCGCCCCTTCGATGGCTGCCCGGTTCTGTCGAGGCTTTCGGAAAGGGCCTTCCGGGGCGCGGGACGCCGACTCCATTCCTTGCTTGATTTCGTAGCTGATGAAGGTCGAGATGGAGAAGATGACGTAAAGGGTAAAGAACACCAAATATGTCGTGCTGACCGTCAGGATGGCGCTAGCCAGCACCATCATGAAAGATAAGGTGGCGAGGTAACCGTAGTCGCGATAAGTCCTGGCGGAGAAGATCTTGATTACGGTTGTGAATAGAATGAGGTGAATGGTCGCGGCCAGCATCCTATCCAGCGCGCCCGGGCCCGGCGAGAATATCAAGAAGTCGAGCGCGTAGAAGAAGATGTAAAAGATGGAAATCCGCGTGACGGTGCGGGGAGAGAGGGAAAAGTCAGCCTCGCGAGAGTAGCTCCAAAGCTTCACGGCCAGCGCCGTGGAAACCACTACGATCGAGACCAAATCCAACTTGCCCGTCATCGCTACGGTGACGAATCCTGTAGCCAGCGTCAGCAACAGGGAAATCTCAAAGTAACGCTGCACGCTAATGTTGGATTGGAGCCTTAGGAGCGTGGAGGGGTCGGGTTGTGCGGTTTTTGCCATGACCATCGTTGCGCTTCCGGATTACATTTTAGCGCAAGCAACACTTCCCGACACAGTGCTCTGGAGTGCGGCCCGCCGTGGCGGGCCGCACTCCAGACCGCCTGCAGCGCTTTCCACCTGGCGTGTGGCGCACCGGACTGACAATTCAGGTCCGGTCAAAACACTTGCTGCGCGATTTTGCGCGCCAGTTGCGAAATGGCGGCCTGCCGCAGGCTCGAAATAGGAAACCATCGAAGTCCTCTTTTGCGGGGAGAGTTTGAAATCTCCGCCGGGTAGGCATGGACATGAATGGAGCGGTAAGTAATGCCATGATGTACCTCGGCGATGGAGTCGCCGAGGGTGAGAGAGAGGCTCCCGAAACCAGCGAGCTTATTGCGCAAGCTCACGAGCGCCTCGGCGCGTGAGGGGCCGAAGGCGGAGGGAAAATTCCACAGGTCATCTAACAGGCCGTCGCCCAGGCCGCGCACCATGGCCACACGCGGTCCGCGCTGAAGGATGGCGGCGGCAAGGTAATGGGATTCCGCCGCGCGTCGGGGACGTGGCTGGGGATAAAGTTGAGGCCGGCCGGATTTGTAACCCAGGCACCAGCTTCGCAGCGGGCAGTCGGCACATCGGGGAGCACGAGGCAGGCAGAGGATTTGCCCTAGTTCCATCAACGATTGGTTGAAGTCGCCGGGGCTTCGATGCGAAAGCAGACGCTCGAGTTGGGCTTCCACAACGCGGCGGAAACCAGGCTGATGAAGATTGCCCCGGAGCGCCACCAAACGCGAAAGGACTCTGGCCACATTTCCGTCCAGCAGGGTGTACGGCAGACCGAAGGCAATGCTCAGCACGGCCCGTGCGGTGTACTCCCCAACTCCGGGCAGCGAACGAATCTGCTTGTAGTCCAGGGGGAACGCTCCAGCAAAGCTACGAACCAGTTCCTTGGCGGCTTGGTGCAGGTAACGGGCACGGCGATAGTAGCCAAGTCCGGACCATAGTTGCAGGACTCGCTCGAGCGGGGCGTGCGCCAGGTTGGCGACGGTAGGAAACGCCTCGAGAAAGCGTTCGTAGTACGGGATCACGGTCGCCACCTGGGTCTGCTGAAGCATTACCTCAGAGACCCAGATGGCATAGGGATCACGCCTCTTCCGCCAAGGGAGGGAACGCGCGTTTCGACGAAACCACGCCAGCAGCGCGCTTCGAATGGCATCTTCGACTCGGCCCGAAAACTTCATCTGCTTCATACTAGCCCTTTTTCTTTTGTATGTGTCGGCTCTTGGGCTGTCGGGGCGACAGAACTGTTCTCCGCCAGCGACACGACATAGCGTATTCTCTTTCGCCCCGCTGGGGCTCATGAGAAACCGAGGCGATCTCAAACCCAGGGCTGCCGCCCTGGGCTATCCCGCAGGGGGGATCGGCCCTCCGGGCCTTTGCCCTGGCGCACCCATACCTTCAGCAGCTTCCAACAATCAATAAAAATGCCTGACCTCCACTTCCAGGTCGCCCCATCGGTTGGAGCTCACTTGCTTTGCGTTTACAGGCAGCCTAAAATGCCTCTCAACAAGGATGCTGCCCTTGCGGCGCAACGGGCCTTTAGGGGCGACCTGATTTGACCTCGCGTCCTTGCCAAACGGGCTCGGACCATGCAGCACGCCTCTCGTCAATCAGAGGGCCTCCGGGATAACGACTGCGTTGCCATCGTGGGTGGTGGACCCGCCGGTTCGTTCTTCGCCATCCATCTTCTTCGCGAAGCCCAGCGTCTGAATCGACACCTCGACGTGGTTATCGTCGAGAGGCGTGGTCCCTCGAACTTGGGCGCCGACAACTTTCAGGGCAGGGGATGCAACTTCTGCGCGGGCGGCATCTCCCCGAGGTTGAATGAGATACTCGAGGAGCACGGCTTGGTGGTTCCGGAGGAGATCATCCAGGGGCGCATCGATCACGTGTGGATACAGGGCCAGTGGAAAAACTTCCGGCTTCGTGTTCCCAAAGGCATGCGGATGTACTCCGTATTCAGGGGCTCGTTACCCAGCAGAAGGAGCGGCAGACCCGCAGGGTTCGACGCGTTTCTGCTGGGTGAGGCAGTCAAAAAAGGCGCGCGTATCCTGTATGGCAAAGCAGAAGCCATTGCCTATGCCGCGTCCAGGATGCCCCGCTTGACGGTGCGAGCACAATCCGGAGAGAGGATTTCGCTCGAGGCCAGCTTCGTGACCATCGCTACCGGGATCAATGCACACGGAGGCTTCGACTATGGCGACGATGCCCTGATCGCCTCGCTCCAGCGTTTGAATCCGAGGTTCGTTCCCGGCAAGTCCCGCAAGGCCTTCATCTTCGAGCTGGACGTGGGCGAGGACTATCTGACGCGCCATATGCACCGCGAGATCTACTTCATCGAATACGCCTCGAGGCACCTCGCCCTCGAGCATACCGCGCTCGTTCCCAAGGGCAGGTTCTTGACCGTCGCCATGATCGGCAAGTCAATCGACGAGGCAGTCATGGCTGGGGACATTCAACATATTATCCACGATTTTCTGACGCTGCCTCCGATCGAGCGCATCTTGCCAGGCGTCGAGTCGGCTCCCATCGCCTGTGCCTGTGTTCCCAGAATGACCGTGACTACCGCCAAGTGCCCCTTCGGCGACCGGTTTGCCATCATCGGCGACGCGGTCGGGTCGCGGTTGAACAAAGACGGCCTGTTCTCGGCCCACGTGACGGCGAGCCGACTGGCCCAGACCGTGCTCGAGGACGGAACCGACGAGCAGGCTCTCGCCAAAGGATACGGGAAAGCCATCAAGTGGCTGGCCGCAGACAACCGCTTCGGACGGGTCGTGTTTGGCGCGAGCCGGGTGGCGTTCACCACGCCGGTGCTCAGCCGCATCACCTACCAGGCGTTTGCCATCGAGTGCAAGGCGCGAGATGAGCGCAGCCGGCCTTTGAGCGTGGTGCTGTGGAAGATCGCCAGCGGCACGGCCGACTATCAGGAAGTGTTTTGGGAGATGTGCGGCTACGGCGTGCTGCGCTCCGTTCTCGCGGGTGCGGTGGTCACGCTAAGAAACGTGGCGTTCGAGGCACTCTTGGGTCTGAAATGGGGGGAGTACGGCCGCTACCCGACGGTAGTGCTCAAGGAGAAGCGGGAAGCGCTCAAGGAAGTCCTGGCCTCAAGCCTGGGAATGGAGCTTGGCGGGTCGCCCGACTTCGAACGGATGTATGCGATCAAGATCCGTGGCTCCGAGGAAGAGATCATGCAGGAGTTGGCCAAATTCGGCCACCCCAATGCGAGGTTCCTCAAGTTGCGATGGGTCGAAGTCCGACAGATCCAAGGGGCGCCGAACCAGGTCGGATCGGTGATTCGATACAGTGTGCCGCCCCTCGAGTTGGGCGCGGAACTGCGGCTGACCAAAAGAGTTGGGTTCGAGACCTTGCTGTATCAAGTCAACGAGCGGCTGGCGGACCACGGGAAACTCATCTTCAACGTCGCACCGACCATGGACGGAAACAGCCGGCTGTCCATTTACGCGGCATTTGACTACAAGAAAGGCAAGGGCTTCGCAAGTCGGGTTCTATGGGGAAGTATCAAAACGCTGTTCCCAGAATTCCTGCATGACGTGGCGTGGAACCATGCCCTGTGCACTATCAAGGAGGAGGTCGAGCGGAAGCACGACTACACCCCCAAACGCTAGTTCCTACTCGCGGAAATTCGAGCCCAAAAAGCAACCACCTTGACGGGGATTCCATCGACTTAGCCTCGACAGGGGCGGCAGAACTTAGGTCAGGGAGCAAGAAGGTGTGAAAAAATCCCTGGAAGAGCAAAAGCATTTCATCCCGCCAACGCGGGACAAAGTCCCCGAAGGCGCAAAGAAAACGAAGAAGTTGTTCTTTGCGACACTTTGCGCCTTGGCGTCTTTGCGTGAGATTGTTTATTTTTTCACAACTTCTGCCGCCATGATCCCGCGTAGGCGGGATTGCGCCCCTGCCGGGGCTATGGAACGGCCACCCGAAACGGGACGACTTTGTCAACTAGTGTGCTGTAACATCCAATTCTTGACCATGGTCACGGGGTACTGCCAATTGTCAAAAGTTAGGTCTTACGCGACGCTAGCTTCTGACTCTGGACCCTAGTCATTCTCAGCCGGGAGTCATTGTGAATATGCGAACAACCTTGGGATTTGTTCTCGGCATACTTTTATGGGTACCGCTTGGCATCTGCGGTCAAGCCGGCAGCGATGCAGTGGCTTCGGCAAAGGCGATTCCAGCCACTCCGTCGATTAACACTTTCTGGATCATCCCCCACACCCACTGGGAAGGCGCCGTCTTTAAAACACGGGAGGAATACCTGGAGATCGGCATGCCCCACATTCTGAGGGCACTCGAGCTGCTGAGGACCCACCCGGAATATCGTTTTGTACTCGACCAAGTCGCTTACGTGAAGCCATTCCTGGAGAGGTATCCCGAACAAGAGGCGGTTTTCAGGAAACTGGTGTCGGAAGGAAAACTGGAGATTGTGGGCGCGAACGACGTCATGCTTGACGTGAACATCCCCAGCGGCGAGTCGTGGATTCGACAAGCCCTCTACGGAAAGACCTACTATCGCGAGAAGCTCGGGGTGGACGTAACGGTGGGCTGGGCGCTCGACACCTTCGGGCACCATGCCCAGATGCCGCAGCTCCTGAAGCTCGCGGGATACAAGTCATACTGGTTTCAGCGCGGCGTGCACGGTAATGACACTCCCTCTGAATTCCTCTGGGAAGGAATTGACGGCACCCGGATTCCCGCTTTCTGGCTACCCTTAGGCTATGGCATGTTCTACCCCACGCCCCCCGGCTTGTTTGATTTCGATCGTTACGCGCGCCAACAATGGGACTCGCTGGGGAATTATTCCCGCTGGCCGGAGCGTGTGGCAGTGGCCGGAGCCGACGTCATCGAGCCCGAAGAGGCCCTGCCAATCATGGTGGGCGAATTCAATCGTGAAGGGAAACAGCCATTTGCCTTGCGTTTCGGAGTTCCCACCGATTTCGAGTCCGTGGTGGCGCAGCGGCCCGCGCGCCCCGTCGTGACCGGCGAACTCAACCCTGTCTTTCAAGGTGTCTATAGCGCCCGAATTGAACTCAAGCAATGGATGAGAAACCTGGAGCGCATCCTTGCTACCGCCGAGAAATTGAGCGCCCTGGCCTCCTGGCTGGGGCTTCCAGCGGACAACAGTAACCTGACTCGGGCCTGGGAGCCGGTGCTCTTCAACCAAGCGCACGATCTAGCCTCAGGCACGATGGTCGACAAGGTTTACGAAGACACGATTCGCGGATATCAATTCTCCAAAAGCCTCGGCGATGAAATGGTAGAAACGGATATCGACGCGCTCGCCTCCAAGATTGACACGCGCACGGAAGGCATTCCAGTCCTCGTTTTCAACCCTCTAGGGTGGCCGCGGAGCGATGTGGCAGAAGTTGACATAGGATTTTCAGAAGCAGGCCATAAGGCTGTCGAACTCATTGGCCCTTCCGGTGAAGCCGTTCCGATCCAATACATCGAAACAGAGCGGTATGGTGATCGGGGCATCAAGCACGCGAAGATTGCCTTCATTGCCCGCGACGTGCCGCCCCTTGGATATTCTCTATATCAAGTAATCCCAAAGCGGGTCAGCTCAACTGGCGGTGAAAACAACGCAGCTTCCAGCGGAGGTTCGAGCTCGACTATGCATGAAGACGTCGGGTCCGTGGAGAACGAGTATTACCGGGCCAGCTTTGACCTTTGGACGGGTGAAATGACGAAGTTGCAGGTGAAGTCCGGCGATTGGGAAGCCCTGGGCGGCCGCCCCGCCAACGTTGTGGCGCGCGAGCAGGATGGCGGGGACTTCTGGGAGCTCTATGGCACGCTGAATGGCGGCAGACTCACCGCCATGACCCGCAAGCAAGGTTTGCCGACGCCCCAAAACACGCACTTCAGCAACGAATGGGTGGGCGGCGACGGAAGGACTGAAGAAGGGCCGGTTTTTTCGGAATTCCACATCGAGCACCCGTTCGGCGAGGGCAGCTTCCTGACAACCGTCAGGCTCTACCCGGGAATTCGACGCATCGACATCAGGACCGAGATCCTGAATAACGAGAAATTCGTGCGTTACCGGGTCCTGTTCCCCACCTCCATCAAAAGCGGGCAGAGGTTCGACGAAATCCCCTTCGGCGCCATCGAACGGCCCCTGGCGCAGGAGTTTCCCGCGCAGAATTGGTCGGATTACAGCGACGGGCGCAAGGGCGTAGCGCTGATCAATCGCGGGCTTCCCGGCAACAACGTTGCGGATGGGACACTGATGCTGTCTCTGATGCGCTCGGCGAGAATCTCCGCGTACCCTTTCTTCGGCGGTTATGAGCCGGGCGTCTCCTCGGATTTAGGGCTGGAGCTGGGGGTGAAGCGGACCTTCGATTACGCACTCGTGCCCCACGAAGGAGATTGGCGTGCCGCGGAAATCTACCGGGCCGGCTGGGAATTTAACAATCCGCTGGCGGTTCGGAAGGTAAGTTTACACGCAGGTAGCTTGCCCAAGCGGTGGGGATTGCTGAATGTGTCCCAGCGCGATGTGGTTGTCTCCGCGCTGAAACCGGGCCGAGGGGGCAGCGTGGTCTTGAGAGTTTACGAGGCAGCAGGCCGCCCAAGCAGCGGCGTCAAGATCAAGCTAAACGCAGGGATCTCCTCAGCGCGTGAGGTGAGCCTTCTTGAGGACGGCGGTGCGGAGCTCAAGGTTGTGGACGACACCCTCCAGTTTGACCTGGGCCCATATCAGATCAAGACCTTCAGCCTAAAGCTGCTGCCACTCAATCCAGGCAAGTGAACCTCGCCCCACATTTCTGGCGAGCGTCAACCGAACGGAGACCGGCAAATTGGAAAGGGGTCGGCTTCAGGCGTACAATGCAAACCGGGAGGTGCTGAATGCAACGGCTCATTGCGCTCGGCTTGGCTTTTTACTCGTTCTTCCTGATCAAGACGAATATGCCTCGCTTGCCGGAGCGCATTCCCACACACTTTAACGCGGCGGGAGAAGCGAATGGATGGGGAAGCCCAGACAGCCTGTGGGTCTTGCTGGTGCTTCAAGTGTTGGTCTGCGGCCTTTTCCTAGGGGTGCCGCTTCTGAGCCGGCGCTATCCTGACAGTGTCAATTTAGGGACGCGAAAGCTCAGCGACCTCACACCCGCGCAACGCGAGCGAGTCATGCCCATATTTAGCGACATGATGGGGTACATGAGCATCCTATTTGGTCTTCTCTTTAGTGTCCTGCTTCGTGGAAACATCCATGCTGCGTTATCCTCCCATCCCCGCCTTTCCCCATGGTGGGGGCTCTGGGTCTTCCTTGCCGGCCTTGTCGCGACCTTCATTTACTACGTTCGCCGTATCAACGCCGCAGCAGACGAGATGCCTCCGGGGGGCCGATCCGCGATGTAGCGCTTGGATCGCCCGCGATTATTTCCCGTGGCACGATTGGACGTTTCTCGCCACGGGCGAGAGACTCAGGAATTCATCCTGTCGATCACAGCCGCTGCAAATTCTTCCGTGGTGTTGCTGCCGCCCAGGTCAGGGGTGCGGACACGCCGCTCCCCAGTCACTTTCTTGAGAGCCTCGAGAATGCGCGCGCCCGTCTCCCGTTCTCCAAGATGCTCCATCATCAACGCCGCGGTCCAAATGGCGGCGATGGGGTTCGCGATGCCGCGGCCGGCGATGTCGGGGGCGCTGCCGTGCACGGGCTCGAACATGGGAGGGCCGATCCGCTGAGCCGGGTTCAGGTTAGCGCTGGTTGCCAGGCCGAGGCTTCCTTGCAGCGCGCCCCCCAAGTCAGTGAGGATGTCGGCAAACAGGTTCGAGCCAACCACCACATCCAGACTTTCCGGGTGAGTAATCATACGGGCGGCGAGCGCATCCACATGGTAGTTTGCCACCTGGACGTCGGGATAATCCCTGGCGACTTCGTGCAGCACCTCGTCCCACAAGACCATCGTGTAGGCCATGGCATTCGACTTGGTGGCGCTTGCCAGGCGCTTGCGAGGCCGGTTGCGCGCCTGCTGGAAGGCATACCGCATCACGCGCTCCACGCCTTTGCGCGTGAAAATGGACTGCTGGATCGCAACCTCATCGGGGGTGCCGCGCTTGAACCTGCCGCCGACGCCACAATACTCACCCTCGGTATTTTCACGAATGAAGAGCATCCGAATATCCTCGGCCGTTTTCCCGCGCAGCGGCGGCTCGAGGCCGGGGAGAATTTCCACCGGACGCAAATTGACGTAAAGGTCAAACCCGAATCGAATGCGCAGCAAGAGTTGGCGGAGCGATACGTGATCCGGGACCGCCGGATGTCCAATGGCGCCGAGAAGAATGGCGTCGAAGGAGCGAAGCTGTTCAAGCCCATCCTCCGGCATCATGCGGCCGGTGCGGAGATAGTACTCGCATCCCCACTCGAATTCTTCGAAGGACAGGCTGATGCAGTCGCCCAAAGTCTTTGCCGCCGTTTGCAGGACTTTAACGGCGGCAGGAATCACTTCCTTACCGATCCCGTCACCGGGAATAAGGGCGATATGGTAATGCTTGTCGGGCATGGCGAACTCCTTTACGCAACCACGATGGTCGGGCTTAAATAGTGTACAATCTCAGGACGAGGAGAGAAAATGAGCAAGCGATTCTGGCTATTGGGTGTTTTGTTTCTGACCGTGCTCTGCATGTCGGCTATCGCGCAGCCCGGTCCTCCGCGAATCATCGACTGCCACGTTCACTATAACGGGGACCCGGGATTCCTTCACAAATTACTCTCGAAGTTGGCTTCCGTAGACGGGGTTGCCTTCCTCCTGGTTTCTCCCGCCGACCTCGGAACCGCCAAGCCGGTTATCGACAAGTCTTCCAACCGGCTGATTGGATTTGCCAGAATCGACCTTGACGATCCCCGTGCGGTAGAGCTCGTGGACGAGTTCCACGCGGCCGGGTTTCGTGGCTTGGGTGAACTGGAAAACCCGCTCAAGAATTTCTCCGATCCCAGCTACTGGCCGATCTACGAGCGTGCTGAAAAATACGGCATGATAATCCTCTTCCATACGGGCATCGTGATGCGCACTAATCCCGAGATCGCTGTTGACGTAAGCGTGGACAGGATGCGGGTGACGGCTCTGGACGTCATTGCGCGGCGCTTTCCGGGTATTACCATCATTGGCGCACATCTTGGTAACCCGGACTATGCCTGGGCCGGAGAGTTGGCTCGCTGGCATCCCAATCTCTTTCTTGACGCCTCGGGCTCGTCGTTGATTAAATTGCAGAACAACTATACATTTTTCAAGTCGATTTTCTGGTGGTCCGGGGTAGAGAGCCCTCACTCTCCCAAGTCCTCAGCCAACGCCTTTGAAAAACTGGTATTCGGTTCCGACGTGTTTGGTGGCGACTTGGACGAGTTTGACCTGGCGGTCGAACGCTACCACAAAATGCTCGACGCCTGCGGCGTTCCACAAAAGGCGCAGGACAACATTTTCGCGGGAACACTTTGGCGCATACTGCAAAAGAAAAGTGACAAGTGACGAGCCAGAAACCAGAAACAAGAAGTCAGGAGTCTGGACCCAGAAGTCAGAAGTATTGGCCGCTCGATCTTCACTCGCACCAGGAACCTGACACCTGGCACCTGCTCTTCGGCTCGTCACTCGTCCCACCGCGGCGGGTCACTCGTCACTGCTCTTAGAAAATCTCGAACCTCTCCTGCTCCACGGCCGGATCGCTCTTGATGACAACGTCTTTGTGGGTGAGTGATTCGAGCTCCGAGACCAACACTCCTTCGTGCGACCTGAGAGCCTTGGCCACTTCGGGGTTCATGCGCAGCGTCATTACCTTGCTTTCGATCTGGCTGGCCATCTTCCGCGCTTCAGCCAAAATCTCATAACAAACCGTCGTGGGGGACTTTACCCACCCTGAGCCGGAGCAGTAGCTACAACGCTCGCACAGCGTCCTTTCCAGGGATTGCTTGACTCGCTTCCTGGTGATGGCCACCAGACCAAAATCGTGGAAGGCGATGACCTTGGTGGGCGCCCGGTCTTTGCGCAGGGCCTCCTCCATGGCCTCGATCACCTTGGCGCGGTTCTTGCGCTCGTCCATGTCAATGAAATCGATGACGATGATGCCGCCCAGGTCCCGCAGGCGAATCTGGCGGACGATCTCGTTCACGGCATCGAAGTTGGTTTTCAGGATGGTGTCTTCCAGGCGGTTGGTCTTGCCCACGAATTTGCCCGTGTTCACGTCAATGGCCACCAAGGCCTCGGTCTGGTTAATGACGATATAGCCCCCGGACTTGAGCCACACTTTGGGCTTGAGCGCCTTTTCGATTTCCGCCTGGATGCCAAACTCCTCGAACAGCGGTGTATCACGGGTGTAGAGTTTGACCTTCCCGATCAGCGAGGGTTGACTGCGATTCACAAAGTCCAGCACGCGCTCGTATTGGATTTCATTGTCCACCCGCACGGATTTGAAATCCGGGGTAAGCGTATCGCGCAGCACCCGTTGGACCAGATCGAGGTCGCGGTGGATCAGCGCCGGAGCTTTCACGCGTTCCGTTTTGCTCCGTATTTCACTCCAGAGGGTGGAGAGGAATTTCAGGTCTGCTTTCAACTCTTCCTCGTCGCGGCCCTGGCCGGCTGTGCGCACGATGAACCCGCCGGTCAAGGAGCCTTTATGTTCGAGGATGATGTTCTTCAAACGCAGGCGCTCCTCTTCTGATGTGATCTTCCGCGACACGCCGATATGATCGACGGTGGGCATGTACACCAAGTAGCGGCCGGGCAGCGCGACGTGAGAAGTAATGCGCGCACCCTTCGTACCCAGCGGCTCTTTGGAGATCTGCACCAGGATCTCCTGGCCCTCTTTGAGCAGCTTCGAGATCTGGACCGGCTGGTTGTTGCCGAGCCGCGACTCCCGCCGGGGCTCGCTCGGACCCTGATTCCCCGTTCCTCGGCGTCCTCTCCGGCCACGCCGGGGCGCGAAGCGCGGGCGTTGGTGAGGCTCCCGCAAAGTGTACGTTCCCTCGCTGGGCGCGCCAGGAGTCTCGGCTGGTTCTGCCTGAACGGGCGCAGGCTCCTGCGTTTCCTCGTCCACCACGGGTGAGACAAACTCTGGAATCGTGTCGGAGGGTTGATCTGTATCCTGGCCAGGTTCGGCGACAGATTCCTCCGCGCTCTCGCCGGCAGAAGCAAGTTCTGCGGTCCATCCTGCCATCCGCTCGTCCAACGGGCCGGCGGTTTCGTCCAGAGCCTCGACGTCAGACTCAGCGGTGGCAAACTCGTCCGCCGCTTCGAATGAAGGCGTCTCCGGAGTCTGTGGTGTTGCCTCCGCCTCGACAATCCGTGGCTCGGCAATGGCCTCTCCTGTTTCCAGAGCGACCGGGCCGGGTTCTGCACCCTGTCGTTCAGTTTCCGGCTGGTCAGTAGCGGAGGAAGAAGCCTCTGACGACGGCGGTTGCAGACTTTCAGATTCTGCCGGAGCAATCCCTGCGGCATCAAACCCTTCGGCTTGCTCCAGGGCCTCGGCCTCCACTGCCGTTCGCTCGGCAGGGATACTCTCCTCAAATGCCAGCTCTGGCGACTCTGGGACCGCATGGCTATACTTCGCCAGGGATTCTCCAGGCAAAATCTCGAACGCGGGAGGGGCAGAGATCTCGTGCTGCCGGGGGACGAACTTGTGCTCTGCCTGGCGGTGCTCGCCAAACCTTCGCCCCCGATGCCGCCAGCGGCGACCGCGCGGGTCGAATTGACTCTGCTCGTGCGCCTCTCCCGTGGGTCCAGGTGGATTGGAAGCGGCATCGGTTGCCCCTGGGGCGGGGGTGACGGTCGTTTCGGAGGCGGTCATCTCGACAGAATGGCTTTCGAGTGGCGCTTGGGCTGGCGCGACCCCGTTGGGTATTGGCGCGATTGCCGGAACAGGGGCGACCCTCTGAGGTGTTGCTTCTTTGTACGTCGCCTCGGCAGGTGGAGTAGCCCCCACCGCAGCCTGCGCCTGTTCTGGTGTCAAGCCCACCGCGCTAGCTTCCGCCTCCTCGAGGATCTTGTCGTAATCTTCCTGGTCCTCGAAAAAGAAATCCGAAACGTAGAGGAAGGCGTCCCGCTCCAGCCCGATGTCCACAAAAGCGGATTGCATCCCGGGAAGCACCCGGCTGACGCGGCCCTTATAGATCCCACCCACCAACCCCACGTCTGTGTCGCGCTCATAAAACACTTCCACTAACTGGTCCTCTTCCACGACGGCCAGCTTCGTCTCGCGAGAAGACGAGGAGATAAACATCTCCTTTGACATGGAAACTCCTTTTCAGGGTTTGCCGGGGGATCCATCCGCCTTGGCGGAGATCAACCCTCAGCGTCCCTGGCCCGGTCGCTTCATCGAGCTATGAAGCTCAGCGCCCGTGAGACCGGGCTACATCGATCTCAGATGGCTTTGTTGTCGCGCCTACAAGCGCGGAGCATAGCGGACCCACCCTGTCCGCAGATCAACTGGCGCTAACGCTGCCAGTGTAGCGCCCCGACCCGCCGGGGCACGTGCCGGTCCCGCGGGACCGGCGCTAAAGTCCGCTGTAAAACGGATTACACCTAATTGACGAATCGCCTTGCCCGGACATTCATAGCCACGCCCAAGCCGAGGAAGGTGAACAGCAGGGAAGATCCTCCCTGGCTCATGAGCGGCAGCGGAATGCCCGTCACCGGGAACAGCCCGATCATCATTCCCGTGTTGATGGCAACCTGGAAAAACAACACCGACGCGAGTCCAACCATCAGAAACGCTCCGGCACGATCTGGCGCCATTTGCGCCCCATCCAGCAAGCGGAGCAGCAACGCGAAGTAAAGTAGCAAAACAACCAACGTACCGACGAATCCCTGTTCCTCCGCATGGGCCGCAAAAATGGAATCCGCATGGGAGACAGGGATGAAGCCCAGACGGCTTTGGGTGCCGTTTCCGATGCCTTTTCCCCAAAGGCCGCCCGAGCCGATAGCAATCTTTGTTTGGGTTACCTGGTAGCTGGTGCCTTGCGTGTCCTGTGAGGGATGAACGTACGTCATTAACCTGTCGCGCTGATAGGGCCGGAGGAAGTGCCATCCCACCGGCAGCGCCAGCGCCCCCAACAAGAAAAGGACCGCAATTTGCTGCCAGCGAATGCCAGCGAGTAGAATGCCCGCGCTGACAATCGCTAAGAATGTCAATGCCGTGCCGAGGTCAGGTTCTAAGGCCACCAGGATTGCGGGCACCCCCGCCAACAAGCCCAGCTTGACCAAGTCGCCCCAGGTAGCGGAGTTGCCTCGCCTTTCGGCAAAATAGGCTGCACCACACAATATTATAACTAATTTGACCAATTCTGACACTTGGAAAGTAATTCCGCCAAAATGCATCCATCTCTTGGTTCTGGCGACTGCATGGCCAGCCACCAGCAGCTCTACCAAAACGAGCACGGATACGACATAGAGCCACGGGGTTTGTTCGAGAAGGAAGTGGTAGTCGATGTGGCTGACCACTAACGCCAGAACGATGCTCAGGATCATCCAATAAATCTGTTTTCTATGCTGGCCTTCCAGGGCGGAATGCACCGTGGTGCTATAAATTTCAATAACGCCAATCACGGCAATAGCAATCGCCAGACCGAGCAGCACCCAATCTATATCGCGGAACCGAAACCGCATGCTCATTCGTTTGCGAACTCCTCCTAGCGAAATTCCGCGAGTGTAGCCGGTCTGGTGGATTGCACCGCTTGGGCCTTACTCAGCATCCGCGCTTGGTTCTGGGTTTGTACCTGCGGAGGCTTCTGCGCTGTCTTCTTGTCGAAATAAGCTTTAATCACCTCGCGCGCCACGGGTACCGCCACGGTTGAATGTTCGCCCCGCATGACCAGGGCGGCCACAACGATCTCGGGTTTATTGCTGGGAGCAAACCCCACAAACCACGCGTTGTTCTTGAAACCCGCATTCTGCTCTGATTTCATGAGGTCAACGCTGACAACCTGGGCGGTCCCAGTCTTACCGGCAATATCAATTCCCGGGCAGCGAGCGCTGGCGCCCGTCCCCTCGCCTTCATTGACAACACCCCACATGCCGCGCGTTAGCGCATCCAGCGTGCTCTCGCTCATAGGAAAGCTCCCCTCGTGATCGTCGAGAGGATCCACTCCCAGGGCCAGCAATTGGTCCCTGAAAGCCAGATGGGGCCGGGAGAAGGTCCCACCGCTGGCGATGGCGCCGATCGTATGAGCCAACTGCAAAGGCGTAACCACCACTGCTCCCTGGCCGATGGCAACGGACATAGTCTCGCCAGCATACCATTTATGCTTAAAGGCCTTTTGTACCCATTCCGGGGAGGGGATCAGTCCTGGCGCCTCCCCCGGCAAATCGATTCCGGTTCGCGCACCCAACCCCAAGCGCTTCGCGAAATAGTCAATCTTCTCGATTCCCAGGAGCTTTCCCAGCGTGTAAAAGTACACATCGCAGGAGACGATGATGGCGCGGTGCAGGTCAACACTTCCATGTCCTTTATGCTTCTCCCAAACCCAGTCGTGGTAAGTGTGCCCGTAGATTTCAACCGCCCCTGCGCAATGCAAGGTGAAGTCGGATTGGATGGTCCCCGTTTCCAGGGCGGCGGTGGCAGTAACGATTTTGAACACCGAACCCGGCGCCAGTTGCGCTTGGATGGCTTTGTTCATCATGGGTTTCATGGGATCGTCAGTGAGTTTTTCCCATTCCCCGCGGTCGATGCGCTTGGCAAAATCGTTGGGGTCAAACGAGGGGTGGCTGACCATGGCCAGCACCTCGCCGGTCCGGGGGTCAAGAGCCACGACGGCGCCGGGCTGGTCGCCCAAGGAGGCTTCTGCCGCCATCTGGAGATCCAAGTCAATCGTCAGCCGCAGATCGTTTCCCGGCAGGGCGTTGATAGCGGTGAGCGAACCCACTTCCTCACCGCGGCTATTCACAATCACCCGCCTCATGCCGTCACGTCCGGACAGGATCTGGTCATATTGGCGCTCGATTCCGAACTTGCCCACCACGTCACCGGGCCGATAAGGTGAGCCGGGCTTGGCGATCATATCCTCTGACACCTCACCCACGTAACCCAGTGCTGCCGCGCCTACTTTGTGCTTGGGGTAAAGGCGCTGCTGAACTTGGATGAGGTCCAGTTCGGGAAACTCAAACCGGTGAGATTCTACGAAGGCGATATCATCGAGAGTGGCTGATTGCTTCAGAAGGATGGGTTGAAACCGGGGCAGCCGGGCCGTATGCTCCATCAGGCGCTGCACCTCGACCGGGTCAATACTCAATCCTCGCGCTACTGCTACCACGCGCTCGGGCGACAGGATGGAGGCGTTTTCGCGCAGGAGCAGCACACTGAATGCCGGGAAATTGTCCGCCAGCACGCGCCCTTCGCGGTCCAGAATCCTCCCGCGTGGAGCAATGACCGGCAGGTTTCGAACCCGGTTGCGTTCAGCTTGTTCGAGGTAAAAACGATGCTGGCCGATTTGTATGCGCCAGTATCCCACCATCAGCCCGAGGAAGGTCAGCGCGATGGCGTATTGGAAGAAAGCGATCTTCCAGCCAGGAAGGCGCTCTTGCTCCGGAAATCGAACTTCCATTTACGTCAAACCACCAAGCCGGGTGCACCGCACAATGCCACCCCCTCCCCGTCGACCTATCTCTCTATCAAATCCGCAAGGTAGCACATGCAGTGCTGCAACTCAAGGCAATTACTTGTCCAGGTGCTCAGCTTTCCACCGCATGGCAGCGTAGATGCGCGTCCGTCCGCCCGGGTGGTCGTAGAAGAGGAACTCCTCAATAGGGCCGGGATCGAGCTTGCGGTAATCAGCGAGCTTCAGATCGACTTCGGCTTCGGCATCCGGCTGGCGAGCGGCGTTCAGCCCGAAGATGTCCGCTTCGTATTCCTGGACTCGGGACTGAGTGTTGAGAATTGGGGTGAGCACAAAAAAGTAGAGAGAAATGAGGAGGGCGAAAAGCGGCAATGCGGCCAAGTCTCCGGCCGCTTGGGCTCTCCACTTGCTCCCCCAACGCCCCAAGGCCCACTCGGAGCCTTTGCGCAGGAAGGCAAAACCCAGAACGCTGACGATGCCGTAGAACATCAAATTCTTGTAAACGTGGTGCATGACGTAGTGACCCATTTCGTGGCCCATCACCGCTTCGATTTCGGCGACGGAGCAGCGCTTGAGCAGGTTATCGTTCAGGACAATGCGCTCCGTGCCCAGGAACCCCGTCACGAATGCGCTGACGCGCGTGGATTGCCGCGAAGCGTCCTGCACAAACACATCCTTGGCGGAAATGCCATTGGCCCGCGCCATGCTAAGAATAGGGTCGCGGATGGCCGGATCATCGAGCCTCGTGTACTTGTTGAACAGCGGGGCGATGAATACGGGTGCGATCAAGGAAATGAAAGCGAGGAAGACGAGGCTCGTAATCGCTCCCCAGATCCACCAAGTGCGTGGCAAGCGCCGCACGATGCCGTAAAGCGCCACCATCAGCAGCCCGCCAAGAACCACACTTAGTCCTAAATCCTTCAGTTGATCGCCCATCCAAGGGCCGAAGGTTTGTGTTGCCAGCCCGTACTTATGCTCGCGGATGAATCCCTCGTAAACCGTGAGAGGAAAGGTAACCAACGACGTGAGCGCCAGGAACTCAGCCCAGTAAAGGAAAGTGTGAATCGGCTTAAATCGTGTGATGCTTTCTGCCAGGTCGCGCATGCGCGCCGACAAGCCTGTCACCAGCAAGAGGAAGAAGACAACCGAGGAAGCCAGGAAATCCCATAGGATGAGCCAGTATCCGCCCTCGAAGTAGGCATCCGACTTGGCCTTCTTATCCGGCGGCACTTTCGCCAGGTAAGCATTGGTCGCGGCTACAGGATCAAAGTGCTCGCCAGTTGACGTCGCTGCAATCGCACCCGTTTGGGTCTGCGGCGGTGCCGTTGCAGGAGTTTGTCCTCGAACAAAACTCGTTGACGTCGACATCGCAAGCACCGCCGCGAAAACCGCTATCAACACGACTCTCCGCTGCATCTGTTCCTCCCAATCAAATAGGGTTGTGGCACACGCGAAGCCGGACATCGCGCGACTCGCCCGAATCATAGCATTGCCGATTTGCAGGTGGCAATGCTCACCGCAGCTCGCCAGAGGAAGGGCGGGGCTTCAGAGCCTGTGTGAAAACCTCGTGTGGTGAATCAGGTCGGGACCCCCTCACCCGCCTGCGGGCCGAAGCCGATGTTGTTCACGGCTCGCCGCTTCCCCTTCGGCGGGCGTAGGCCCGTCCCGCGCCGGCTGGTGCAAACGCCGGCGCGGGCCACC
>Ga0182027_10001243_pt1 | contig 42641 bp, 32 predicted proteins | sample 712E1DmetaG_FD_121300 | JGI IMG/M metagenome (GOLD analysis project Ga0182027, IMG submission 121300) | Permafrost microbial communities from Stordalen Mire, Sweden - 712E1D metaG (Illumina Assembly) | ecosystem: Environmental > Terrestrial > Soil > Wetlands > Permafrost | place: Sweden...
TATATCGAGCGCTTCTACAACCCGAAGCGGCGGCACTCGACGCTGGGATATCTGAGCCCCATGGAGTTCGAGATGAAGGCTGGTGTAGCTTAAGCGGCTGTCAACTAAACCGGCAGCAGCTCACAAGCGCGATGCATCGGTTACCGCTCTGTCTGGTTGCTTCCGTAGCATACCAATTCGCAGGTGGGCGCGGCCAAACTACAAAGGCCTATATGCTTCAGGGGCGTGGTTTGTCTGACGACCCTCAAATAACGCTAGATTTTGACCGATTGCCAATCGCTAAAGGCGAATTGTGGCTTATCGAAGTACCGATTCACGATACCGCAATCTAACAACAGAAGCGCCACCACTGCCAAGGCCTCCCGGACCCACACGGCCCTTACTCCAGGCCCACCTCACTCACGTGAGTGCGCCACGCGTGGATTCCATACCGTTTGTCGCGTCAGGCCGGACGCGTCAATTACCCCCATCGTTTCTCTCGTTGTGGTCAAGAATGTTAATTTCGCTCGCCGTAGCACTACCCCGTGGGGGGTATCCCGCCTCCGGCGGACGCGGCGCGGCGCACGCGCCATCGCCTCCAGAAGAATCCGGGGTGTTTGGGCGGATGAAAGGGCAAGCGTCTTCATCATGCGCATTATACGGCCGGTCGGATAGATGCCGGATAAGTTCCGCGCACCTCGCACAAGTGCGCGATGCGACTGGGATAATCGCGGGTGCGGGGAATGGATAAGAAATGACGGAGGCGCGAGCGACGAACCGCGTGCGCAGGCGTCAGCCGGAGCGCCACCAAAGACCAACGAGGGTTCGTTGCGAGGTGGCAAAGTCTGGAGCGGGCGAAGGGAATCGAACCCTCGTATGCAGCTTGGGAAGCTGCCGTTCTACCATTGAACTACGCCCGCGGCCGGCAACGTAAATAGCACAGCCTGTGGTTCCGACGGAACCCTTGGTTTGGCGGGGCTGAGCAGGGGTGCGCGCCGCAATACCGATGCCCGCAAAACGACGGGATTCGCTGGGAGCCGGGTTGCCCTGCTCCGGCATCGCCGCGGATTAAGTATTGCTTCCGGCGTTGCGGGCTGCTGAATTGCGCTTTGTACAGATAAAAAAGACTTCGGGAGAGCAGGGAATGGCAAAGGACCGCATGGCCGTCCTGACGGCGATGATGGAGCAGGGGGTTGTCCCCGTGTTCTATCACCCGGACATCGAGGTCTGCATAAAGGTGATCCTGGCCTGTGCCGACGGCGGGGCCAAGTGCATCGAGTTCACCAACCGCGGGGATTTCGCGCCCCACATCTTCCTCGATGTGACGCGCCACTTCGCCAAGGCCGACAAGAGCGTGATCATGGGCGTGGGCTCGGTGGTCGATGCGCCGACCGCCGGCATCTACATCGCCAACGGCGCGAATTTTGTGGTCGGACCGGTGCTGAATCCCGACGTCGCCAAGCTCTGCAATCGCCACAAGATTCCCTACAGCCCCGGCTGTGGCTCGGCGTCGGAGATCGGCTTCGCCGAAGAGCTGGGCGTCGAGATCGTCAAGATTTTTCCCGGCACGCAGGTGGGCGGCCCGGAGTTCGTGAAGGCCGTGCTGGGCCCCATGCCCTGGACCAAGATCATGCCGACGGGCGGCGTCGATCCGACCGAGGAATCGCTCGCCAAGTGGTTTGGCGCGGGGATCGTGGCGGCGGGCATCGGCTCCAAGCTCATCACCACCGACCTGCTCAAGGCGAAGGATTATGCGGGCATCGAGAAGAAAGTCGCCGAGACCGTCGCGCTGATCAAGAAGATCCGTGGGAAGTGAAATGGCTGAGGAAATCCTGAAAATCCGCCCGGCGAGCGAGTGCCGCTGGGATTGCGTGTCGTTCGGCGAGGTGATGCTGCGCTTCGATCCGGGATTCGGGCGTGTGCGCAACGCGCGCCAGTTCCAGGTCTGGGAAGGCGGCGGGGAGTACAACGTCGCCCGCGCCATGAGGAAATGCTGGGGCAAGCGCTCCTCGGTCGTCACCGCGCTGCCGATCAACGACCTCGGCTGGCTGGTGGAGGATTTTATCACCCAAGGCGGTGTGGACACCTCGCACATCATCTGGCGCGAGTTCGATGGAGTGGGCCGCAACACGCGCGTCGGGTTGAACTTCACCGAGAAGGGATTTGGTATCCGTGCAGCGCTCGGTTGCTCAGACCGCGCAAACTCGGCAGCTTCGCAAATCAAGCCAACTGAAGTCGACTGGGAAAAACTATTCGGCGAAGAGGGTGTGCGCTGGTTCCATACCGGCGGTATCTTCGCGGCCCTCGCGCCAAATACCGCGCAAACCATAATCGAAGCGGTTCAGGTAGCTCGCAAATACGGCTCGATCGTCTCATACGATCTGAACTACCGCGCTTCGCTGTGGAAGACCCAGGGCGGCAAGCAGGGCGCGCAGAAGATCAACCGCGAGATCGCCAAGTACGTCGATGTCATGCTGGGCAACGAGGAGGACTTCACCGCCTGCCTCGGCTTCGAGGTGGAAGGCGTCGACGAGCACATCTCCGCCATCGATCCGGCAAACTTCAAGAAGATGATCGCCACGACGGTGAAGGAATTTCCCAACTTCAAGGTGGTGGCGACGACATTGCGCAACGCGAAGACGGCCACGATCAACGATTGGGGCGCGGTGTTGTGGGCGGGCGGGAACTTCTACGAAGCGCCGATGCGCGAGAATCTGGAGATCTACGACCGGGTCGGTGGCGGCGACGGCTTCGCCTCGGGCCTGGCCTACGGCTTCTTGGAAGGCAAGGGCCCGCAGGCCGCCGTCGAGTACGGCGCCGCCCATGGCGCGCTCGCCATGACCACCCCGGGCGACACTTCCATGGTCAATCTCAAGGAGGTCGAAGCCGTCATGAAGGGAAAAGGCGCCAGAGTCATTAGATAATTGTCATACGATAATAGCCGCACGCGGGGCGTTCAAAGCTCAACCGAAAGGTGTCATGATGGTGGCCGGCTCCCGCGGGACGCACCGGGATGATTCTTTTCGTTGACCTGGGATGGTTGTTGGCGGTGCTGGCCCTGTGCGGCGCGGCCTATACCATGATGGCCGCGGTGCTGGCCGCCCGCTACGCGCCCCGGGAAGAGCCCGCCGCGCACGTCCCGCCCGCCTTGACCCTCCTCAAGCCGCTGCACGGGGCCGAGCCGCATCTCGAAGACAACCTCGCCACCTTCTTCACCCAGGTTTATCCGGCGCCGTTCCAACTCGTCTTCGGAGTCCAGGATGCGGCCGATCCCGCCATCGGTGTCGTCGAACGGCTGCGTACCCGCCATCCCGGCGTCGCGGTCGAGCTGGTGGTCGATGCCACGCGGCACGGCAGCAATGCCAAGGTCTCGAACCTGATCAACATGCAAGCCGTGGCGCGCCACGAGGTGCTGATCCTGAGCGACAGCGACATCGCCGTTCCATGCAATTACCTGGCACGCGTGGCGGCGTCGCTTCAGCCCAAAGACGTAGGCGCGGTCACCTGCTTTTACGCAGGCTGGGCGGGGGCGGGGCTAGGCTCGCGGCTCTGCGCAATGGGGATCGACTATCAGTTCCTGCCCAATGCCATCACCAGCGTGGCGCTGAAACTCGCCGAGCCCTGCTTCGGCTCGACCATCGCGCTCAAGCGCAAGGTTCTCGAGGAGATCGGCGGCTTCAAGGCTTTCGCCGGTTTTCTCGCCGACGATTACGAGATCGGCCGCGCGGTGCGGGCCAAGGGCCACCGCGTCGCCATCTCGCGCTTTACCGTGCTGCACGCCTGCAACGAGCAGAGCATCAACGAATGGCTGGGCCACGAGTTGCGCTGGGCGCGCACGCTGCGCATCGTGGCGCCCGCCGGACACGCGTGCAGCATCGTCACCCACGCCATTCCCCTAGCCATACTGGGGGTAATTCTGTCGGGCTTTTCCTTGTTTGCCCTCTCCAGCCTTGTCACTACCCTCGCGGCGCGGGCCGTGCTCAAATGGCATATCGACCGGCTTTTCGGCTGCAGCGGGGGACCGTTCTGGCTGCTGCCCGCGAGAGACGTGCTATCGTTCGGCGTCTTTCTCGCATCGCTGTTCGGCGGGTCGGTGCAGTGGCGAGGCAGCCGCCTGCGCGTGGCGCAGGGCGGCGTTATGACGGAATGGTGAGGTCTGCGTAATGAAGTCGTTGTTTCTGCAAGCGCCGTCTTTCGATGGCTATGACGGCGGCGCCGGCGCGCGCTACCAGATGAAGCGCGAGGTCAAGTCGTTCTGGTATCCGACCTGGCTGGCGCAGGCCGCGGCGATGGTCGAGGGCTCGAGGCTGATCGACGCCCCGCCGCACGACCTGAAATTCGCCGACATTGAGGATGATCTGAAGGCCCATGAGCTGATCGTCATTCATACCTCCACGCCGTCGTTCAAGTCGGACTGCAAGACCGCCGGCATGATCCGCGAGATCAATCCCAAGGCGATCATCGGCTTCATCGGCGCCAAGGTTGCGGTCGAGCCCGGGGAAAGCCTGAAAGCCGCGGCGGCGGTCGATTTCGTCGCCCGCAACGAATACGAATTCACCATCAAGGAAATCGCCGAGGGCCGCGACTGGGCCACCATCAAGGGGATGAGCTACCGGAACAAGCAGGGCGAGATCGTCCACAATCCGGAGCGCGAAATCCTGATGGACTGGGATCAGTTGCCTTCTGTCCTGCCGCTATACAAGCAGCTCGACACCACGAAATATTTCGGCGGCTATCTCAAGCACCCTTATCTGTCTTACTACACGGGCCGCGGCTGCAAATCGCACTGCACTTTCTGTTTATGGCCGCAGACCATCGGCGGGCACAAGTACCGCTACCATTCGATCCCGCGCGTGGTCGAGGATGTGAAATACATCCAGAAGAACTTCCCCGAGGTGAAGGAAATCTTCTTCGACGACGACACCTTGACCGATGACCATGCCCGCGTCGAAGCGCTCGCCAAGGAACTCGGCAAGCTCGGCGTGGTGTGGTCGTGCAACGCCAAGGCCAACGTGCCGCGCAAGACGCTGGAAGTGCTGAAAGCGGGCGGTCTGCGCCTGCTGCTGGTCGGCTACGAATCCGGCAACCAGAAGATTCTGCACAACATCAAGAAAGGCCTCTTAGTGGACGTGGCGCGGAAGTTCGCCAAGGACTGCCACGAACTCAGCATCGTCGTTCATGGCACCTTCATCCTCGGCCTGCCCGGCGAGACGCGCGAGACCATCCAGGAGACGCTGGCCTTCGCCAAGGAAGTCAATCCGCGCACGCTGCAGGTTTCGTTGGCCGCGCCCTATCCGGGAACCTTCCTCTATAAGCAGGCGAAGGAGAACGGCTGGTTTGCTTCCGACATCGATCTGCTCACCGACGACGGCACCCAGATCGCCCCGTTGAATTATCCCAACCTCGGCCACACGGAGATTTTCGAGGCGGTGGAGGATTTCTACAAGAAGTTCTATCTCAGGCCCTCGAAGATCGCCGAAATCGTTGGCGAGATGCTGACCTCCCGCGCTATGCTGGTGCGCCGTTTGCGCGAGGGCATGGAGTTCTTCCAGTTCCTGCATACGCGCGAGGACATGATCGTTTCTTGAAACAGTTGATCGTTACCGCCGACGATTTCGGCGTTGCGCGCGAGGTCAACGATGCGGTCGAGCGCGCGCATCGCCAAGGCATTCTCACCGCCGCCAGCCTGATGGTCTGCGCGCCCGAAGCCCAGGACGCGGTCCGGCGCGCCAAGGCGATGCCCGGTCTGGGCGTCGGCCTGCATCTGGTATTGGTGGAAGGGCGCCCCACGCTGCCCGCCGCCGCCGTTCCAGACCTGGTGGACGCCGAGGGCAATTTCCGCAGCGACATGGTTCGCGCCGGCGCGGCGATGTTCTTCCGGCCGAAGGTGCGTCGCCAACTGGCTGCCGAGATCCGCGCCCAGTTCGAGGCCTTCGCGGCGACCGGCCTCAAACTCGATCACGTCAACGCTCACAAGCATTTCCACCTGCATCCCACCATTGCCGCACTGATCGTAGAGATCGGCCACGCCTTCGGAATGAAGGCGATGCGTCTGCCATGCGAGCCGGCAAGACTGCTCCGTCGGATGGAGCCGGGAACGAAGTGCAGCGTCATCGTCGAACTGTGGGCGGGGCGCCTCAAACGCCGTCTTGCCGCCGCCGGAATCTTCGCGCCGGACCACATGTTCGGGCTGGCCTGGTCTGGTGCAATGACGACGGCGCGGCTCGCGGCCCTGATCGCGCGCCTGCCCGAAGGCACAAGCGAAATCTATCTGCATCCGGCGACCGGGCCGGGTTTTGCCGGGGCGGCGGCCGGTTATCTCTACGAGCAGGAACTCGCGGCCTTGACGTCAACACAAGTTATTGATTTAACAAAAGAAAAACAATTCCGTCTGGGCTCATTCGCCGATTTCCTCCCGCCTCGCGAAGACGGTAAAGTCGGGTCGTAGTCCGCTTTCCCCACCTCAACTGGCCAGCCGTCTCATGCATTTGAAATTCGGCGCCATCGCAGCGTTGCTCGCCGGTTTGGCGCTTGCGATTTATGTGATCCTGCAGATCGGCATCGCGCCGCTCTGGGGCGCCATCGCTACGGCGGGATGGGGCGGTTTCACGCTGATCGTTCTTTCAGGCCTCGTGGTCATCGTGTTTCTGGGCATCGCTTGGCAGGTGCTGTCTTCGGCGCATCCGCGCTGGTCGGTTTTCTTCGCCGCCCGCCAACTGCGCGATTCGGCGAGCGAGCTTCTGCCCTTCACCCAGCTGGGCGGCCTCGTCGTCGGCGCGCGCGCGACCATTCTGGGCGGGCTCAGCGCGCCCACCGCGTTCGCCTCGTCCGTGGTGGACGTGACCATGGAGTTCGTGGCGCAGATCGCCTTCATCTTTCTCGGGTTGATGCTCGGCATCTCGGAATTGCGGGCGAGCCCCACTATGGCGCCCTATGCCACGGCGATGATCGTGGGGACGGTGCTGCTGGTGCCGGTGGCGATCGCCTTCGTGGTGCTGCTCAAGCGCGGCAGCGGCCTGGCAGCGAAGTTCGCCGAACGGTTCCTCCCCACCGCCGTCAGTCACACCGAAGCCTTCGGCAAGGCGCTCGATGAGCTGTACGACCATCCCTGGCGTCTGGTGCTTTCCTCCCTGGCGCATTTCGTGGCCTGGATCGCGAGCGGCATCTGGCTCTGGGTGGTGATGCGGCTGTGCGGCGCGCATGTCAGCGTCTTCTCCGCCATCGCCGTGGAGGCCCTGCTGGGCGGACTGCGCAGCGTCACCTTCTTCATCCCCGCGTCGGTCGGCATCCAGGAGGCGGGCTATGTCGCGTTGGTCTCGATGTTCGGGATGGGACCGGAGATCGGCCTCGCCGTGTCCTTGCTCAAACGCGCGCGCGACGTCGTGGTGGGGGTGCCGGTGCTGCTCGCTTGGCAGTTCCTGGAAGGCAAGCGCGCCTTTGCGCAGCAGAACGGTGAAGTGCGATGAAGGACTTGGCCTTCGTAACCGGGGCTTCGGGCTTTGTCGGCTCGGCGCTGGCGCGCAAGCTGGCCGCCGAGGGCTATTCGCTGCGCCTGGCGGTGCGCGGTTCCAGCAAACGCGACAATCTCGAAGGCTTGAAGGCCCAGATCGTCGTCGCGGACATGCGCGACCGCGACGCCCTGACGCGCGCGATGCAGGGCGCGCGGTGCGTCTTCCACGCCGCCGCCGATTACCGGCTGTGGGCGCGCGATCCCTCCGAGATCGTGCGCAACAATCTGGAGGGCACGCGCGCGGTGATGCAAGCCGCGCTCGTCGCCGGCGTCGAGCGCGTCGTTTACACCAGCTCGGTGGCGACGCTGAAGCCCCACGACGACGGCACGCCGGCCGACGAAACCTCGCGCCACACGCAAGACAGCGCCATCGGCTCCTACAAGAAGAGCAAGCTCCTCGCCGAGCGTCTGGTCGAGCGGATGGTGGCGGAGGAGGGCCTGCCAGCGGTCATCGTCAATCCCTCCATGCCCATCGGCCCGCGCGACATCAAGCCGACGCCGACCGGGCGTGTGATCGTGGAGGCGGCGCTCGGCCGCATCCCCGCCTTCGTCGATACGGGACTCAATCTCGTTCATGTGGACGACGTGGCGCAGGGACACCTCTTGGCGCTGAAGCGCGGCCGCATCGGGGAGAGCTATATTCTCGGCGGCCAGGATGCGGCGTTCCGCGACATGGTGGGCGCCATCGCCGAGCTTGCGGGCCGCGCTGCGCCGCGGATCGGTTTGCCGCGCAAGGCGCTATTCCCGCTGGCCTACGCCGCCGAGGCCGTGGCGCGCTTCACCGGCAAGGAGCCGTTCATCACCGTCGACGCGCTGAAAATGGCGAAGTACCGCATGTTCTTCAGCTCCGCCAAGGCCGAGCGCGAACTGGGTTACAGCGCGCGTCCCTACCGGCAGGCGCTGATCGACGCGCTCGCCTGGTTCCGCATGTCGGGCTATCTGGCATGAATGCCGCCACGCTTGTCGTGTTTCTGTCGCTGGCGATCTGGCTGGTGCTGCTGTTCGGCCGCGGCTTCTTCTGGCTGATGCGCGAACGCGACGAGCGCGACACACCGCCCGAGCCGGTATGTTGGCCGTCCGTCACGGCGGTCGTCCCCGCGCGCAACGAAGCCGAATTGATCGCTCGCTCGCTTGGAAGCCTTCTGGCGCAGGATTATCCCGGCCGCTTCCGCGTCATCCTGGTCGACGATCAGAGCGGCGATGGAACCGGCGCGCTCGCGCGCTCCCTCGATAACGGACGGCTGACAGTGGTCGACGGCGCCGCCCATCCGCCGGGCTGGACGGGCAAGCTGTTTGCGGTCCACCAGGGCGTCGAGTGCGCCAGTGCGGCGGACCCGCCCGATTATCTCTGGCTCACCGACGCCGACATTGCGCACACGCCTGATAATCTGCGCCGCCTCGTCGCCCGCGCGCAAGCCGGCAAGCTCGTCCTCACCTCGCTGATGGCCAAGCTCCACTGCGAGAGCGTCGCCGAGCGATTCCTGGTTCCCGCCTTTGTCTTCTTCTTCGACATGCTGTTTCCCTTCGCCTGGGCGAACGATCCGAGGAAACGCACCGCCGCTGCGGCCGGCGGCTGCATGCTGGTCCGGCGCGAGGCCTTGGCGCGGGCGGGCGGCATCGAAGCCATTCGCAGCGAGATCATCGACGATTGCGCGCTGGCCGGGCGGCTGAAGGCGCAAGGTCCGATCTGGCTCGGCCTGACCGAGCGTGCCGTCAGCATCAGGCCCTATCCGCGCCTCGCCGACATCCGCGCCATGGTGGCGCGCTCTGGCTATGCCCAGCTCGGCTATTCCCCCCTGATTCTCGCCGGCACCGTGCTGGGGATGGTCCTGTTGTATGTCGTGCCGCTGGCGGGCTTGGCGACCGGCGGGCTCGGCGCACTCGCGGGAGCGCTGGCGTGGGCGGCGATGACGGTCGCTTTTCAGCCGATGCTGCGTTTTTATCGCCGCTCGCCCTTGTGGGGGCTGGCCTTGCCGGCGATCGGCGTCTTCTATGCGGCCTTCACCATCGAATCCGCCGTGCAGTTCTGGCGCGGGCGCGGCGGGATGTGGAAGGGCCGCGCCCAGGCGATCGCACGGACATGAGCGAAGCGGCGGCGCTATCCTCTGGCAAAGGCCACCGTGACGAGAATTTCCCCGTCGCCTCGGTCTTCATCAGCGCGCGGCATCGCCCGGCGATCCTGGCCTTCTACCGCTTCGTGCGCGCCGCCGACGACGTGGCCGATCACCCGACCGCACCGCCCGGGGAAAAGCTGCGCCTGCTCGAAGAGATGCGCTTAAGCCTGATGGGGACGTCCGAGGCCTCGCCGGAAGGCGTCGCGCTGCACCGGATGCTTGCCGAACGGGGGCTCACGGCCGATCACGCCTCTGGACTGCTCGAAGCGTTCCGCCGCGACGTCACCAAGCTGCGCTATGCCGATTGGGGCGAGCTGATGGACTATTGCCGCTATTCGGCGATGCCGGTTGGCCGCTTCGTGCTCGACGTGCACGGCGAGTCCCGCGACATCTGGCCGCTCAACGACGCACTGTGCGCGGCGCTCCAGGTCATCAACCACCTGCAGGATTGCGCGAAGGACTATCGCTCGCTCGACCGCGTCTATCTTCCGCTCGACACCATGGCCAAGCACGGAGCCGCGCCCGAAATGCTCGACGCTCCACGCGCGACCCCTGCTTTGCGCTCGGTGATTGCCGCTTTGGCGCGGCGCAACGCCCAATTGCTGGAGCAATCCGCGCCATTCGCAGCGGCCATCCGCGGCCGGGGCCTGGCGCTGGAGGTCGGCCTGATCCAGACGCTGGCCGAGGATCTGAACCGCAAACTGCTGGTCCGCGATCCCTTGAGCGAACGCGTCCATCACCGCAAGATCGAGCTGCCGGGGCTTGTCCTCGCGGCCTTTGTCCGCTTTCTTGCTCCCCGCCGATGACCAGTACTGTTTCTTCCGCGCCCGAGATCGAGGCCGTGCGCCGCAAGGCGGCCGGCAGCTCGTTCTATTCGGCCATGCGCCTGATGCCCAAGGCCGAGCGCGAGGCGATGTATGCGATCTACGCTTTCTGCCGCGCCGTCGACGACATCGCGGACAACGGCGTCGGCTCGCGCGGCGAACGCCATGCGGCGCTCGAACTGTGGCGCGAGGATCTGGCGCGGCTTTACGCCGGCGGCAAGCCGGGGCGGGCCGCATTCCTGGCCGAGACCGTCGCGCGCTACCGTCCGCGGCTCAAGGATTTCCTCGCCGTGATCGACGGGATGGACATGGACGTGGAAGCGGACGTTGTCGCCCCCAATCTTGCGCAGCTCGATCTTTATTGCGACCGCGTAGCAAGTGCCGTGGGCCGGCTTTCCATCAAGATCTTCGGCATGGAGGAGGGACCGGGCTTCCGCCTCGCCCACCATTTGGGCCGTGCCTTGCAGCTCACCAATATCCTGCGCGATCTGGATGAAGACGCGGCGATGCACCGGCTCTATCTGCCGCGCGAGTATCTCCTCGCGGCGCGGGTGCCCATCGGCGAACCGCTGGAGACTCTGGCTGATCCCGCGATCGACCAGGCCTGCCGCGAGGTCGCCCGGCTGGCGCACGGCCATTACCGCGAGGCCGGGCGCATTTTCGCCTCCAAACCGAAAGGCAATCTGCGCGCGCCGCGCCTGATGGGGGCGGTCTATTCGGAAATCTTGCGCAGCATGGAGGCGGCCGGCTGGGTGCCGCCGCGCCGGCGCGTGCGCCTGCCCAAACCGAAATTGGCGATGATCGTGCTCAGACACGGGCTGGAGCGCAATCCGGCGAAGTGGATACCGGTTCGCCGCCTGATCGCGCGATCAAACAAAGATTCTTCCCCATGAGCACGGTCTATGTCGTCGGCGGCGGGCTTGCCGGACTTTCCGCCGCCGTGGCCCTGGCGGAGGAGGGCGCGCGCGTCGTGCTGTATGAGGCGGCGGGACAAGCAGGCGGGCGCTGCCGCTCCTATTATGACGCGGCGCTCGGCTGCACGATCGACAACGGCAACCATCTGGTTCTCTCCGGCAATTATGCGATCGCCGGTTATCTACGCACGATCGGCGCCGGGAGCGCGCTCGTCGGGCCGGAGCGCGCCCAGTTCGCGTTCGCCGATCTCGCCAGCGGCGAACGCTGGACCTTGAGGCCCAACGACGGGCGGCTGCCCTGGTGGATCTTTTCCGCGGGCCGCCGCGTGCCCGGCACCAAGCCTTGGGATTACTTGCGCCTCGCCGCGTTGCTTGTCGCCGGCCAGGCGCGGCGCATCGACGAGGTGATCCCTTGCAAGGGCGCACTGTGGGAGCGGCTGATGCGGCCGTTCCTGCTAGCCGCGCTGAACACAGAGCCTGAGAAAGCCTCCGCCGCGCTCGCCGGCGCGGTATTGCGCGAGACCCTGGCGAAGGGCGGACGGGCCTGCCGCCCACGCATCGCCCATCCCACGCTGGCCGCCGCGTTCGTCGATCCGGCGCTTGCTTTCCTCGCCGCCAGAGATGGGCTGGTGCATCTGGGCCAACGGCTGCGCCGCATCGTCCTCGATGACCACCACGCGGTGGCTCTGGAATTTCCCGAAAGCACGGTGCCGCTGTCGCCGGACGACATGGTCGTGCTGGCCGTGTCGCCTTGGGTCGCGTGCGAGCTGGTGCCCAAGCTTACGGTGCCCGATGAATTTCACGCCATCGTCAACGCGCATTTCAAGCTCGCGCCGCCCGCGGCAGCCGAGCCGATGCTCGGCGTGATCGGCGGCACGGCGGAATGGATCTTCGCCTTTGCCGACCGCATCTCGGTCACGGTCAGCGCCGCCGACGCCATCGTCGATCAGGAGCGCGAGGCGCTGGCCGCGCTTCTGTGGCGCGACGTGACCAGGGCCCACAAGCTCGGCGCCGCGCTGCCGCCCTGGCAGATCGTCAAGGAGAAGCGCGCGACCTTTTCCGCCACGCCCGAACAGGCGGCCAAGCGGCCCAAGAGCGAAACAAGCTGGCGCAATCTTCTGCTCGCCGGCGACTGGATCGACACCGGCCTGCCCGCCACCATCGAAAGCGCGGTACGTTCCGGGCAGAACGCGGCGCGGTTGGCGCTGGCTCGCGGGGCCGTATAGATTCGGCCCGAGAGGAACTCATGAACCAGATGCCGGCGAGCAGGGAAGGGGCCATCGCGGTCGAAGCGCTCATCCACAATGCCACCGAGGCGCTGCTCAATGAGCGGCGCGCCGACGGCCATTGGGTCTATGAACTCGAGGCCGACGCCACCATCCCGGCGGAATATGTGCTCCTGGTGCATTACCTGGCCGAGACGCCGAACCTGGAACTCGAACGCAAGATCGGCGTCTATCTGCGCCGCATCCAGGGCGATCACGGCGGCTGGCCGCTCTATCACGCGGGCGCGCTCGACATTTCGGCGACGGTGAAGGCTTATTTCGCGCTCAAGATGATCGGCGACGATCCCGATGCGCCGCACATGGCGCGCGCCCGCGAGGCGGTTCTCAAGCGCGGCGGCGCAGGCAAGGCCAATGTCTTCACCCGCATCCTCTTGGCGCTATACGGCCAGACTTCGTGGAGCAATGTGCCGACGGTGCCCGTCGAGCTGATCCTCTTGCCGCGTTGGTTTCCGATCCATCTGTCGAAGATGTCCTATTGGGCGCGCACCGTGATCGTGCCGCTCCTGGTGCTGGCGGCGAAAAAACCGCTGGCGAAGAACCCGCGCGGCATCGAAGTGCGCGAACTGTTCCTGCCGCACGGCAAGGTCGCCTCCAAGCGCGCGCCGCATCAGAAATGGATCTGGTCGGTGTTCTTCGGCGCGCTCGACGTCTTGCTCAAATGGTTCGAGCCGTTCTGGCCGAAAGGGCTGCGCGCGCGCGCCATCGGCGAATGCGTGCGCTGGGCCACCGAGCGGCTGAACGGCGAGGACGGGCTGGGCGCCATCTATCCCGCGATGGCCAACAGCGTGATGATGTACGACGTGATGGGCGTCGCGCCGTCCGACCCGCGCCGCGCCATCGCGCGCAATTCGGTCGAGAAGCTGTTGGTGGTCAAGGACAACGAAGCCTATTGCCAGCCCTGCGTCTCGCCGGTGTGGGACACGGCGCTGGTCTGCCACGCGCTGATGGAGGCCCACGATCCGAAAGCCGACGCCGCGGTGGCGCGCGCCCTGGAATGGCTGAAGCCCCTCCAGGTGCTCGACGTCAAAGGCGATTGGGAAGAGGAACGGCGCGGCGTGCGCCCCGGCGGCTGGGCCTTTCAATATCGCAACGACTATTACCCCGATCTCGACGACACCGCCGTGGTGGTGATGGCGCTCGACCGCGCCAAGGAGAGCGTCGCGCCGCAGGCTGATGTTCGCGAGGCCATCGCGCGGGGCCGCGAATGGGTGGAGGGCCTGCAATCGAAGAACGGCGGCTGGGGCGCCTTCGACGCCGACAACGCCTATTATTACCTGAACAACATCCCGTTCGCCGATCACGGCGCGCTGCTCGATCCGCCGACCGAGGATGTCTCGGGGCGCTGCGTCGGCATGCTGGCGCAATTGGGCGAGGGCGGCGCGGCCCTGAAACGGGGCATCGCCTATCTCGAAAAGGCGCAGCGCCCGGACGGCAGCTGGTTCGGCCGCTGGGGCGTCAATTACATCTACGGCACCTGGTCGGCGCTGGCGGGTTTGAACGCGGCGGGACTCGCGCCCGATCATCTGGTGATGCGCAAAGCCGTGGGTTGGCTCGTCGCCATCCAGAACGAGGACGGCGGCTGGGGCGAGGACTGCAACTCCTACAAGCTCGATTATTCGGGCTACGAACCCGCGCCCTCCACCGCTTCGCAGACCGCCTGGGCGCTGCTCGGCCTGATGGCGGCGGGCGAGGTGGACCATCCCGCCGTGGCGCGCGGCATCGCCTATCTGCAGAAGACGCAGCAGGCCGACGGGTTGTGGGGCCAGGAGCATTACACCGGCGGCGGCTTCCCGCGCGTGTTCTATCTGCGCTATCACGGCTATCCGAAATTCTTTCCGCTCTGGGCGGCGGCGCGCTACCGCAACCTGAAAGCGGGCAATTCGCGCCGGGTCGCATACGGACTATGAGCATCCTCGCCGCCACCGGCCTTGCCAAGGAAGCGCGGATCGCCCGGCGCGCGGGCCTCGAGCCTGTCGTCGGCGGCGGCGATGCGCGGTTGCTGGCGCGGCGTCTGCAAGAGGCGGCGAACGACGCCGTGGCCGTCGTCAGTTTGGGCATCGCGGGCGGCCTGGCGCCGCTGCTCAAGACGGGAGACGTGGTCATCGCCACCCACGTCGTCGGCGCGAACGAGCATTACACTTGCGATGCGGCATGGTTGCAGATCCTTCGCGGCAGGCTTGCCTATTCGTGCTCGGCGATCATCGCCGGGATCGACGAAGCCGCCTCCGGTGTCGGCGTGAAGAAGTCCCTGTTTCGGAACACCGGCGCGCACGCCGTCGACATGGAATCCCACATCGCGGCGCGCTTCGCCAAGGAGCGGGGCCTGCCGTTTGTCGCCTTGCGCGTGATTTGCGACGGCGCCGAGCGCGCTCTGCCGCCCGCCGCGCTGGAGCCGCTCAAACCGAGCGGCAAGCCGCGCCTGCTCGCGGTGCTCGGTTCGGTGGCGCGCGATCCCGAACAGATTCCGGAATTGCTGCGGACCGGACGCGAGGCACGCAAAGCGCTGCGCGCTTTACTCCTCTGCTGCGATCTTCTGGGGCGCGGCCTTGGCTGCCCGTATCTCGGTTAGCTTGTTCTCGACGTGGCGCGAGAAGACGAACTCCGCGGGCCGCTGGTTGGCGAGCGAGATGTCGGGCGCCAAAGGCCCCTCCGTCTTCACCCCGCGCAGCGCGAGCTGGGCGAGCTTCAGCGGATGCTTGACAGAATCGGCGACCGCCGTGCCTTCGAAGCCGCAATGGACCATGCAGTTGGCGCATTTCTCGTAATTGCCGACGCCGTATTTCTCCCACTCGGTGCCTTCCATCAGCTCCTTGAAGGTCGCCACATAGCCTTCGCCGAGCAGGTAGCAGGGCTTCTGCCAGCCGAACACGGTGCGCGCGGGCATCGACCAGGGCGAGCATTCGTAAGTCTGGTTGCCCGCAAGGAAATCGAGGAACAGCTCCGACTGGGTGAACTGCCACTTCTTGGCGCCATTACCGCGGCGGAAGATGTCGCGGAACAGATTGCGGGTGCGCTCGCGGCTCAGGAAATGCTCCTGGTCGGGGGCGCGCTCATAGGCGTAGCCGGGCGATATGGTGATGCCGTCGAGCCCCATCGCCGTCATCTCGTCGAAGAAATTGGCGACGCGCTCGGGCTCGGCGTCGTTGAACAGCGTGCAGTTGATCTGGGTACGGAAGCCTTTCGACTGCGCCAGCTTGATCGCGTCCACCGCCTTCTCGTAGGTGCCGTCGAGGCACACCGACTTGTCGTGCATCGCCTTGTCGCCGTCCAGATGGATCGACCAGGCGAAATTCGGATCGGGCTTGTAGTCGTCGATCTTCTTGGCCAGCAACAGCGCGTTGGTGCACAGGATCACGAACTTGTTGCGCGCCAGGAATCCCTTCACGATCTTGGGCATCTCGCGGTGAAGCAGCGGTTCGCCGCCGGCGATCGACACGGCGGGCGTGCCGCATTCCTCGATCGCATGCATGCAGTCCTCGTAGCTGAGGCGCTGGTTGAGGATTTCGTCGGGATAATCGATCTTGCCGCAGCCCGCGCAGGCGAGATTGCACCGGAACAGCGGCTCCAGCATCAGCACCAGCGGATAGCGCTTCCTGCCGGTCAGGTGCTGCTTGAGGACATAGGCCCCGATGCGGGCCGCCTGCTTCGCGGGAATTCCCAACGCCTGCTCCTAGCTTCTGAGTTCGGCGGGAAGCCGAAACTCGATATGTTCCTTCTTGCCGTCCATGTGCGAAACCTCGACTGAGGCATGAGTTTCTCTGAGGGCCGCGATCACGTTTTCGACCAGGGCCTCGGGTGCGGAGGCGCCCGCGGTCAGCCCGACGGTATGCTTGCCCTTGACCCAGTCCGGATCGAGTTCGCTGGCATCGGCGATCAGATAGGAGGGCACGCCCTCCTCGATGCCGATTTCGCGCAGCCGGTTGGAATTCGAGCTGTTCTTGGCGCCGACCACGATGATGACGTCCGCGATGCGGCACAGTTCGCGCACCGCGCTCTGGCGGTTTTGGGTGGCATAGCAGATGTCGGTGATGTCGGGCCCGACGATGTCGGTAAAGCGCCGGTTCAGCGCCGCGATGATGCCGCGCGTATCGTCGATCGAGAGCGTGGTCTGCGTCACATAGGCGACCGGCGTATCGTCGGCCAGCGGGAGTTTCTCGACGTCTTTCTCCGACTGGATCAGATGCACCGGCGCGCCGACCTGGCCCATCGTGCCTTCGACCTCGGGATGCCCGGCGTGGCCGATCAGGATCAGCGTGCGGCCGCTGCCGACGTAGCGCTTGCCCTGGCTGTGGACCTTGGAGACCAGGGGACAGGTCGCATCCAGCACCGGCAGGCCGCGCCGGCCCGCTTCCTGGACCACGGTTTGCGCCACGCCATGGGCGCTGAATACGGTCACGGCGCCGTCCGGCACCTCGTCGAGTTCTTCGACGAAGCGGGCGCCCTTGTCCTTCAGGGCCTCGACGACATGGCGGTTATGGACGATCTCGTGGCGGACATAGACCGGCTGGCCGTACTTCTCCAAAGCCCGTTCCACGATGTCGATGGCGCGCACGACGCCCGCGCAAAAACCGCGCGGCTGGGCAAGGACGACACGCAACGTGCTCGTTCGATCGTGCATAAAGTCCGATCCATGTCCTAAGCCCCTAGTGCAAAAGGGGAAATCGATCCATCGTCCGCTCGGGTGCAGTTTCCCGGAAGATTCCGCCTTCCGCAATCACTTTCTTGCAACACCAGCGCCGCCGTTTGTGTCGGAGCGGGTTTGCTATAGACAACCAAGCCGGTTGTCGACAGCGGGTATCGCGGCATGAACGAAATTTCAGGGGAAGCGCAATCGCAGCAGCTTGCGCAAGCGATGGCCGCGTCCGCCAAGGCGGTCGAAGGCGCGCTTGAGCGCCTCTTGCCCAAACCGCATGGCCTGCACGGCCGCGTCCACGAGGCGATGCGTTATGCGACCTTTGCCGGCGGCAAGCGGCTGAGGCCGTTCCTGGTCCTGCAAAGCGCCGGCTTGTTCGCCGTTAACCTTGAAAACGCTCTGCGCACGGCCGCGGCGATCGAGGTGATGCACACCTATTCGCTGGTCCATGACGATCTGCCCTGCATGGACGACGACGATCTGAGGCGCGGGCGGCCCACAACCCATATCGCTTTCGACGAAGCGACGGCGGTGCTGGCGGGCGACGCCTTGCTCACCGTCGCCTTCGAGATTCTGGCGGGCGAAGAGACCCATCGCTCGGCCGAGGTGCGCTGCCTCTTGGTGGCGCGGCTGGCCGAAGCCGCCGGCTCGAACGGCATGATCGGCGGGCAGATGATCGACATGCGCGCGCCGGATAGCCATTTCGGCGAGGATGAGGTGATCCTCCTGCAACGATTGAAGACCGGACAGCTCTTCGAATTCGCCTGCGAGGCAGGGGCGATCCTGGGCGAGGCGGGGGCCGAGCATCGGGGACGCCTGCGCGCCTATGCCCGCGACATGGGTCTGGTGTTCCAGATCACCGACGATTTGCTTGACGTGACCAGCACGGCGGAGAAGACCGGCAAAGCGGTCGGCAAGGACAAGGAACAAGGCAAGGCCACGCTGGTCTCCATCCTTGGCGCGGAGGGCGCACGCGCCGAAGCCGGGAGGATCGCCACCCGCGCCGTTGCCGCGCTCGGCGGCTATGGACAAGAGGCCGCGTTTCTGCGGGCTTTGCCGCTGTTCCTGATCGGCCGGGAAACCTGATAGTGTGGGTCAAAATTCGGACAAGAATCCGGTGAATCCTTGCCCCGTTGCGGGGCGATTGAGTGCTAGAGGACGGCCATGATCAGCAACGCAATGCGCGCGGTTTCGCTTTCGGCGATGTTCCTGTTGGCGGCGCTTTTCGCGCCCGCGGCGAAGGCCGAGCCTCCCGATCCGGCGGTCGTCCAGGTGCAGGGCTTCTACGATGTGCTCATCGACGGGATGAAGCACGCCAAAGAACTCGGCATCAAAGGCCGCTACGACAAGCTGAAGCCGGCGGTCGAGCAGACCTTCGACCTGCCCGACATGACGCGCCTTGCGGTCGGACCCGGCTGGGCGACGACGTCGGCGGCGGACCAGCAGTCGCTGCTCACGGCCTTCGCCTTCCTGACCGTCGCCAATTACGCGAACAATTTCGACGGCTATGACGGCGAGAAGTTCGTTGTCGATCCGGCGACCACCATGCGCGGCACCGACAAGATCGTGCAGTCGAAGCTGATCACCAAGACCCAGACGATTCCCTTCAACTATCGCATGCGGCTCATCGGCGGCAGCTGGAAGATCATCGACATCTATCTCAACGGCTATGTCAGCCAGATCGCGACCCAGCGTTCGGACTTCGGCGCCACGCTCGCGGCCGGAGGCGCTCCGGCGCTGACGAAGAAGATAGAGGCTCTGGCTCAGAAGCTGATGACCGGGGGCTGATCAGGGCGTCTTGGCGGATTGTGCGGGCGGCGGCGGGCCGAGAAGCGCCGGCAGGAAGAACAAGGTCGTCAGCAGCGTCCAGCCGAGCGATATGATCAGCAGCTCGCCCATGCTGGCGGTGCCCGGATGGCTCGACAGCCAGAGCGAGCCGAAGCCGGACGCCGTCGTCAGCGCGCTGAAGATGATCGCCCGCGTCAAGCTCGATTGCAGCAGGGCGCGCGCACCCCCCCGCCAGGCGACCACGAAATAGATATTGAACGCCACGCCGATGCCGAACAGCAGCGGCAGCGCGATGATGTTGGCGAAATTGAGCTGCAGCCCCGCCACCCGGCAGGTCGCCAGCGTCAAGAGCGCAGTCAGCACCAGCGGGACGATCGTCATGATCACGTCGCGTTCGCGCCGCAGCACCGCCACCAGCAGGATGGTGATGACCACGAACGACCAGAAACCCGCTTCGATGAAGGCGCTGACGATCGTCTGTCCCGATTCCTGGATGGTGATCGGCGTTCCGGTGGCGTCCGGGGTGACGGCAAGCACGGCCTTGCTGAAACGCGTGAGCGATCTGTTGTCGTTGACGTTGGTCTTGGGGAAGACCTGCAGGCGCGCGGTCCCGTCCTTGGCGACCCATTCGGCGACCAGATCGGGCGGCATGGTCTTGATGCTCACCGGCGCGGCCTGCAAGGCGTTGCGCAGTTCGTCCAGCAAGGTGACGAGGCCGGGGATCAGCGCGTTCGCCGCCGCCCGCCGGTCTGCTTGCGGTCTCTTGGCGAGGGTCTCGATTGCCGCGGCCAGCCGGCGCGCGTCGGCCGCCGCCGTCTGTTCCTGGAGCGGCGCTTTCCTCGCGCGGCGGGTGGTGGGGGCGGCATGGCGCAGCGCCTTGGCCGCACTCTTCAGACTAGCGACGACTTCCCCGTCGCTGGGCTGCGGCTTGACTTCGAACGGATTGAGCGTCGCATCCAGCAGGAAAGCCGTGTCGGAGATCATCGCCAGCTTCTTGGCTTGATCGTCGGGCACGAAACTGTCCAAGGTCAGCACCTGGCCAATCAGCTTCTGTTTCGAGAGCTTGTCAGCGAGCTTGTCGGCGGCATCGAGCGAGGGCGCCAGCACGTCGATGGTGTTGGGCGAGGTGTCAGGGTCCGCCATCAGATCCGACAAAGTCGACATCGCCTCGTCGTGCCGATTTTGCAGATTGAGCGGGTTGAAATCGAATTTGAGAAACGGAACCGCCGCCGCACAGGCCAGTCCCGCCACGGCGCCCGCGATCAGGATCTGGCGGCGGTGGGTCCGCAGGAACTCGTCGGCCGGCGCGAAGAAGGCGAAGCCGACACGTTCCGCCTCGCCCGGCGGCTTGATCAGCATGATCAAGGCGGGCAGGAAGGTGATGCTGAGCAGGAAGGCCACGATCATGCCGATGCCGGCGATCAGGCCGAGTTCGGCGACGCCGACGTAATCGGTGGGCACGAAGGAGAGAAAGCCCGCCGCCGTCGCCGCGGCCGCCAGCGCGAGCGGCGTGCCGACGCGCCAGCCGGCCCGTTTCAAGGCGGTTTCCAGATCGCCGCTGCGGAAGCGCTCCGAGCGGTAGCGCACGGAAAATTGGATGGCGAAATCGACGCCGAGCCCGACGAACAGCGCGATGAACGCGATGGAGATGATGTTGAAGGTCCCCACCGCCGCCAGTCCCATCGCCATGGTCAGCGACAGACCGGTAGCGAGCGTGGCGAGGATGCAGAAGATGATGCGGAAAGATCCTACCGCCAGCCACAGCGACACGGTGACCGCCAGGAACATGGCGATGCCCATGAGATCGGCCCGCTCGGTCAGGGAAGCGAAGTTCCCGTCGGCGAGCGGCACGGGTCCCGTCAGGCGCACCCGCACGCCGTAAGCCCGGGTCAGCCCCATCTGCCGCGCCGTGTCGTGGATCGCTCGTTCCGCGGCCGCGCCGGGCATCAGCGCGTCGTAGTCGAGCTTGGGCTGCACTTCGATGAAGGTGCGCAGACGTTCGCCCCCGGTATTGCCGGTGAACAGGGTGCGCCAGGAGAGGAAGGCCATCTGCCCGCGCTCGGTTTTTTCCAGCGTGTCGGCAAAGGCGACCATCGGGCCGTCGATGTCCGAGAGCTTGGCATCGCCATGCGCGATCCCCATGAGTGCGGTCGACAGGCTGTCCATCACGCCGCGCAAGGAAGGATCGCTGGCGAGCGCGCCGAGAAATGGCTGCGCCTGGACCAGCTTCGCCGTGGTGTCCTTGACCTCCTGTTCCGAAAGAAACAGAAGCCCGTTATGCTCGAAGAACGGTCCGCCGTCTGGACGGCGCACGGCTGGGAACTCCGCCGGACGCGTGGCCAGCTTCGCGGCCAGCGCATCCGCCGCCCCGTTCGCGCGCTCGGCCGTCACCCCGTCGATCACCACCAAGACCAGGTTGTTGCGCTGAGGAAACAGTTTGTCGAAGCGCGCCACCTGCTTGTGCCAAGGCAGGTTGGGAGCGATCAGCGACTCGCTGTTCGTGTTCATGGCGAAATGATTCGCCGTGTAGAAGAAGCCGATAACAGCCGCCAAGACGCCGAGAGCGGCGACCCAGCGCGCGTGACGGCAACAGAAGGCGACGATTTTTTCTACAAACGACATGAGGAAACCCAATGCCGCAAAGGCACTGCGACGCTACTACGGCGAAGCGGCGGGCCCAACATCGGCTTTGGAAGCGTCGGGTGCAACATCGGCCTTCGCTGCGTCGGGTGCGGCATTGGCCTTAGGAGCGTCAAGCGCGACATTGGTCTGAGAAGCGTCGGGTGCGGCATTGGCCTTGGGAGCGTCAAGCGCGACATTGGTCTGAGAAGCGTCGGGTGCGGCATTGGCCTTGGGAGCGTCAAGTGCAACATCGGTCTTGGAAGCGTCGGGTGCGGCATTGGCCTTGGGAGCGTCAAGCGCAACATCGGTCTTGGAAGCGTCGGGCGCAACATTGCTTTGGTCGAAGTCAGGTTCGCGCTTCTGATAGTAGAGGCTGCGCATGGTGGCGTAATAGTCGATGGAATTCCGCTCGACGTCGCGCAGCTCTCCGACGTGGCGCGAGCGCTGATCGACCAGCTTCACCAGGTTTTGAGTCAGCGACACGTAAATCTTGCCGTCATAAGTGACGTAACCCAACGGATTGAAGTAATGGTCGACAACGAACTTGCCGATGAGGTCCCGCGGCATGGTCGGACCGAGCAGCGGCAGCACGAGATATGGCCCGCCCGGCACGCCGTACGACGCGAGCGTCAGGCCGAAATCCTGTTCATGTTCCGGACAGCCCATGTCGGTCGCGGGGTCCATGACGCCCAGCACGCCGATCGAGGTGTTGACGCCGAAGCGGCAGATCGCCTCGCCGGCCAGCGTCATCTCGCCCTGCAGCGTGTCGTTGGCGAAGGTGACCGGCAGCGAGAGGTTGGAGAGGAAATTATGGATGCCTTCGCGCGCGCCGTCGGGCATCGCCGATCTGTAATAGGTGGCCGCCGGCAGCGCGGCTTGCGCGTCCAACGAGCGGTTGAAAGCAAAAACTTCGCGGTTGATGGGTTCCAGCGGGTCGTTGACGGCGTCCTTGTTGCCGGAGGCGCATCCGCCCAGCAACAAAACCAACCCCGATACAGCGCAGGTGTAGCGTAGCATCACCTTCGACCCCCCACCTTCACAATTGGGAACGATACAGAGAGTCGCCAGCCTGCGTCCAATTATCATTTTTGTTGGTATACGGCGAAGAGCGAGCCTCTACCGGCAGAGGGTAACCCGCAGGATTGCCGCCTTCAAGGCGGTGAATCAGGAAGTGCATCCTCGAAAAGCTACAGTTTCGCGCTGGTGCGCCACGGAGTCTGCATTCGCTTGTGGATCAATAGAATGGGGTCGGCGTAGACCTAACCACAGGATTTGTGCCCCGCTGAGGTTGGGACGCGGCTGAGGCGAGGCTATGGTTTTCTTTCAGTGTTGCGGCGATGTCACGCAAAATCCTTGGAATCCTTTGAGTTTTTCATCTGTCATCTGTTAAATTTGCCACGCTAGTCTAGGACGAGTCTGAAAAGTGTCATGAGGACCGTGTTCAACCGCGCGCTGATCGTCGCCGCGGGCGTTGTCGCATCGATTGCGACCGCCGCGCCGTCGCTGGCGCTCGAGTCTTCTGACGCTGCGAAGGTGAATCTCGTCACGGCGCCCGCCTCGCGTCTCGCCGACTACACCTTCAGGCTCGATCTGCCGGGCGCACTGCCCGGGCTCTCCTCCGGTCCGCCGGATCTTTCGCGCTATGCCACGAACGAAGTCGACAGCGAATTCGTCCTGTTCGACGGCCTCAGCCTCACCACCGGATTCAACGCCGACGTGGCGCGGTTGCTCGATCGCTCGACGCCGGCCGCCACCGCTTATGACGGGCTGTTCCTTTCCGCTTCGGCGTCGACTTCGCCCTATCTCTCATTGTCGAGCGGCGGGACCTATGTCGGATTGAGCGCGGCGCTGGCCGACGGTCTGCACTTCAGCTTCGGTCGAGCTTCCAGGGCGCCGGGTCTCAATCCCTATCTGCTCACGCCCACTCTGGCCGTGTCCGGTTTGAGCGGCCAATCGCCACCCTATGATGCGCGCAACACCAGTTCGCTGCTTGCCAGCCTGTCCTGGGATTTCGCGAAATGGGGCGGGGTCGATCTCACCGCCGCACAGACGACCGAACAGAGCGGCGCTCTGGGCGAGAACTATGCGACGATCAGCGGAGCGCGAACTTCAGCACTCGGTGTTTCGGCGCATGTCGGCTTCGGTGGCGGCTGGGTGACGACGGCGTCGTATAGCGAAGGCGCGACGCAGCTTGATCTCAGGCCCGGCACGCTCGTTGCGGACACGCTGTCCGAACTGCACATGGAATCCTACGGCATCGCGGTCGCCAAGCACGGCCTGTTCGGCAACGATGCGCTCGGCGTGGCGTTTTCGCATCCCGCGCCGAGTTACGGCAGCGGCGGCTTCTCGGCCGGCGGCACGGGCGACATGCAGTTCTTCGGCCGCGACAAGCTGTTTGCCGGAACCTCGCCGGAAACCGACATCGAGCTCGGCTACGTCACCAATTTCTTCGGCAATTCCGTCGCTCTACAGGCCAACGCCGCCTATCAGACGAATATCGGCGGCCAGAACGGCAACAACGCGGTCTCGCTGCTGAGCCGGGCGAAGATCAAGTTCTAGCGGGAGCGTCAATCCGGCGAAGTGGGTGCCGGTTCGCCGCAGATTGCGCGACCATCAAATTCACGGCTGGGCTTGACCCGGCCGCGCAGCCATCTAAAACCCGCACACTTCGAACAGCGACGCAGGAAACCGACCATGGCCGGGCCGCAATACGTTTTCGTGATGAAGGGTCTCAACAAGACCTATCCCGGCGGAAAGCAGGTCCTCAAGGACATCTGGCTGTCGTTCTATCCCGGGGCCAAGATCGGCATCGTCGGGGTCAACGGCGCGGGCAAGTCGACGCTGATGCGCATCATGGCCGGCCTCGACAAGGAATTTACCGGCGAGGCCTGGGCGGCGGATGGTGTTCGGATGGGCTATCTGCCGCAGGAGCCGCAGCTCGATCCTGCCAAGGACGTGCGCGGCAACGTGATGGAAGGCGTGGCCGCCAAGCAGGCGCTGATCGACCGCTACAACGAGATCGCGGCCAACTACTCCGACGAGACCGCCGACGAAATGGCCCGCCTGCAGGACGAGATCGAGGCCAAGGGCCTGTGGGACCTCGACAGCCAGATCGATCAGGCAATGGACGCGCTGCGCTGCCCCGAGGGCGACGCCGACGTGACCAAGCTGTCCGGCGGCGAGCGCCGCCGCGTCGCGCTGTGCAAGCTTCTGCTCGACGCCCCCGACATCCTGCTGCTCGACGAACCGACCAACCATCTGGACGCGGAATCGGTCGGCTGGCTGGAGCACACGCTGCGCGAATACAAAGGCTGCGTGATCCTGGTCACCCACGACCGCTACTTCCTCGACAACGTCACCGGCTGGATTCTCGAACTCGACCGCGGCAAAGGCATCCCGCACGAGGGCAATTATTCGTCGTTCCTGGTGGTGCAGCAGAAGCGGCTCTATCAGGAAGGTCAGGAAGCCGAGGCGCGCGAGCGCACGATCGCCCGCGAACGCGAATGGATTCAGCAAAGCCCGCGCGCGCGCCAGGCGAAATCGAAGGCGCGCATCAGCTCCTACGAGGAGCTGCTGGCGAAATCCCAGGAACAGCGCGGCACGGCGGCGCAGATCGTCATTCCGGTGGCCGAGCGGCTCGGCTCGCTGGTGGTGGAGGCCGAGGGCCTGGTGAAGGCCTATGGCGAACGCGAGCTGTTCGAGGACGTTAATTTCAACCTGCCGCCGGGCGGCATCGTGGGCGTCATCGGCCCCAACGGCGCGGGCAAGACGACGCTGTTTCGCCTCCTCACCGGCCAGGAGAAGCCCGACGCCGGCACGCTACGCATCGGCGATACGGTGCATATCGGCTATGTCGACCAGTCGCGCGACTCCCTCGATGCAAAAAAAACGGTGTGGGAGGAAATCTCCGGCGGCCTCGACGTGCTGGAGCTGGGCAAGCGCACCATGCAAAGCCGCGCCTATGTCGGCGCCTTCAATTTCAAGGGCGGCGACCAGCAGAAGAAGGTCGGCCAGCTCTCCGGCGGCGAGCGCAACCGCGTGCATCTGGCCAAGATGCTGAAGTCCGGCGCCAATCTGCTCTTGCTCGACGAGCCGACCAACGATCTCGACGTCGAAACCCTGCGGGCGCTGGAGATGGCGCTGGAGGAATTCGCCGGCTGCGCCATGCTCATCAGCCACGACCGCTGGTTCCTCGACCGCATCGCCACCCACATGCTGGCCTTCGAGGGCGACAGCCACGTCGAATGGTTCGAGGGCAATTTCCAGGACTACGAGGCCGACAAGAAGCGCCGGCTCGGCATCGACGCCGACCAGCCCCACCGCATCAAGTACAAGAGGTTCAAGCGGGCGTGACGCCTATTTGATCTGGTCCGTCTTCTTTTTCAGCATCGCGATCAGCGCAGAGATATCGCCGCCGTGCTGGCCGAGGTACGAGGTGAAGTCGCTCCTTTCCACCTCGCGCAGCCACACCCCTTCCACGGCGAAATCGATTACGGCCTCGCGTGCGCCTTCCTTGGCGACGCGGAAATCCACCTCCAGCGGCTTGGTGCCTTTCTTGTCCGCCGGATCGATCATGATGGTCTTGACGACGCTCTCGTCCGGCGACAGCACATAGGAGCCGGTCACTTGCAGCGTCTGCCCGGAGAATTTGTTGAAATAGACTTGGTAGACCGCAAGCCCGTAATTCTTGAAGGCCTCGTCGAAGGCCGCGAGGTCGCCGGGCGAGGCGCTGCGCCGGTACTGGCCCAGGGTGTATTCGGCGATCACCTTGATATCGAGCAGCGCGATCACGAAGCTCTGAAACTGCGTCTTGCGCTGATCCTTGGTCAGCGACTTGTCGTCCAGGATCGTGATGCCCTTCTGCACATTGTCGTTGACGTATTGCTCGGCGGGGGTTGCCGCCCGCGCCGGCGCGCCTGCGAATCCCATGGCCAGAATGAGGACTGCGAACAGCAGCCGAAACGGCCGCGCCGCCGCCAAGACATGTTGTCCGGATGAAAGTTTGTACATGCTGCGAAAATCCTCCGACTTCGCCTCAGAGGTAATGCTCGAACGCACTTATGGCAAGTTCGTGGCAGCCGTTTACTTTACCGGCGGGGCCTCGGATTCCCCGTTGCGGATTTCGTTGGCCCGGTACTGCCGGTAAAGGCTGCGGGTCGCCGCGTAATAATCCAGGGAATTGCGCTCGATGTCGCTTAACGCCTCCATATTGCGCGCGCGAAGATCGAGCAATGTGAAATATTGGCGACTGAGCATCCACCAGGGGTGCTGTTTGATCCTAAAGTAAATGCTGGGGTCGAAGAAGATGTCCACCACCTGTCCGACGGCGTCGCGCGGCGCTGCGGGCCCGAGCAGCGGCAGGACGGTGTAGGGGCCTTCGCCCACGCCCCAGACGGCGAGCGTCTGTCCGAAATCCTCGCTGTGCTCGCCGATCCCCATCCTCGAGGCGACGTCGAACAAGCCCGCCAAGCCGAAGGTGGAATTCACGGTGAAACGGGAGACGGTCTGGCCCGCGCGGCGGGGCTGGCCCTGCAATACGTCGTTCGCGAAAACGACAGGAAGATTCATGTTGGTCAGGGTGTTATGCACCGAGTCACGCACGGGTTCGGGGACATAGTCGTTATAGTTTTCGGCCGCCCGGCGCAGCGTCCAGTCGTCGATCTTCTGGTTGACGTCGAAGATCTCCCGGTTGGTGGCTTGGTAGGGGTCGTTGTCGGGATCCGGGCCCGTCGTGCTGCAAGCGGACAGGCACAGCCCGGCCGTCATTGCCGCTAGAATCAAGAAAATGCGCATCGCCCCACGCGCCCCGGCTCACGGCCTTAGCGGCTCTTGTCTCAGGGCTTCCCCTCACTAATCCTCGATTAACACCATTTCTCGGATGTGTCTTGCGTTCCCAGAGCATATAAAGATATGTTTATATGTGTTGACAGGAGAAGGACATGGAAAGACTTGTCGCCATGTTGCGCGCCGCCGGCGACCCCACGCGCCTGCGCCTGCTTCTCCTGCTGCGCCAAGCGGAGCTGACCGTCAGCGAACTGGTTGAGATTGTGGGCCAAAGTCAGCCGCGGGTTTCGCGCCATCTGAAGCTGTTGTGCGGCGCGGGCCTGATCGAGCGGTTCAAGGAGGGGAGCTGGGTGTTCTACCGGGCGACGGATGACGGGCGGGGCGCGGCGCTCGGCGCGACTCTGTCGCAGCTGGCAGGAGGCCCCCAGACCGATCTCAAGCGGCTGGCGGAGGTGCGTGAGGCGCGCGCCGCGGAAGCCGCCGCCTATTTCAAGGCCAACGCTTTGGAATGGAGCCGCATCCGCGCGCTCCATGCGCCGGAGAAGGACGTCGAAGCCGCTATCGTCCGCCATCTGGGCAGCGAGCCGATCGAGCATCTGCTGGATGCCGGAACCGGAACCGGTCGGATGCTGGAACTGCTGGCACCGCAGGTGAAGCGCGCGGTCGGCGTCGATGTCAGCCCGGAGATGCTGGCGATCGCGCGCGACCGGCTGATGCGCTCGAACCTGGGCCATTGCCAGGTGCGCCAGGGCGATACCTATCGCCTGCCTTTCCCCTCGGGCGGGGCGCTCGGTGGCTTCGATGCGGTTCTGTTCCATCAGGTGTTGCATTATCTCGACGACCCCGGCGCCGCCGTGGTCGAGGCCGCGCGCGTGATGCGCACGGGCGGGCGGCTGTTGATCGCTGATTTCGCCCAGCACGATCTGGAATTCCTGCGCCAGGATTTCGCCCATCGCCGGCTCGGCTTTTCGGACCGCGAGGTTCAGGGCTGGTTCATCGCCGCGGGACTCAAGCCAATGGCCGTCGAGGCCATCGCGCCGCATCCCGGTTCCAAGGAGAAACTGACGGTTAAGGTGTGGCTGGCCGCCTCGTCCGCCAAATCGCGCGCGGTGGCGGCATGAGCCTCAAGGATCTCGTCGCCGAGGCCCGCCCCATCGGCGTGTCGTTCGAATTCTTCCCGCCCCGCACCGCGGAGATGGGGGAACAACTCTGGCGTTCGGTGAAGCGGCTGGAGCCCCTCGGCCCCGATTTCGTGTCCGTCACCTATGGCGCAGGCGGTTCGACGCGCGAGCGCACTCACGCCACCGTCAAGCGCATCATCGAGGAGACCACGCTCAAACCCGCCGCGCACCTGACTTGCGTCGTCGCCACCCAGCACGAAGTCGACGAGGTCGTGCGCTCCTATTGGCAGGCGGGCGTGCGCCACATCGTGGCCTTGCGCGGCGATATGCCTGAAGCGGGCGCGCCTTACGCCGCCCATCCCCAAGGCTACGCTTCGACACCCGAATTGATCGAAGGCATCCGCGCCATCGCGCCCTTTGCCGTCAGCGTGTCCTGCTATCCCGAGCGCCATCCGGATTCGCCCTCGCTCGAACACGACATCGAGTTGTTGAAGCGCAAGGTCGCTGCCGGCGCCGAGCGCGCCATCGCGCAATTCTGCTTCGACAACGACGCCATCGCGCGGCTGCGCGACGGCGCGGCCAAGGCGGGTCTCTCCATCCCCATCGTGCCGGGGCTGATGCCGTCGACCAACTTCAAGGGCATCGCCCATATGGCGGCGCGCTGCGGGGCCTCCATTCCCGGGTGGCTGGCGCGGCTTTACGAAGGCCTTGAGCACGATCTCGAAAGCCGCCGAGTGGTCGCCGCCTCCGTGCTGGCCGAACAGGTGATGGCGCTGCACGACCACGGCTTCGACCGTTTCCACTTCTACACCCTCAACCAGGCCGACCTGACCTATGCGACGTGCCGCATCCTGGGGCTGGTTCCGAAGGATGTGCCATGAACCGCGCCCAGCGCATCGCCTGGCTGAAGGAGGAAGCGAAGAAGCGCATCCTGCTGCTCGACGGCTCCTGGGGCGTGATGATCCAGAGTTACAAGCTCGGCGAGGACGATTTCCGGGGCGCGCGCTTCGGCAACCATACGCATGAGCTGAAGGGCGACAACGATCTTCTGACCCTGACTAAGCCGGACGTCATCCGCGAGATCGGCAATGCTTATCTGTCCGCTGGCGCCGACATCATCGAGACCAACACTTTCACTTCGACCGAAACTTCGCAGGCCGATTACGGGCTGGCGCATCTGGTCGGCGAGCTGAATTTCGAGGGCGCCAAGCTGGCGCGCGAAATCTGCGACGCGCGCTCGACGGGGGATCGTCCGCGGCTGGTCGCGGGCGTTCTCGGGCCTACAAATCGCACCGCCTCGATCTCGCCTGACGTGAACGATCCCGCTTTTCGCAACATCAGCTTCGACGAACTGCGCCACACCTATAAGGAAACTGCTGTCGGCCTGATCAAGGGCGGAGCGGACGTGCTGATGATCGAGACGATCTTCGACACGCTGAACGCCAAGGCGGCGATCTTCGCCATCGAGGAGGCGTTTGAGGAATTGGGCGAGCGCCTGCCGGTGTGGATTTCCGGAACCATCACCGATCTTTCCGGCCGCACGCTGACGGGCCAAACCGTCGAAGCCTTCTGGCATTCGGTGCGCCACGCCGAGCCCTTCGCCGTCGGGCTCAATTGCGCGCTGGGCGCCAAGGAGCTTCGCCAATATGTGGCCGAGCTCTCGGCGGTAGCCGATACGCTGGTCAGCACCCATCCCAATGCCGGCCTGCCCAACGAATTCGGCGGCTATGACGACACGCCCGAACAGATGGCCGAGAAGATCGGCGAATTCGCGCGCGGGGGGCTGGTCAATATCGTCGGCGGCTGCTGCGGCACCACGCCCGCTCACATCAAGGCTTTCGCCGAAGCGATCGCGGGCGTGGCTCCGCGCGCTGTGCCCGAAAAGCCGCGCCATCTGCGCCTCTCCGGGCTGGAGCCTTTCACGCTGACGCCGGAAATGAATTTCGTCAACATCGGCGAACGCACCAACATCACCGGCTCGGCCAAGTTCCGCAAGCTGATCGCCGCGGGCGATTACGAGGCGGCGCTGGAGGTGGCCCGCGGCCAGGTGGAGAACGGCGCCCAGCTCATCGACGTCAACATGGACGAGGGCCTGATCGATTCTGAGGCCGCGATGCGCCGGTTCATGAACCTCATCGCGGGCGAGCCGGACATCGCGCGCGTGCCGGTAATGATCGACAGCTCGAAATGGAGCGTGATCGAGGCCGGCCTCAAATGCGTGCAGGGCAAGGGGATCGTCAATTCGATCTCGCTCAAGGAGGGTGAGGCGGCGTTCGTCGCCCGCGCCCGCGAAGTGCGCCGCTATGGCGCCGCCGTCGTGGTCATGGCCTTCGACGAGCAGGGCCAAGCCGACACCGCCGAGCGCAAATTTGCCATCTGCCAGCGCGCCTATCGCATCCTGGTGGACAAGATCGGCTTTCCGCCGGAAGACATCATCTTCGATCCCAACATCTTCGCGGTGGCCACCGGCCTGGAGGAGCACGCCGAATACGGCAAGGCCTTCATGGAGGCGGCCGCGCGCATCAGGAAGGAATTGCCTTTTGCGCATGTTTCGGGCGGCGTGTCGAACTTCTCCTTCTCGTTTCGCGGCAACGATACTGTGCGCGAGGCGATGCACTCCGTCTTCCTGTTCCACGCCATCAAGGCGGGGATGGACATGGGCATCGTCAATGCCGGCCAGCTCGCCGTCTACCAGGACATTCCGACCGCTTTGCGCGAAGGCATCGAGGACGTGCTGTTCAACCGCCGCGCCGACTCGACCGAGCGGCTGCTCGCTCTCGCCAACCAATTCAAAGGCGGGGCCGCCGCCGCAGAGGTGGAAGATGCGGCGTGGCGCTCCCTGCCGGTGGAGGAGCGCATCACCCATGCGCTGGTCCACGGCATCGACGCTTTCGTGGTCGAAGATACCGAGGAAGCGCGGGGCAGGGCTGCGCGCCCGCTCGATGTGATCGAGGGCCCGCTGATGGCCGGCATGAACGTGGTCGGCGACCTGTTCGGCTCGGGCAAGATGTTCCTGCCCCAGGTGGTGAAGTCGGCCCGCGTGATGAAGAAGGCCGTCGCCTATCTTTTGCCCTTCATGGAAGCCGAGCAGGCGAAGAACCAAACAAAAGAGCCTGCAGGTCGCATCGTCATGGCGACGGTGAAGGGCGACGTGCACGACATCGGCAAGAACATCGTCGGCGTGGTGCTCCAGTGCAACGGTTACGAGGTGATCGATCTGGGCGTGATGACCCCGGCGCAGAAGATCCTGGATACGGCCCGCCAGCGGGGCGCCAACATCATCGGACTTTCCGGCCTGATTACGCCCTCGCTCGACGAGATGTGCCATGTCGCCGCCGAGATGGAGCGCCAGGGCTTCGACATTCCGCTCTTGATCGGCGGGGCGACGACCAGCCGCGTGCACACCGCGGTCAAGATCGATCCCAATTACCGCCGCGGCCAGACGGTTTATGTCACCGACGCCTCGCGCGCGGTGGGCGTGGCGTCGAACCTGTTGAGCAAGACCGCGAACAGCGATTTCGTCGCCAATGTGCGCCGCGAATATGAAGAGATCGCCCGCAACCACGCCGCCCAGCGCGCGCCGGGTAAAAGGCTGACGCTAGTTCAGGCCCGCGCCAACAAACCCAAGTTCGACTGGCCGTCTTATGCGCCGCCTGTACCGAAATTCCTCGGCGTGCGCGCCTTCGACCATTACGACCTCGGCGAACTGGTGCGGTATATCGACTGGACGCCGTTCTTCCAGACTTGGGAACTGGTCGGCAAATATCCATCGATCCTGGACGACGACAAGGTCGGCAAGGCTGCGCGCGGCTTGTTCGATGACGCGCAAAAGATGCTGGCGAAGATCGTCGAGGAGAAGTGGCTGACCGCGCGCGCCGCCTTCGGTTTCTTTCCGGCGAATGCGGCCGACGAGGACATCCTCGTCTTTGGCGACGAAGGGCGGAGAATCCCCATCGCTACGTTGCACACTTTGCGCCAGCAAATGTCGCGCGAGGCTGGCCGGCCCAATCTGGCTCTGGCCGAATTCGTCGCGCCCGCGGGCGTCGCCGATTACATCGGCGCTTTCGTGGTCACCGCCGGGCACGGGGAGGAGGCGCATATCAAGCGTTTCGAGGCCGCGCATGACGATTACTCCGCCATCCTGCTGCGCGCGCTGGCCGACCGTTTGGCGGAAGCCTTCGCGGAGCGCCTGCACGAGCGGGTGCGCCGCGAGTTCTGGGCCTATGCGCCGGACGAGAATCTCGCCAACGATCAGCTGATCGCGGAGGCCTATCGCGGCATCCGCCCGGCGCCCGGCTATCCCGCCCAGCCCGAGCACAGCGAGAAGGGCACCCTGTTCGCGCTGCTCGATGCGGAGGCGCGCGCCGGCGTCAAGCTCACCGAAAGCTTCGCGATGTGGCCGGGATCGTCGGTTTCGGGATTCTATTTCTCGCATCCCGAGAGCCGCTATTTCGGCGTCGGCAAGATCGAGAAGGACCAGGTCGAGGATTACGCGCGCCGCAAGGGCTGGACGCTGGCGGAAGCCGAGCGCTGGCTCGCGCCCATCCTCAACTACAATCCGCGCGCGGTTGCCACAGCTTGAAAATGGTTGCCGCTATCGCTCGTAGGTCGCGGTGAGGGTCGCCTTGTCCAGCGTATTCCTCACGATCGCGGCATTGACCGTGTCGTGGTCGGCGCTGGCGTCCAGTCCGAGCTTGGCGACTCTCAGGGCATAAACGGTGAAGACATAATGGTGCGCATTTCCGGGCGGCGGACAGGCGCCGCCATAGCCCGGGGTGCCGAAATCGGTGGGGCTTTCGATGGCGCCCACGGGCAGTCCCGCGCCGTTGCCTGCGCCTTGGGGCAATCCGCCCGCGCTCGCCGGGATGTCGAACACCAGCCAATGCCACCAGCCGCCTTCGTGCGGGGCGTCGGGATCGTAGAGCGTCACCGCAAAGCTCTGGGTCCCCGCGGGGACGCCTGACCAGGAAAGTTCCGGCGAGAGGTTGCCGCCCGGATGGCCGCACCGGCCATGGACGTGGATGTCCGGCAAGGTCGCGCCGTCCGTCACCGTGGGGCTCGAGAGCGCAAATCCCGCCGCGTGCGACGCGGACAACAATGAGGCGACGGCGAGGGCGGCGAAGCTGAGGGCCATCTTCATGGAAAGGTCTCCTGCATCATGCGCTTTGCATCATACGCCGGAGCCCCCAGAATCCATGAGGCGGCCGACGCGATTGCGCGCCGTAACCGCCTCATGCTGCCCCCTTCAATGCGGACCTTAGTCGCCGCGGACCAGTGGCCCCTGCCGTCGGACTCGCGGTGGGCGAAGTAGCCCAACTTTGCTAGGTTGACGCAACGGTCTGTTTAGAAGGGCTTATGTTTTTTGGGGCTGTGTGGATTTGAGGCAACAATTAGACAGGGTTAACTGACGAAATGTTTGGAAAGCTTCAAACCTTGGCGCTGGTAGCTGGAGCCGAGCCCCTCGCCATAGACCTCGGAGGGCACTTCGGTCAGCCGTTCGAACACCAGCCGGCCGATGATCTGGCCGTGATCCAGGATGAACGGCACCTCGCGCGAGCGCACTTCCAGCACGGCGCGCGAGCAGGGGGGCTTTGACGGCTGATAGCCGAAGCCGGGGTCGAAAAAGCCGGCATAGTGGACGCGGAACTCGCCGACCAGCGGGTTGAACGGCACCATTTCGGCGGCGAATTCCGGCGGGATCGCCACCGCCTCGCGCGACGACAGGATGTAGAACTCGTCCGGATCGAGCACGATGGTTCCCGACTTGCTGGCCTGGATCGGGTCCCAATAGTCGAACGGATCGAGCACCGCGCGCTTGTCGATATCGATGATCCCAGTGTGCCGCTTGGCCCGCCAGCCGACATGGTGGACGCCCGCGTCGCCTTTCAGGTCCACGCTCAGCGCCAACCCGTTGTCGATGTCGGCCTCGCCGTCGACCAGCGGGGTTTCCTCGTGCAGGCGCTTTAACTGGGTATCGGTGAATTGCGGCGAGCCTTTGCGCACCCTGAGCTGATTGAGGCGCGAGCCCTTGCGCACCAGGACCGGGAAAGTGCGCGGCGAAATCTCGGCGTAGAGGGGGCCGTGATAGCCGGGCTCGATGCGGTCGAAGCCAGGCGCGCGGTCGGTGATCAAACGGGTGAAGACGTCGAGCCGCCCGGTGGAACTCTTCGGATTGGCGATGCCCGAGACGCGGAAGGAGAACTCCGCGCTTTCGAGCAGCGGCACGACATAGACGCAGCCGGTCTCCAGCACCGCGCCATTGGTCAGGTCGATCTCGTGCATGACGGCGTTGGCGAGCTTGTCTTGCACCGTAGAATGCGGCCCCGGCAGGAAACTGGCGCGCACCCGCCAGGCCACGGCTCCCAGCCTGAGATCGATGCTCGCCGGCTGGATCTGGGCGTCGTCGAAATCCTCCGTGGCGACGACTTCGCGTCGCGCGCGGAGCAAGCGCCTCAGCACATGGCCGGGCAGGATGCCGGTGGTGTAGCGGCCGTAGCTTTCGCCGTCGCCGGGCTCATCCTTGCCGAACAGATTTTCTTCGCTCGCCATCATGGCCGCCAGTATAAGTCCTGCCGCCCGCCCGTCACCGTGTCTCGCCAAGAAACTCACTTATTTCGCTGACCGCCTCGGCCAGGCCGCAGCGCCGAATCGGCGCTTCGGCCGGCAGCGCGCTGAGCAGCCGCGACGGCGTCGCCCCTTCCAGGATGACGAAGCAGCCCTTGTCGGAAGCGCCGCGGATCAGCCGCCCGAACGCCTGCTTCAGCCGCAGCCGGGTGAGCAGGTCGTCATAGCCCTTGCCGAAACGGGCGCGGCGCGCCTTGTGCAGGATGGTGGGCTTGGGCCAGGGCACCTTGTCGAACACCACCAGGCGAAGCGAGCGGCCGGGCACGTCCACGCCGTCCCTCAAAGCATCGGTGCCGAGCAGGCAGGAATTCTCTTCGCTGCGGAACAGATCCACCAGCGCGCCGGTGTCGAGCCGGTCGACATGCTGGGCGTAGAGCGTGAGGCCCGCATCGGCCAGCGGGCCGGCGATGCGGCTTTCCACGGCGCGCAGCGAACGCACAGCGGTGAACAGGCCGAGCGCGCCGCCGCCCGCCGCCAGGAACAGCTCGCGATAAGCCGCGGCGAGCTGATCCAACTCGCGGCGCTCCACATCCTTCACGATGAAGACTCGCGATTGCTCGGCATAAGAGAACGGCGAGCCGAAGCTGGCGCGCTTGGGCGGCTCTGGCAGATGAGCCGCGCCGGTGCGCACCTCCGCGCTTTGCCAGTCGATTTCATCGCTGCTGTCGCCGGCTTCGTCGCGCAGCGTCGCCGAGGTGATGAGCGCGCCATGGGCGTGCGCCAGCACCTCGTTCGCCAGCGGAATAGTGGGATCGATCCAGTGCCGCTCCAGCCCGACGTCGAGATCGCGCCCGTCGTCGCGCACGATCTCGAACCAGTCGGCGAATTCGTCGTCGATTTCGCCGGTTTGCAGCGCCTCCAGCATCGCCATCCAGGCCGGCAGGATGATGCGCCCGCGCCGCTCCAGCCCGCGCGCCGCCGCTTCGATGCGGGCGCGCTGATGCGGTTCCAGCTCCGCCGCCTTGTTGTTCATCTGCGCGCGCAGGCTTTTCGCCAGCCGCATCAGCGGGGAAGCCAATCGCTTCAGCCCGAGGCCGAGGTCCCTTGCCGCTTCGATCACCTGCTCGCCGAGCGGATTGGTTTCGGCTTCCAGCGAATAGAACGGGTCCTTGTCGTCGCTGCGCCCGCGCACATGCGCGTAGGCCGCGGCGAGAAATGTCTCGCCCGGCCCGCGCGGGCTCGACAGGCGCGACATCCAGCCTTCGCCCGCGAGCGCGCCCGCCGCAGCGACTGCTTCCTGCAGCGCCTCGCGCGCCGCTTCGCTATCCTCCACCAGATCCTTCAGCCGTTCCTCCAGGCCGCGCCGCCGACCGCGCGCGCGTCCTTCGGGGCCGCGCACCCAGCGGCGCAGCTCCGCCATCTCCGCACCGCTGACCGACGCCGCAAAACCCGAATCCGCCGCATCGAACAGATGATGGCCTTCGTCGAAGACGTAGCGCACGCGCCGTTCGGCCGGGGTGTCGGTGGTTTCGTCGACGGAGAGCCAATCCTGCGCCGCCTGGGCGATGACGAGGGCATGATTGGCCACCACGATGGGCGCGACGCGGGCGCGGCGCACGATGCGCTCGATGAAGCAGACGCGGTAATGCGGGCAGGCCGCATAGATGCATTCGCCGCGCCGGTCGGTGATCTCGCGAAGCGCGAAGCTCGCCGCCAGGAAGGCCGGAAAGCCCGCGCCCGACATGTCGCCGTCGCTGGTCGCTTCGATCCAACGCGCCACGAGCGCCAGCACGATGCTGCGCGGCCCCGGCGCCAGGGCCGTACGCTTGACCGCGTCCTCGAAATTCAGCAGGCAGAGATAATTCTCGCGGCCCTTGCGCACGACCGCCTTCTCGTCGCGCTCGGCGGGATCGGGATAGAGCCGGGCGATCTCCTGCACGATCTGGCGCTGCAGATTGCGGGTGTAGGTGGAAATCCAAAGGCCGGGGCCGTTCTTCTCCGCCCACAGGCTGGCGGGCGCCAGATAGCCCAGCGTCTTACCGATGCCGGTGCCCGCTTCCACCAGCGCGATCCTCGGCGCACCGGCGCGTTCGCGCGACGTGAAGGCGTAGCTCGCCGCGTCGGCATAGGCGCGTTGTTCCGGCCGCGCCTCGCCGGCGTCGCCCACCAGCCGCATGAGCCGCGCGCGCGATTCCTCCAACGAGACGGGGAGGGACGACGGCTTGCCCGGCGGCGCCTCGTCCTCCCATTCCGCAAGTTTGCGCCACACTTCGAATCCGGCGAGCGGCGCATTCTTCAGTTCGATCGTCCCGATCAGCTTCTCGATCGGCGCCGCCCAGCGCCAGCCTGCCACGGCCAGTGTGTGAACCAATGGCCGCAGCCCGGCCTTCACCGCCTCGGAGCCGTCGGCGATTTCCTCCAGGAGCTTCTCAGCCGAGGTGCGCAGCGAGCGTGCGGCATCTTCGGGTGTATCGGGCGCGCCAAGGTCAAGCGCGCGGGCGATCCCCAGTGCGCTCGGAACGCAAGAAATCCCCGGCCGCACAAAGGCGAAGAGCTCCAGCACATCGTAAAGCGGTCTGCCCGGCGCCGTCTTCAGCCGTCCGGCGACGAAGGCCGCGTGCGCCACCAGCACCTCGCCCGAGCGGAAGAGTCTTTGGGCTTCTTCCAACTCTAAGTGCCGCAGACTGAATCCCGCGCACGCCACGGCTCCGTGTCCCGCAGGCACCAGGGAAGGGAGGGCGTCAAAAAGCGCGATGATTCTGTTATCCGGCATAGCCGGCGATCATGCGCGGACTCGGTTCGCTACGCCACCAAATCCGGATAGAGGTTCGCCAGCGCGTAGCGGACGCGCTCGTGTTCGACGACGATCTTCTGTGCGTCGTTGCGCAAGTCATGCGCGCCCGCGCCTTGGCGCGCCGCCGAGGCGAAACTGCGCGCCGCGGCGGTCATGGCGATCAGGCCGAGTCCGCTGGCGCTGCCGGCGATGTCCTGGGCGAGGCGGGCGGCCTGTTCCCAGTTGGCGTCATTGCTGGCATCGCCCAATTCCGCGCAGAGCTGCTCGGCCGTGGCGATATAGGACTTCAAGATCTCGATCAGCGTCGCCGCGCCGACCGATTTTTCCAGCGCAGCAAAGGCGGCCGCGTCGATCGCCACTGCGATCTCTTCGCTGGGCCGCGGCGCTTGGCCGCCGGCGTCGGTCGCGCGCAGGGCGGCAAGCGCCGCATAAAGCTGATGAGCGTTCGCCGGCCAACGCAGCACTGCGTTGGCGCAGACGGGCGCGCGCTCGCTATTCGAAAGCAAGGCGAGGATCGGCGACTTCGCGCCGGGCGAGGCGGCCAGCATGTCGGCGTGGCGGGCGGCGGTGATGATGCCGTCGAACTCCTCGCGGCTGGCGAGCAGGACGGCCTCCGCCGCACTTTGGGCGAAGGAAAGCTTGTTGCCGAAGGGTTCGAGCGCCCGCTCCAGCTGCTTGTGCGTCTCGTCGTCGTCCGCGAAGACCAGCAGATGAAGGCCGGACGGCGCGGCAACGAAGTCGCGTTCGCCCGCGTCATGCGGCGCGGCAACTTGGCCGGTGGCAGGCAGGACGAACCAGAAGGTCGAACCCTGGCCCGCCTCGCTCTCGAATCCGGCTTCGCCGCCGGCCGCCTCCGCAACGCGCTTGACCACCGCCAAGCCGAGACCGGCGCCCTGGTCGCGCCGCGCGTAGGAGGTGTCGCCCGGCGAAAATGGCTTGAACAGCCGGGGGACAATTTCCGCCGGTACGCCGAGACCGGTGTCGATCACGGCGAAGCGCACGAAGGGGGCGCCGTCGCGCTCGATGGCTTCGACGCGGATTTCGACGCCGCCGCTGTCGGTGAATTTGAGTCCGTTGTCGGCGAGCTTGAGCAGAGCTTGGCGCACCCGGCGCGGATCGGCGGCGACATGCGGAAGGTTGGCGTCCGCGGTGACGTTCAGGCGCAGACGTTTCTCCCAGCCTCGCGGCTGGAGCAGGCGCGCCACGGCGCGAGCAGCCTGCACGGGATCGCATTCGCAGTCGGCGGACTGTTCCTGGTTGTCCTGGGTCAGGGCGATGACGTCGTCGAGCAGCGTCTGCAGACCGCGGCCCGCCTCCAGCATGACCTTCACGTAATCGTGCTGCGGCGGGTCGAACTCGGCGCGATCGAGAAGCTGCGCCATTCCGAGCAAGGCGTTAAGCGGCGTGCGAAGCTCGTGGCTGATATTGGCGATGAAGGTGGACTTCGCGCTGGCGCTCGCCTGGGCTTCGTCGCGCGCGGCTTCCGCTTCCAGCTTCTCGGCCTGCAGCTTCCGCACCAGGCCGGAGTTGGCGAGTCTGAGGCGGATGCTCTCGTTGAGCAGCCGCGACATCCCGTTGCAATAGCTCCACAGCACGGCGGCGAAGCAGACGATCAGCAGGGCCGTCATGTCGTGATAGATGTCGCCCTGCACCAGGAGCATGGCGACCAGCGGCCCGAGCGAGAAGCAGGCATGGGCGAGGTAGGCGGGGCGGTACGCGGAGCGGGCGATGAATTCGGTCGCCGTCATTCCCATGAAGGCGAGGCAGAGATAGGCCTGGGAGGGGAACGATCCGGGCACATACCAGACGTAGACGCCGATGCCCCAGGTCAAGCCAGCGATCGCCGACAGGACGGTGTAGCGGTGAGCCCAGTAATGAGCATCGCGCTCCGCGTCGCGGCGCTTGTAGGCCTGCACGAGCTGCTCGGCGACGATGGCGACGGCAAGCTGCAGGACCAGCGGTAGGAATGGCTGAATGCCGATGGGGCGGCCGGCGAACAACGTCGCCGAGACGCACAGGGCCGCAAAGGGCAGGGAGAGATAATGCCGCCCGAGCGCATATAGAATATCGATGCGACCGGCGAAGACGCTGCGGTCGCCCTCTTTCTGGGCGCGTTTTTCGTTCGAGATTGACTGCATGCCTGGGCAAAGCCTAGCTTTCCTTGTCTTTCCAAACGCTTAAGGTTTTGACCCGGCGATGGCATCCAGCCCGACAGAATCCTTGCGCGATCAGGCGCTTGCCGCCCGCGCCTGGCCATTCGAGGAAGCGCGCAAGGTGTTGGCGCGCATCGAGAATCGCAAGAATGAAAAAACCGTCATTTTCGAGACCGGCTATGGCCCGTCGGGCCTGCCCCACATCGGGACTTTCGGCGAAGTTGCGCGCACGACCTGGGTGCGGCGCGCTTTCTCGCTGATGTCCGATGCCCCGACGCGCCTGCTCGCCTTCTCCGACGACATGGACGGACTGCGCAAGGTTCCGGCCAATCTGCCGAACCAGGAAATGCTGACCGCGCATCTGGGCAAATCGCTGACCTCGATCCCCGATCCGTTCGGCACTCATCCCAGTTTCGGCGCCCACAACAATGCGCGGCTCAAGGCGTTCCTTGACCGCTTCGGCTTCGACTACGAATTCCTGAGCTCCACCGATTGCTACAAGAGCGGCCGCTTCGATCAGGCGCTGCTCACCGTGCTCGCCAATTACGAGAAGGTGCGCGACATCGTGCTGCCAACATTGGGGCCGGAGCGGCGCGCCACTTATTCGCCCTTCCTGCCGATCTCGAAGAAGACCGGTGTGGTGCTGCAGGTCCCGATCCTGGAATGGGACGCCAAACGCGGCACCATCGTCTTCGAGGAAGACGGCAAGAAGGAGGAACTTCCGGTCACCGGCGGCCATGCCAAGCTGCAATGGAAGGCGGATTGGGCGATGCGCTGGCTGGCGCTCGGCGTCGATTACGAAATGGCCGGCAAGGATCTGATTTCCTCGGTCGAACTGTCGTCGAAGATCGAGCGGGCGATTGGCGGCGTGCCGCCGGAGGGCTTCAACTACGAACTCTTCCTCGACGACCAGGGCCAGAAGATCTCCAAGTCGAAGGGCAACGGGCTGTCGGTCGACGAATGGCTGACCTACGGCACCGAGGAGAGTCTGGCGCTGTTCATGTTCCAGAAGCCGCGCGCGGCGAAGAAGCTCTACTTCGACTCCATCCCCAAGTCGGTGGACGACTACATCGCCCTGCTGGATCAGTACCATTCCAACACGATGGGCGAAGCGGAACGGCTGGAAAGCCCGATCTGGCATATCCACGGCGGCAAGCCGCCGAACGAGCGCTATCCCGTCAGCTTCGCGCTGTTGCTCAATCTGGTCAGCGCGTCGAACGCGCACAATCGCGAGGTGTTGTGGGGCTTCATCCAGTCCTACGCGCGTGAGGCGACGCCGCAGACCAATCCCGGCCTCGACAAGCTGGTCGGCACCGCGATCAAATATTACGAGGATTTCGTCAAGCCGCAGAAGCGCTATCGCGCGCCTTCCGACAAGGAGCGCGCCGCGCTCGCCGACCTCGCTGGCAAGCTGCGCGGCTTCGGCGCCGAACGCGACGGCGAGAAGGTGCAGTTCGAGGTCTACGAGGTCGGCAAGCGTCATGGTTTCGAGCCGCTGCGCGACTGGTTCAAGGCGCTCTACGAAGTGCTGTTCGGCCAGAGCCAGGGCCCGCGCTTTGGCTCCTTCGCGGTGCTGTTCGGCTGCACCGAGACCGCGGCGCTGATCGAGCGCGCCCTCAAGGACGAGTTCGTTTCTCCCGTATGAAGCGGCTCTTCTTGCTAGCGCTCCTGCTGGCGGCTCCGGCCGAGGCCGAGACCGCCGACCGGCTTTATGCCGACGGCAAATACGACGAGTCGATCAAGACCGCTCTGGCGCAGAACGACGCCATCGGCTTCGCCGCGGCCGCGCGCTCGGAACTGGCCGAGGAGGCCTCGCGCGATCAGCCCTGTCTCGATTGTCTGGAGCGCGCCGAAACCTATGCCCGCCAGGCGATCGCCGCCGACCCCAAGCTGCCGGACGCGCAGATCTATCTCGCGGTCACGCTCGGTCTCAAGGAACACATCGTCGGGGTGCTGGTGGCGCGGCTGCACGACTATCCGGGCGAGGCGAAGGACGCGCTCGATGCGGCGCTCGCCGCCGATCCGGGCAGCCCTTGGGTGCTGGCGGCGCTAGGCGGCTGGAACATCGAGATCGTCAATCATGCCGGCGCCGGTCTGGCGGACCTGTTTTACAGCGCGACCGTCAAACGGGGACTGGACAACTTCGCCACCGCTTTCAAGACGGCGCCGGATAATATCGTGCTGCGCTATCAATACGCGCTCACGCTGTCCGATTACGACGCCGTCCGCTTCCACGGCGAGATCGAGGGCGCGCTGACCAAGGTCGTGGGGGCAACGGCGGACACCGCCTATGCGCGTCTGCTGCAGGGACGCGCCCGCGAGCTGCTGGAGCTGCTGAAGGAAGGCGACCGCGCCGCCTACGCCGCACGGGTGCAGAAATACGAAGGGTATCCGTAGCTACTGGCTCGCCCAGATGATGCGGTGGACGAAGGCGATGTCGGAGAGCGTGAAGACCCGGTCGTCGTATTCCGGATTGAGCGACTTCAGTTCCACGCGCTGCGCGGTCAGCCGCGTCAGCAGCTTGGCCATCACTTCGCCGGCAAGGGTCTTCACCA
>Ga0182027_10001244_pt1 | contig 42636 bp, 37 predicted proteins | sample 712E1DmetaG_FD_121300 | JGI IMG/M metagenome (GOLD analysis project Ga0182027, IMG submission 121300) | Permafrost microbial communities from Stordalen Mire, Sweden - 712E1D metaG (Illumina Assembly) | ecosystem: Environmental > Terrestrial > Soil > Wetlands > Permafrost | place: Sweden...
ATCAACTCCATAAGAGTTGAACTCGTTTCAGTTTTCAAAGAACACAATCCACTTTGGATCTAAAAAAATATTGTAACAAGCTTTGCTTCAGCTTATAGTGACTTTTTCAGTGAGAACTAAGTAATCGGAGAGGCACATCGAACAAACACCAAAGCCCGGCAATTACTTGTCGGGCTTTGGTGTGAAGGTGCAATTTTTTTGACTATTCAACGAACAGCCAAACTTCCGAATTGTCTTTATGGTCGAGGATGTACACACCACCGCCGGTCTTTGAGAGGAAGGGAAGCAATGACTTCCAGCTGAAGTCGCTCTTTGAAGGCTTTCCGCTTTCTTCATCGGTGCTTTCGAATTCTAGTTCTCCCAGTTTTATCCGGAATGTGCGCTTTCCGTCTTTGTATGTCTCCAGGATAAGCTTGGTCTTGTCTCCCTTTATTCCCGGCACATCAAGATTCTGCATAAACAATTCGGCTTCAGTGCTGTCTTCCGCATCTTCTTCTTTTATCGAGGACTTCTTTCCATCAAGCACATCTTTCATCATTTGACGGGTAACGAGATCGTGGTCGTTGTGAGTCGAAAAGTGTACATGCTCTTTATCCGCTTCCGCAATAAGGCGGGCGATCGGCTCCGTGACGGCGATGGTTGTTTTCAGCTTGCCATGTTCGCTGATTCTGATCCAGAGCGCCTTCTCCGAATGTGTGGATCTGGCAAGGAGTGCTACAGCGGCAACGGCTGCAATGTAGAGAATCATGCTAAGACGTCTTGTGGATTTCATCGGTAGCTCCTTCATTTTTTGCCCCGTTTTTTGATTGATTTCAATATTCAATGACATTGTGTGTTTACGCTTCGCAAACATGGAAGTTGCACACATGAGTGATCGCACTCTTTCATTGCCCTAAATCTCTTTTTTCCGTAGATTGAATCGGCAATTGTGGAGGCTTTCTCTATGATAGCCTCACACTGGTCGGGGAACAGAAAGAAGCGGCGCGGCCGCGGGGTTGATATGGGATCGTTGAAGTTCCAGCAAGGAATCCGCACGCAGTAGCACATAGATGTACAAATGACATACATACAATAAATTACGAGGAATTCATGGAAGAAGAAAAAAAAGAAATGCAGCCAACGATAGGAGAATATCAAGGAAAACCGATCATCCGCATCCCGACGGTCGACAATCCAAATCCGGAGACGACCTGGCACTGGCTCTCCTTTGGAAAGAATAAGGCGAAAGCCATCGTAAAGTATTATGAAGCGATAAAGAAATTTGCAGAGGAATGATTCCATCTTGAAGAAAAACTCGATGCGCGCACTCCGCGTTCTTGCATTTGCAACGATTGCATTTGCGTCGGCGTTTCAGGTGTATACGGAAGACCTGCGTATGCAGTACGACAGCAAGTATCTTCAGAATTCCAACTATCAGTTGCAAACCGGCATGTATGAATTGTCCCGTCTTCGCCAGGCGGACATTGTCATGCTGGGAACGTCGCACACATTTAATGCGAGCTGGAGTGAACTGCTGAATAGAAAGAATATTGCAAATCGCGGGATCAACAGTGACGTTCTTCCCGGATTTCAACAACGGCTGCGTTATATCTACCGGCTGCAACCGAAAATCTGCTTTATTGAAGGTGGCGTGAATGAGATCTCGGTACAATACAATGCCGGCATAGTCTTTGCCCGCTATACGCAAGTAATTGACTCACTCCGGGCACATAAGATTGTTCCTGTCATCCAGTCGACACTCTTCCTGGCTCGGACATGGCCGGAGGCAAAAGAAAAAAACGGAGAAATTAAAACGTTGGACTCTCTTCTTGTAGACTATGCAAAGTCTCGTTCCATTGAGTATCTTGATGTGAATACGCTGGTGTCGGCAGACGGATATCTTCGGCCGGAATTGACGTGCGACGGCATTCATCTGAACGCGGACGGTTATGCACTCTGGCTGCCGCTGGTTGAACGGGTGCTTGTTTCCAACGGATTATGAAATGGATGCATCAACTGTTGTGCGCATAAAAATTTGCTGCATCATGAATCGGGAAGAAGCGCGCATCGCCGTTCAGGCCGGAGCCGATGCGGTAGGCCTGGTGGGGAAGATGCCGAGCGGCCCAGGTCCCATTGATGACGATACCATCGCGGACATTGCGCGTTCCGTTCCTCCGCCGGTAGCGACGGTGCTTCTGACAAGTGAACAGTCTGTGGACGGCGTTGTTGCGCATCACCGCCGTGTGCATACTTCTGTGATACAGTTGGTGGATGTAATCACGACAGGTTCGCTTGCAGAGTTGCGTGATCGTCTGCCGGGTGTGAAGATCATGCAGGTGATCCACGTTACCGGCAGTCATGATATGGAGCAGGCGAAGACGGCTGCGAGATTTGCCGATGCACTCTTGCTCGATTCCGGGCGTCCGGATCTCACCGTTAAAGAATTGGGCGGAACCGGACGGACACATAATTGGGAGATCAGCCGGAGAATCCGTGAGTCGGTGGATGTTCCCGTTTTTCTTGCGGGTGGATTGAATCCCGGTAATGTCCGGGAGGCAATTGAGACCGTCAAGCCGTTTGGCGTGGATGTTTGCAGCGGTGTCCGCACTGGCGGAAAACTCGATACGGAAAAAACACAGACTTTCTGCGCGGCAGTCTTCTGCCAACTTGAACGCTATTAGCTTCCGTGATACCTCTGTTCAGACAGCAGCGTTCATCATCCCATTCATCGACTCGTCCGCATTTTACACGGATATCGCTCGGGATGTCGAATACCATTTGACTCGGACGCTGAGCACTTCGACTGCGCTCAGTGTAAACTCGCCGAAGCGCCCGAGGAGAAGAAAGTCATTTTTTTGAAAATCAAAGACAGCGTCTTTGAATAGACCTCGGGATGGACGCGTCGAAGGACGCTCACTGTCATGGTTTGATCTCTTGTCACGCGCCCCAGCGCGGGAACACGAAATGCGGCTTCGATGAAGCAAGTTCCCGGCGGAGAAGTTCGAAAAGCATCGTGTTCGCTGCTTGTAGTTCTGAGTTTTTATTTGCTCTTTACATAACAGGGTGCCTTGAGGAATTGCGGCGTATCACATTCCACCCAGTGAAGCATGAATTGGGCGCAATGACCAGGCAGACGTGCGTGACCAGGATGGAGATCGGCAATGCGCGACATTCGGACGGAAATTGAACGGATCAATGAAGTCGTTTCATTTCCCACAATCGTGTCGGAGATTTTGAATGCGATGTCGGGCGACAATGTGACAATGAATAAGGTTGCGGCACTTATCGAAACCGATGTTGCCATGACGACCAAGATACTCCGTGTAGCAAATTCTCCTTTTTATGGATTGCGCGGTACAGTGAAGAGCATTGCCAGTGCCATCAAGATGCTGGGCCTGGACGAGACGGGGCGCTTTCTGCTTACCTACCACATGAAGTCCCGTTTGTTTGCGATAAATCCGCAGCAACGAAAACGCCTTGAAAGGTTGTGGCGGCATTCCATCACAACGGCGACGCTGGCGCGGCTGCTGGCCGTTCGCGCCAATGTGCAGACAGGGGGAAAAGAGTATACGGCGGGTGTCCTTCATGAGATGGGAAAGCTCGTCCTGATCCAGTATTTCCCCGATACGATTCCCGTCGTCGAACAAATGATTGCCGATCTTGGGATGACGGATGTGGAAGCAGAAAATCAAATCGCCGCAATCTCCCATTGTGAAATCGGAAGCGAGTTGGGTGAGAAATGGGGGCTTCCGGCGGAATTCACCGAAGTGATGCGGTGCCATCACGCTGCAAAGACTGCGGAAATCAATCCGCTGCTGGCGGCTCTGGTGCGCTGTGCCGATCTGCTCTGCGAGCAATTCGGGTATGGTATCGGAGAACGTTCCGGAGAGTATTCTTTCCACGAGGATGAAAGCTTTGATGTGCTTCAGGTGACCATTCCGTATTTCCGGGACACTGCGTCGGAAGACATCAAAGCAGCGATGGCTGAGGATCTCGAAAAGAACTTGGAGTTTATTAAGACCATCGGATGATGATCAGCCATGTAATAATGCCGTTCACCAACTCTTTCGCGGACTGAACAGCGAAAATTCCTGCCGTGCCTTTGCCACAGCGTCTCCATTGCTTGAAACGCGCAATTTCTGATACATGGTGTACAGATGGTGGTGCATAATGTATGCGCTGATGAAGAGCGTTTCTGCAATCAGTTCGCGGCAGACGGTGATGAAAGCTGAAGTCCATGGTTGCGGATGGGGTTGCATCAAATGCAGTTCTTCTTCAATTCTAAATTCTGAGCAACAGCGGACATCACGATGGCCTCAATTATCATTGGATATGGGAAATATTCGTTTGATGCACATTAGCCGCGCCCCCTGTTAGTGTTGTTGGCGCCTAGCGGTTTGCATCGCTCGCGAAGAAGGTGCGCGTCAATGCCAAACCGAATCCGGCTTTTGTACTGCCTGGCGCCATTTATCAAAATGAGCTGGTGATGCTGCACCCGACATCGGCAACGGATACAGACGGCGACTCGCTTGCATTTGTCTGGAAGATCGATGAGCGGGTTGTTTCATCCGACACTGTACACCTGGCTGCCGGACGCCACACGATTATGCTTTCGGCAGACGATCATCGCGGTGTTCGGAACACGACAGATTCCGTGCAGCGAGAGATTGCTGTTGTTACCTCGCCGGCCCTCGCAGTTCCTCATTCGCATGATTGGATCATCGGAACAGCCATGAACGCGCGTGCATTCTCACCCGATGCCTCCATTGGATTTGTAGAGGGGAAAAACATTGTGCAAAGCAAAGTGTGTGCTACACGCGGATTGGCCGTCGAGCGCCTTGGCTGGAAACCGAAGAATGAAATACTTCTCACCGGAGATTTTGCAATTGTTGTGTGGGATTCACTGCGCTATGAAACAAAACCGGAGCCGATCATCATGACGTGGAATCCGTCGAATCCCAGCATTCCTATTTCCGCTTCACGGGTCAATCGTCCGGACGATCGCAATGTGCAGTTTATCTGGAAGGAAGGAACCGTCACCATCGGTGTCGGCAGGCCCGTGGAAGCGCCGCTGGGCAAAGGGAGAAATGTATTCATCTGCCAGGCAGTCGATCAGGAAATGGAAGGTGCGCACGTGGTGGAAATGGAGATGATTGTTATCTGTGAATGAGAGAAAGATTCTATTTTTTTCTGGTAACTGCTAAAGTAACTTGAAGACTTGAGTCACTTTTTAACGCAGGGACGCAGAGGGTGCAAAGTCGCGAAGGATTGTTTAATACCCTTCTTTGCGGCCTTTGCGACTTTGCGTTACAAGTTCTTTTTCCGCAGTGGATACAGGTGTCGAGCATCTCTGCATAACAATGAGTTACTTTATTGAAAAGCCAGCCGCCCGGAGGGTCTTCGACAGGCGCGCTGAATGCGCTACTCAGCACATGCCGGCTCGTTAGTAGAACACGGATGACACAGATGAGACGGGTCTACACGGATTTGATTTTCTTTGTAAAATGCAATTTTATCTATAATATCTTGAGGCAGAAGGTCCATTGTTATCTGTTCGAATCTGTTACATCAGTGTAATCCGTGTTCTATTATTAAAACTGCTGAGTGATTGCCTTTTCTGTGATTTTAAAAAGAGTGCGGAGGTTGCCGAAGCGCTGAACAAGAAGGCTCGCAGAGCCCCAATGAGCATATCGAGGTTTTGTGTTGGTGTGCAGAAAGATTCCGGAGAATGACAACTTCTTAGCCAGGACAGCACCTCATTGGATCGAGAAATGAAGTTGAAATGAGTGTTTTTACAAATGTAAAGCCGCCATGGTTATGGTCACACCGTACGAACAGAAAGAGGCATTTTTCGCATAAATGGCGCCGTTTGATCGGCCCCTGCTACGACAAATTCATTGACTCAAAGGGAAACTTTTCCTATACTTGATGCACAGGTACAAGGCGTTTCAATAATGGAGAGTCCGTGTCGATTCTATTGCAGATTGGAAATGCACTTTCTCATGCTACCGGAAAATGTCGATGCAATGTACCCCGAATTCCTGCACCCATGAGCCACTACTCATATCCCCATTTCCTGAAAAACAAGCACCAGAAGAATTGCATCCATCACGGAAGCATATCCACATAAGCCGTACTCATATACTTTAATTCACTTATTCTCAACACTCAAGGAGCATCACTATGAAAAACTCCCGACTAATTTTTCTTCTCTTGATAGCGGGGATGTTGTGTGTTTCGACGCAGGCACTCGCCAATGTGTTTGCATCGAATGTTCGCGTTACGCAGCAGGGCGGCACAGGACCATTTGATTGCCGCTTTACAGATGGAACAGGTGTTTCAATTCGTTTCGTCTTGAGCGACCATGCCGATTCCGTTGTTGTTGTGATCAAACAGGGCGCCACTGTCGTTCGAAACCTGACGGCAAAATCGCTGCTGCTTGGTGACAATGCTATCAACTGGGATGGCAAAGACAATGCTGGGGTCTATGTGACCACCGGTTCCTATGCGCTGTCGTTGACGACGTATGATAAGGGCTACAACACATATACGACATTATTGGCAGATATCTCTGCCGCCGGACTTTCGCAGCGTGGTGCGACAACAATTAACAATCCGGCGCTGAAGAGCTTTGGATCTGTTCTTTATGTTGACAACGGCGGATTTCAAAGCGTGACAGGTCCGGCCCGTCTTGCGGCCGACCTCGAAGCCTGGGGCGATGCAAAAGGCGTTGCAAAAATGAGCTATACCGGCGCAACGTTGGGATCAAACGATGCAAAATGGGGCGTGCAGTCGGATGAAGATGGCTATGTGTATGTCTTGCAGCGCAACACATTACCGAAAGGAATCTATCGCTTTCATGCCGACAGCATGAAAGTTGTGATGGTTGATTCCGGGTACGGTGCCTATTATCCTTTCGGCGTTGCTGTCAGAAAAGATGCTGTTGGAAAAACCTTCGCGGTCGTAACCGACAACAATTCAGCCACCGCGACACTGTCAGGCGATTCCAGAGTTCTGACATACCATGTCAATAATGATGCACCATATTTTGGGACGAAAGATACTCTTCTGAAGGGTAATGGAACAATCATGTACTGGGATGTCATTTTCGGAAGAGACTCGGCCTTATACGCTACCTTTATGTATCCGGGCGATCTTATTCATTCCGGCGTGGCAAAATTCGATCTTCGCGGCAAGACGCCTCCGCTGACGATTTCGGATACGGTATGGACAGCGCGCCTCGATACCGGTCGTGCCAGCACGCTCTCTATGTTCTGGGGAAGTGCGACGGACGGTTCTAAGGACATTATCTACGTCGAGAACGCGAAAACAGCCAGCGGTATGGTGGGACAGGGTGTTTGGGCATTCACGGGTTTGAATACGCGTCCGACAAGAACCTCCGTCTATGCCGGAACCGCTTCAAGCAGCACACGTACGGATGTTTCCGTTGATGCCGTTGGAAACGTTGTTTATGTCGAAAACTCCAACGAGACCTTGTCGCTGATTTCACCGCCGACCGGCCCCAACAGCTACACCACAAACGCATCGATGCAATTGTATGTTATTCCCTCGATTCCGATTTCTGCGGCAATCATAGATGCCAACAAAGACTTCAAACCGGACAGTTTGGGTAAGACTGAAACGGTTATCGGTGTTGTGAACAACTACAACTTCCAGGGAAGTGCGAGCCTTCAGTATTGCATTCAGGAAGACAGCGCAGGAATTATGGTGTTCAAGTCAGGTGCTGGTGGACCAGTCTTGCCTATCGGATACCGTGTGGCGGTAACCGGCGTGATTGCGCAATATCGCGGTACCACGGAAATCACCCCAGCCGCATTTACCGATATCCAGATTCTCGATTCCAACAATGTGCTGACTCCTGTTACGCTGACTATTCCACAATTTTATGCGAATGCGGAATCGTACGAGAGTCGTCTGATTAAGATCAACGGAATTGGCAAAATGCCGACCACCGTTGCATGGCCGGCTGCCGGCACAGATGCCAACAGTTTCATGATGTGGGATGGCTGGGATTCTGTTTTGGTGCGTCTGGACAAAGACACACCGATTCCTGGTTCTGTTGAACCGGTTTACCCCGTAAACCTGCAGGGTGTCGTGACACAGTACACGTCTCTTGCCACCGTTTACAACGATGGCTATCAGCTTTCACCGAGTCTGATGTCAGACTTCACCGCCAACGTGCAGGTGCCGCCGAGTCCGCATTTTGCGCTGGCAACACCGGCAAAGGGATCAACCGTCAAGTTGGATTCCGCCGCACAAGCAGTCGTTTTCTCGTGGAAGAAAGCGCTTGATCTGAATACCGCCGACAAATTGACCTATCAATGGGCCCCGGTTGGATGGACCGCTGTCGCTACAACCAATTCCGGTGCCGATACATTCCTTGTTCGCACGGGAGTTCAGCTGCGCACATTGATGGTGGGGAAAGATACTGTCACACTGAAATGGACCGTGAAGGTAAAAGATCCGACAAATCCGCTCGTCAGCAATACGGATACTGCGTCGGTCATTCTCGTGAAAGGTACAATCAAAGAACCATTGTTTACCGCAACGCCGTCGCCGCTTAATTTTGGCACTGTTATCGGCGGAAGCACCAAGAAAGACAGCGTAACGGTAAAGAACACGGGAACCGATTCATTGTTCGTTACGGCGGTCGCGTCTTCAAACACTCAGTTTACAGTGACGCCCACTACCGCGCGGTTGGATACAAGCGCATCACAGAAGTTTTATATCACCTTTGCACCTATCAGTGGCACTCTGCAATCAACTTCCATTGTCTTTACGACTAACACATCGAAGGCGAAGGATACGGTCAAAGCTTCTGGTAGCTTGGTTTCAGGGGTGACAATCGCCGAAGCAAGAAAAGATGTCAATGCAGATCTGATTCCAGATCATTCCATTACCAAAGACACGCTGGTGGTGTACGGAGTTATTACGTCTATCAACTTCCAACCAGCCGCGACATCATATTTCATGCAGGATTCGACAGGTGGCATCAATATCTTCTCCTACACCCCCAATCCAACGGCGCTTCTTATTGGCGATTCTATGTTTGCCATTGGACAAGTTGCACAATATCATGGTCTGACTGAGTTTACTCCACTCGCAATGGATGCCGCCCATTTGGGCCTTCTGAAACATAACGCAAAAGTTCCGGCAGCGAAGCACCTGACGTTGCATCAATTTGTAATGGGCGCTGAAAGCTACGAAGGGCAATTGGTTGAGGTCGACACGCTCTACAAAGCGACGGGTACCTGGCCGGCATCAGGAGCAAACGCAAGCGTCTATGTAACAAATAAGAGCAAAGCAGACACGACGCAAATGTTTCTTGATATGGATACAAATATCGATGGAACACCGGAACCAGCGTATCCAATCAATGTTGTTGCCATTGTAAGCCAGTATTCCTCGGCGACGACTGTCTACAATAATGGCTACGAACTCATGCCGCGTGATACCAGCGATATTAAGCCTATTACGGTCGTGGCTGTGAATCAAATGATCGCGGATATACCGACCGTCTACGAACTACAAAATAATTATCCGAATCCGTTCAATCCCTCAACGACCCTCCGTTATGGTTTGCCATCGAACAGCAAAGTAACGCTGAAGATTTACAACATCCTCGGTCAGGTTGTTGTAGACTTGGTCAATGAGGAGCAGGCCGCTGGTTGGCATACTGCAATATGGAATGCCTCGGTTTCATCGGGAATGTATTTCTATCGCATTGAAGCCACCAGTACAAGCAATCCGGATAACCGCTTTGTGGATGTGAAGAAAATGATGTTGCTGAAGTAAGAACGAAAGACATAGGTGTTCTGCATAGAAGCAGTCCGAAAGGACTGCTTCTATGCTATTGGGGAGTATGGCAGCGGTTGTCGGATATTGTTGATATTTCCTCCGGAATAGCATACCAATACCATACCGGTGGCAATTTAACCTCTTTCATAGTGGAGCGTATCATCATTGTGATGAACACGTTCAGCAACCATCGAAATGCCATAGATTGCGAAATCGATCAGGGGCTTGATCCAATAGGCGACCTCCTGGCGCGCTGCAAGAGAGGAGACACCGCGGCATTTCGACCCTTGGTAGAGCGTTATACCCCGTACGCTTTTGCTCTTGCGTTTCGATTTGTGGTGGATGACAATGATGCAGAGGATATTGTGCAGGAATCTTTCATTCGCGTTTGGAACAATCTGGCGATGTTCGATGAACGGAAGAAGTTTTCAACGTGGTTCTACCGCATTATTGTAAACCTCTGCTATGATCGGCTTCGACGGAAACGCCGGTGGCGCTTTCTCTTTTCGGCATGGAGTGGAGACGAGCCGGTCGATGGGCCGGTTGATAGGCTGATCGATAGGATGGATGAATCGGCGGATGTGCATGGGGACTTTGAGAATGCAGATCTTGTCTCCCATATACATCGTTTCGCCGAAAGACTTCCATTGAGACAACGGACAGTTTTTGTCCTTCGTGATTGTCAGGATCTGACCATTGAAGAAGTTGCGGACATCATGCACATATCCACTGCATCGGTGAAGACGAATTTGTGTTATGCCCGTCAATCGCTACGGCGTATGATGGAAACACTGGAGAACAAGGAGCTGGGAAAATCATGACCTGCGAACAGATACAATTGCTGCTCTATCTTGATCGAAGCGGTGAACGAACGCGGGAAGAGGATACTCTTGTGACGGAACATCTCCGCACATGTTCAACCTGCCGAGCTGAGGCCGCGGGCATTACGACGACAGCACTGCGCGCCCGTGATGTATTGCAGCGAGAGCCCTCTTGCAGTCATCAGGACGCGCTGATGAAAAGTGTGATGTTGAGTGTGTCTGCCCGTCCAGATGTGATGGCAGATTTTCGGCACTGGCTTGCTTCCCATGCGGAGCATATGCAATATGTTCTGGGAAGCGCGCTTGCCGCTATCTGCATTCTGTTCAGCTACCAATCATTGCATGATGCAAGGAAGCTCGAATTGTTGGAACAGAAAACAGGTAGGGTGCGAATGCCCGCACATGGCCCTGAGGACTACTCTGCGGGAATACGCGGTCTTTCCGGGCGAGTGGAAGCAAATTCTTTTCAAACGATTTTGTCGCTCTTGTCTCACACTACCGGCGAACGTCCCCAAATGCTCATTGATTATTGGAAGAAAAAATATCCCGTTCTCGCAACGATGCATCTGACTGACAATCCGACGGACGAAGAGCGCCGGATTCTTGCAACGGAAGGCGCCGCACTTGTTGAGGAGCTAACGCAATGGATAAATGCTGGAGGAAATCACCATGAACGCTAAGAATGGAGTGGGAAAACTTCTTTTCGGAATGCTCTGTCTCGTTTTTTTTCCGGGATGCCTGGAACACACAATCACAACCACCGTGCGGTCGGATGGTTCGTGTGTGCGCACAATCGAGGTTGCATCAGACAAAGACTCGGTCACGAAATTCTCTTTTCCGCTGCGCCGCGATGGTTCATGGAAGATTGAGAAGCGCAAGGAAGAACCACAAGGGAAGAAAGCAGCAAAGTTCATCACTACGGCGGTCAAAGAATTCAACAGTATTGATGCGCTGGCGAAGGAATATGTTGTTGTTGATTCCACAGACAAAGTTCTTGTACGTGTTTCGGGAGAACGCCGGTTCCGCTGGTTTTATACGTATACCCGCTATGCGGAAACCTATGATGTCTTCTTCCCCTATGTGCGGATTCCACTGGCCCCATACATGAGCGATGATGAAGTGCGACGCTATCAAAACGGTGAGAACAATGATACGCTGAAAAGCAAGGCCGATGCATGGTATGATCGTTGTCAATTTGAATTTGTCTTTACGTTGTTGGCGGTGGAAGTGAAGTTACTGCGGGATCCGGTTCTAACACCGGAATACTTCGAATCGCAGAAGGGGAATATCGCCCGTTTATTTGGAAATAAGGAAGAGCAGAAAAAAATCAAAACGGCGGCTGACGCTGCTGTGATGTTGGAGCAACTTCTTCACACCGGTGCTGCCTGGAAGCTGACAAACGCGATTGATCGCGCAATGCAATTAATGATGGAAAAAGAAGAGCGCGGCGCGGCGGTTGGTGATAGCTATACAAATGCGGTACAGATGCCGGGACTCATTCTTGAATCGAATGCGCCGGAGATTGTCGGCGTGCGGGCAACGTGGCATACGGATTTTGAGCGCTTGCGGCTCCGTCCGTTTGAAATGAATGTTGAGTCCAGAGTAGTGAATGTGTGGGCCTATATTATCACCGGCATCGTTGTTTTGCTGCTGATCAGTGTGATCGTCTGGATCGGAGTGCGCCGCTTTCGTCTGCGCTGAAGAAAATCAATCATGCCGCAGGGCTATGTCTCTGCGGCATCTCGCGTCATTTGGCCAAAACCTCTTTGCACCTGCAGAAGATTCTTCTTATACTTAATCGGTTTCACACAGGCGTTTAACCTCTTATTCTTGACGGAGAATCTACAATGAAAAGCTTTTTTCTCACAATCGTACTCGTGTGCTCTCTTTCTTTTGTTGCCAAAGCTCAGGATCATGCCCGGCTTCTGGACGAATTTCAACAGGCTGGTACAGAATTTAATGTTCCTTCGGCAATCCTGAAAGGAATTGCGTTTGCAGAAACGCGCTGGTCTCACATCGAATATCCGGAAGGCGATACGGTGAATTGGCAGGGCGTGCCCCACCAGTATGGTATCATGGCGCTGCGTGATGATGATTGGTTCGGTCACAGTCTGACTGATGGTGCCCGCTTGATTGGAAAAAAACCAATGGAGGTGAGAGGCGACGAATTCCAAAATGTCAGAGCCGCAGCGGCATACTTGCGTTCGTTGTATGACCGGGAGCCGAGGCCTGAGGGAACGACGGAAACACAACTCGAGAGCTGGCAAAATGCCGTTGCAAAATACTGCGGTATTCCGCAGCAGGAACTTGCGTGGCAGCACACGTATGATATTTTCAATACTCTGAGCAAAGGATACAATGATTTTGGCATTCGTATGGATGCGATTCCCGTTCAACTCAGTCCCATAAAGGATCGAATGATTGCAGCGACGAAACGCGCTGCAAGCCAACGCAGCATTGAATCGGCAAAACCTGCCGGCCAACCGGATTATCCTCTGGCGCACTGGGTGTCTGCAGCAGCCGGGCACTGGTACACTACCGGTTACAGCCACAGTTTCGTGGTGATTCACGATATGGAAGGATACTATTTGAGCACCATTTCCTATTTTCAGGATGCAGCGACGCAAGCAAGTATTTTCTACTGCGTGAACGGTCTGCAGGATTCTCCGAGCGATGCCCCGGCCGGCGATATCACGCAAATGGTCGAAGAACAGTACTGGGCGTGGCATGTCATCTGTTGGAATAAGTACATGCTCGGAATCGAGCATGAAGGATTCGTTTCCAATCCCGCTTGGTGGACGGATAAGATGTATGTGGAATCCGCAAAGCTCGTCAAATTCATGTGCGACCGATGGAGCATTCCCAAAGACCGCAATCATATTATCGGTCATGGTGAATGGCAGAATAGTACTTGGGTTAGTTGGCTCAACGCGAATTTTCCCGCGATTGACGCAACGTGCAATACACATACCGATCCTGGCGCAAACTGGGACTGGACGTTCTACATGCAATTGATCACGGAAAGCAAGACCGCGCCCAAAGTTACCTCCGTGCCCCCTGTTTCAAAAGTCCAGGTATTCGATGGTGTCTCGATCAGCTTTGATCAACGCATGGACCGTGCAACTGTGCAATCGGCATTCAGCATCATGCCGACAATTGCCGGCGGATTTCAGTGGGCCGCCGATAGCAAGACCGTGACATTCAAACCGACGGGAACATTTCCGTACATGACCGCCTATACCGTTAAGCTCGATACCACTGCCGCCAACTATCTTGCGGTAAAGATCGATCAGAACGGCGACGGCATACCGGACGTGTACACATTTTCCTTCACCACGGTGGACAATGATACAATTCCGCCGCAATTCACATCCGGTTATCCTGTGAACAATGCAACGGACATCAGCCGGACGGCGGACCTCATCCTCAATTTCTCCGAACCGCTTGATTCTGCGTCCCTTGTGTTGGGCATTGAATTGCGTGATCAGGCAAACACGGTGGTTGCTCTTACCGCTCCGTCCATTACCATTACCGGAGCGACATCCCGCGTGACGTTGAAACCGCTGACGCAAATGGCAGCGGGAACATCGTATACGCTTTCTGTCAAGAACACGATCAAAGACCTTGCAGGACTAACGCTTCCCGACACAAAAACGATCGCATTTACAACCGGGCCGATCGTGACTTTCTCCGGAACAGTTGTAGAAGCAGTGGATGCCGCAGGGTCATGGACGCAACCGTCATACAGCGGCAGCACCGTGAACGTGGAAGCGACATTCGCAATAGTCTCGACACCGAGAGTTGGAGGAACAGGTGCCGGACGGTTGACATACCGGTTTACTCAGGCCTCCGGCGGTGTCATGCGCGAATATAATTCCTCAAAACCGACTGTCGAGGGAGGCGCGTACTTCGGCATGTGGATATATGGTGACAATAGCAAAAATACATTGGAGTACTGGATTTATAATCCTGCAAACACCATCAATTTTGTCGACACCATCAATTGGACGGGATGGAAATTAAGAACAATTGCCATGAACACCATCTCCGGAACAGGCCGCACGCTATCGGGAATTGTAGTGAAGCAGAATCCTGCCGGCTCGTCCAGCGGCGTTATTTATTTTGATGAACTTACTGTCGGCAATACGATCTCCGGAGTACCAGAGCGCTCGTTGGCAATTCCAGATGAGTATGTGCTGGAACAAAATTATCCCAATCCATTCAATCCCAGTACAACAATTCGGTTTGACATTCCTGAACAAAGCATAGTGAAAATTGAAGTGGTCAATGCGCTGGGACAAGTGATCGAGACTCTCCAGAAAGGGGAACTGCCGGCCGGTGTTCATCAGGCAACGTGGAACGCCGCTGTCTCATCGGGAGTCTATTTTTGCCGGATGACAGCGGTCTCTACGGTGAATCCCGCAAAGCAATCCCTGGTCACGAAGAAAATGCTTTTAGTGCGATAGAGAAGATCAATCAGATATGGCAATACGACAACGTCCGATCTGTGACCGGGCGTTGCGGCTTGTAAGAGTCGATGCTGTCGGCGTGAATTTCCATCTGCGGAACTCTTGCCCGGAGACGGAAAAAAATCAAACGGAAAGAAATTTTCGTATCTGTTCCACCAACTTATTCGCCGGATACGGCTTCTGCATGAATCCAATGTAGGGAATGCCGGCAAACATATCCACAATATCTTCTTCTGTGTACCCAGAGGTGAGCACTACACGAACGTCCGGATTAATTTGACGGAGTCGTTGAAGAGTCTCTCGTCCGTTCATGCCGGGCATTGCATAGTCAAGAATGACGAGTTCGATGTCTTTCTGGCGTTCCCGGTAGACATTCACACCGCTGGCTCCGTCGGATACCGTGACAATCGGCCAATTCTCATTGTCGAAAACATCCGCGACGGCTTCGCGCACAGACTCGTCATCATCAATCAGGAGAATTGCTCTGTGCGGCGCGATGGCCGCGACGGAGGTATTCTGTAAATGGGTGGTAGCGGCGGAGAGTGCCGGAATCACGACGCGAACGTTGGTTCCCTGGCCGATGGCGGAATCAATAGCGAGCCCGCCATGATGCGCGCGGACGATGCCGAGCACTGCCGGCATACCAAGTCCACGTCCCGTAAATTTGGTGGAGAAAAAAGGATCGAATATTTTCTCCAGCGTTGATGCATCCATGCCGCATCCATTGTCATGTAATTCAAGAGCAACGTACAGTCCCGGAGGCAATGGCTCTCCAGTGTGGATCCAGAATCGTGTATCAGCTTCTGTTATCACCTGAAGGCCGGTAGTGATGATAATTCTGCCGTTCGTTTCTCCAATGGACTCGGCGGCGTTTGTCACGAGATTCATTAAGATCTGCTGCATCTGACTCGGATCCGCCTTAATCAACGGCAATGAATCTGCAAGATCGGTAAAAATATGAGCGCTGTGGGCGATCGTATCGTAGAACAACTGCCGGCTGTCGGTAATCAGCTGATTGAGGTCGAGCGCCTTGCTCTCGAGTTTTCCGCCCCCCGAATAGGCAAGAAGCTGCCGCGTCAAATCCGCCGCACGTTCGCCTGCTTTCATGGCGCGTTCCAGATTGATGCGAATGCCGTGGTCCGGTTCCAGTCGTGAGAGAGCCAAGGAGATTTGCCCCAGCATGGCAACGAGCAGATTGTTGAAATCGTGAGCGACGCCTCCGGCCAGTGTGGCAATGCTTTCCATCCGCTGTGAACGCCGCAACGCGTCTTCCGTTTTTTTCCGCTCGGTATTGTCATACACCACAGCAAGCCAGCCCATCGCCCGTCCGGCGCCGTCAAGAAGCGGTGAGATCGTTACCAACACATTCAAACGATCGCCATTATGCCGCCGGAACACAAGCTCAAATCCGTCCTTGGGCGCGACGCCATTGATGGTTTTTTGAAAGGCATCCCGAATACTTTCGATTTCAGATTCGGGCCAGTACACAAACGGGGGTTCTCTATTGAGGAGTTCTTCCACGGACCATCCCAGCATCTCTGCAAACGCCGGATTTACATAAATTTGTTTTCCCTTTGTGTCCACTGCCATCACGCCCGCACGCATGGAACTTTCAATAGCTCTGCGAAAACTCGATTCCTGATCCACCTTCTCTTCTGCGAGTTTCTTTTCTGTGATGTCTTGTCCCGCAAGGACGATTTTTTCGATGCGTTTTCTGTGTTTATCCCATATCGGACGCAGATATGTCCGCAACCACCGTTTATCTCCTTCTTTTCTGACAATTCTCACCTCAAAGACGACAGACTCGCCCCGGTGAAGGACGCTCTCAAAATGCCGGATTGCTGCAGCGATATCGTCCGGATGGCAGAGTGCGCGCCATCCTCCCCGTGCGCTACGTTCTGACGCCGTATACCCGGTGATATGATCGAATGCATCCGTCACCCATTCCTGTGAAACGGTGCCGTTCTCGTCAACACGGTAGGAAATTGTAAAGTCGGAAATAATTTCGGAAACAATCCGATAACGTTCTTCACTTTCGCGAAGTCGCTTAATCATCAGGTGGCGAAAGAGCGCGATTTCGATGGCGAGCCGGAGATCGTTAGGCTCGAATGGCTTCAGAATGTATCCGTATGGATAGGTTTCTTTGATCCGCTGAATTGTCTCGTCATCTGAGTGTGCGGTCATGAAGACGACCGGAATGTCGAAGTCCTCCATGATGCATTTCGCAGCTTCCACACCATCCATCTTTCCGCGCAGCTTGACATCCATGAAAACAAGCTCGGGACGCTCGCCGAAAGCCAGCGCAATGGCTTCTTCCCCAGTTGCCGCCATGCCGATGACAGTATGGTGAAATTCCTGCAGCACATTCTTGATTGATTGCGCCACAATCATTTCATCTTCAACGACAAGTATTTGTGCCATCCAACGATCTTTCAGTCAATCCCATCACCGACAGCGTACCCGCCTGTCAGTTGTTCCACAAGGATTCTGTGTGTAGTACAGACTTCGACGAGGAACTCTGCGACATGATAGCCGATCATCTCTTCCCGGGTATAATCGAACATTTCTAATTCTGTCCGATTGATGTGCGTAATCTTTCCACCGGAATCGAGTTCATAGAATCTGATAGGCGCTTCATCAAACAGATCCCGAAAGCGAGCAGAAGCAAATCCGGTTGCGTTTTCTCAACCGCAACGAGAGCTTACTCGCGGTGGATGCCTGACCTGCAACAGATTAGCCGAGCGGTTCAATGTAACGGCGAATATCCTCTGCAACGATGCCTTCGTCTTCAACAATCAGAATTTTTATTGAACATCGCCTGTGAACACCCCGGATGGTTTCTCACGTCCGTCAAAAAGATCGGAGCGCTCCTCCGGGCCAGCTCTTTTTTTTCAACATACGCAAGAGGATGCCGGGAATCAAGAGGAGAGGAATTTGATGCTTGTCTTGAGGCGGTTTGATTGGTATATTCATTAAGTGTACATAAAGGAAACTAATGACAAAAAGCGACGAAACGAAACAATGGATACCCATCAATCCCGCCTTCGATCCGTCAGAACCGATGCAAGTGGGCGGCCAGGCGGTGATCGAAGGCGTGATGATGCGCGCCAAAGGTGTGATCGCAACGGCTGTACGGCGCAAAAACGGTGATATACAGGTTAAAAAAGAAGCTTTCCATTCCATCACAGAGAAATATCCGAAATTGAAATTGCCGATTCTCCGCGGAGCAATCGGCTTGGTGGAAATGATGTATGTCGGAATTCGGACACTGAATTACTCCGCCGAACTTGCCATGGAAGATGAGCAGGGAAGCGGGGCAAAGAAAAAAAAGCCCCAAACAACGTTCGCATTGGCGATGACACTGGCTGTCGCGTTGGCTGCCGGTATTGCATTGTTTTTTTTTCTTCCGCTCTTTGCTGCAACGCAATTCTTTTCGGTCGAGCAGCAACCGCTCCTTTTTAATCTTGTTGCCGGCACAATTCGCGTCGCGATCCTTTTGGTGTACCTTTCCGGCATTTCGCTGATGAAAGATGTGGCAACATTGTTTCGCTATCATGGTGCAGAGCATAAAGCCGTCTTCACGTTTGAATTGAATGCATCGCTGACCGTCGCCTCTGCAATGGGCTATCCGCGCCTTCATCCGCGATGCGGCACCAGCTTCATTTTGATCGTGATGGTCATCTCGATTGTGCTCTTCAGCTTACTCGATGCCGTGCTATTGTTGATCTTTGGATCATTGACGTTGCCGATGCGGTTGATGACCCACATTCCCTTTATTCCGGTTGTCGGCGGTATCGCTTATGAATTTCTAAAATTCTCTGCAAAACACAGCGCAACACTGTGGGGCCGCATGGTAATTGCCCCCGGACTTTGGCTGCAGAAAATCACAACAAAAGAACCCGACGAGAAGCAAATGGAAGTCGCCCTCGCGGCCATTCAAGCGGCGCTCTCGGGCGAGTAATCGGATCGAATTTCTTTGCATCAGGATGCAACTTCTTCTATGATCGACAAGCTGGAAAAAATCAAACAACGCTATCTTGAAGTGACACGCATGCTCAGCGACCCTGCCGTGATCGTTAATCAGGAGAAGAATCGCGACTTGGGAAAGGAATTCCGCGAACTCACCGATATTGTCAAAACGTATGATGAGTATAAGGTAGTCCACGACAGCATCCGGGTCAGCCGCGAGATTCTCGATGTCGGGGGCGATGCCGAACTGAGGCAGCTCGCCGAAGCAGAAATCGCGGAACTTCAGCCGCGTCTTGACATCCTCGAGGATCGTTTGAAGCAACTGCTTGTGCCGAAAGATCCGAATGACGATAAGAATATCCTGCTCGAAATTCGCGCCGGCACCGGCGGTGAAGAAGCCGCGCTTTTTGCATCGGATCTCTATCGGATGTACACGCGCTATGCCGAACGCCGTGGTTGGAAAGTAGAAACTCTGGACTGGAATGAAACGGCCAAAGGGGGCTTCAAAGAAATCGTTGTTAGTATTATCGGCGAAGATGTGTATGGAACCATGAAATTTGAAAGCGGCGTTCACCGTGTGCAGCGCGTGCCCGAGACAGAGGCACAGGGGCGAATCCATACCTCAGCCGCCACGGTGGTTGTTATGCCCGAAGTGGAAGAGGTGGAAGTAGATATCAATCCCGCCGATCTTCAGATTGACACCTTCCGGTCAGGCGGCAAAGGAGGGCAGAACGTCAACAAGGTGGAAACTGCCGTTCGGATTACGCACAAGCCGACCGGCATTATTGTGGCCTGCCAGCAGGAACGATCTCAGTTTCAGAATCGCGAACGGGCAATGAAGATGTTGCGGGCTCGTATGTATGAAGAAAAATTGAGCAGGCAGACGGCCGATACTGCCGCACAGCGCAAATCAATGGTCGGCAGCGGCGACCGAAGCGACAAGATCCGGACATATAATTTTCCACAGAACCGTGTGACCGATCACCGGATCGGCTTAACACTCTATAATCTGTCCGACGTTATCGATGGGAAGGTGGATGAGCTTGTCGAGCAGTTACGGCTTGCAGACCGGGCAGAGAAGTTGAGAGGACAGTAGTCGTGCGGCCGTGCTATTGCTGCGCTGCAGTTGCAGTACGTTTTTTCGCGAAGAATTCTTTTACCAATCCCCCACACTCCCGATCCAGCACTCCTCCAATGACATGCACGCGGTGGTTCAGCCGCTTGTCTTCGGGAATAGCATAGAGCGTTCCGCATGCTCCCATCTTGGGATCGTAGCAGCCGAAAACGAGCGTGGCAATGCGGGACAGGACAATTGCTCCTGCGCACATTGGGCAGGGTTCCATCGTTACATAAAAAATGCAGTCCTTCAGCCATTTTGATTCGAGATGCGCCGTTGCCGCCGTCAGGGCAATCATTTCGGCGTGTGCTGTCGGGTCGTGCATTAATTCAACCTGATTATGACCCCGTCCAATAATTGATCCATTATAGACGACGACCGCACCCACCGGGACGTCCTTAGCGCGGTAGGCGAGCTCCGCCTCCTTCAGGGCGTGCGACATCCATCGCTCATGAGGGGTCATAACATGTGTCAGGATTGCTTTTCCGGAACGGCGGGAGTGGGGGGCTTTGAAACCTGAACCAGGTTGCCGACAGGTGACTCGGCCGTCTCGTAGATCTTGGATAGGGAAAGTTCTTTCATCGTGGTGTTGATGCGCTGTGCAGCAATCTCGATTTCGGATAATTTTTTCGTGATATCAGGGTCTGCTGTTGTCTTTTGCGCTAAGCGGATATAGCCAAGAATGATGGCGAGCGGATTGTTGATCTGATGTTTCAGCGTCATGACCACTTCATGCATCGTGCGAAGTTGTGTCTCTCGGAGCTGAATAGTCTTTTGGTGTTCCATATTTTCCACTTCATGGCGGTGAAGCTTGTCGCGCAGCTCTATCACCAGGATCAGGGTCCATGAAAGTAACCACATCCAGAAGACGGTATCAAAATGTGACACTACTGCGGCAACGAGCGCCATAAAGGACATGGATTCCTTCACAGCCAGATGACCGTGCTTGAATGCAATATAGAAATCCATGGTGGAGATGAAGTAATAGCCATAAATGAAATAAGCCGCCAAAATGGCAGGATAGCGACTTACAAATTGGTTTACAGGGGCGAGTAACTTTTTCACCTTTCAATATAGTGAGAAAGAAGAGTGAATCGCAAGAGGCATTCGACTGATTAGGAGGTTGATGATGGGAGCGAATAGCAAAATCATTCGTCTAATATTTGATAAAATCATGCTCTTGCAGACCTCGAGAAATGCCCTGAGCTGAATGTGAATGGAATGAGATCTCCTTGATGTTTGCCGCAGTCACAAGAATTCGTTGATTTTCAAGCCATTTTTCGGTATTATTAATAACTACACTTTATTTCGTTATCACTTAAAAGGAGGCCTTTCGTATGTTGTCAGCCAGTCGGATGTCGTTCTTTGGAGTTATTGTGGCCGCGGTGCTGCTGTCCGGATGCGGCGGAACAAAGAGCTCGATTGTTGCAGAGATCGGAACAGATCCAGCAAACAGAGAAATTGTGACGTTGGACGAATTTAATGACGTCTACGCAAAAAATAATGGCGGCAAAGATTCTGCCCAAGTTGCGAGCGCAGATGACAAGGCAAAATTCCTTGATCTTTATGTGAATTTTAAACTGAAGGTGAAAGAAGCCTACGAACGTGGGTACGACAAAGACACCGAAATTCAGGCCGAACTGCAAGACTATCGCCGCAACCTCTCCGTTTCCTATTTGATGAACAAGGAAATTAACGAGCCGCAGATTCAAAAAATGTACGATCGGCGTCTTGAAGAGATCCGTGCGAGCCATATTCTGATACGCGTGCCGGCGACGGCATCTCCGGAAGATACGGCTAAGGCATTTGCGACAGCCTCAAAGATTCTTGATTCTCTCAAGATGGGAAAATCGTTTGAAGAACTTGCCGTGCGTAATTCGCAAGATCCCTCCGTCGTGACAAACAAAGGCGATCTCTATTATTTTTCATCCAGCCAGATGGTCCCGGAATTCGAAGATGCGGTTTATTCGTTAAAAGCGGGAGAAGTTGCTCCCGCGCCGGTCCGCTCACAATTCGGGTATCACATCATCAAAGTGACCGATCGGAAATTCAATCCCGGTTCCGTGAAGGTAAGTCACATTATGCGGCGTCTCACGCGCGAGTCCTCGGCTGTGGACTCTGCTGCTGCATGGAAAGAGATGCGTGCTGCACTGGAAAACCTCCAGCATGGAGCGAAATGGGATAGCGTCGTCTCCGCAGTGTCCGACGATTCGTACTCCAAGGGGAATGCTGGCGATCTTGGATTTATTGCACGACGTCGTACGGTGCAGGAATTTGACAAAATTGCTTTTTCCTTAAAGAAGGGGGAGATGTCAGGCGTTATTGCAACGCCGTACGGTCTTCACATTCTCAAAGTTACCGACACCAAGCCGATTCCTTCGTTTAAAGAAATGGAACCCGAACTGCACCAGTTCTATCAGCAGTATATGTTTGAATCCATCTACGGGCGGTTTGTTGCGGATCTCAAAAAGCAATATGCGTTTACCGTGGATTCTACCGTGCTCGCTTCATGGTACCGGGAATCCGACACCGTAAAGACCACGAGTGATCCGGGATGGGACAGCAGCATTACAGCGCCAACGCGTCGCAAGACAATTGTCTCCTTTGCCGGACAGCAGATTCAGCTTGACTCCATTCTGCACCTGGCGGCAGTCAATCAGGAATTGCGCGGTCTTCCCGTACGGACAAAAGAATCCGTAAATACGATTCTGGACAAGGTCACGAAGAACCTGCTTGTGGAATACCGTGCACGCGGCTTGGAATCACACTATCCTGAATTCGCATCGTTGATGAAAGAATACAAAGAAGGCGTGCTGCTCTTCAAGGCAGAACAGGCTGAAGTTTGGAATAAGGTTGTTGTGAACGATTCATTAATGCATCTCTATTTTGATGCGCATCGCGCAAATTTTACCTGGCCGGATCGTGTTAATGTGCAGGAAATTTTTGTGGTGGCAGATTCGATGCAGGCGATTGTCACATTCCTGCTGAACGATCAAAGAATGCCGTTCGATTCGGTTGCTGTGTATTACAACACGCGTGAATCCACGAAGGAAAAACACGGCGAATGGGGACTGCAGCCGGTGACCACCAACGGCCTGACACATCGTGCGTGGAACATGGGCTTGGGGCAGCTGTCGCAGTTCTTCCAGTACGAAAACGGTTACTCCATCATCAAGGTGCTGGAGCGGGACCCGGCGCGCGACAAAACTTTCAAGGAAGCTGGCACTGAACTCTCAAGCGCATTCCAGGAATACGAATCAAAACGTCTTTCCGAAGCATGGGCAGCATCACTGCGCGCCAAATATCCCGTGGTGCAGCATCCGGAGCTTCTTGCTCCGCCGAAGGATGTGAAATAGTTTGAGCGGCCGAGGCCTGACATACGGAGTTCCCTTTCTTTGCATGTTGCTACTGGCTTGTTCGAGGCCGGCGGAACAGGGGCGCGAAGTGGCAAAGGTGGACGATCAACCGCTGACGCTGGAGATGGTGCGCGGGATGGTCGACACAACGCGCGGCATATCGGAAGCGCAGGTTAGGTCCTTTACCAACCAGTGGATTGTCTCCGAATTGCTTTTCCAGGAAGCGAAAAAGCGCGGCCTCGAAAATTCCGATGACGTGGTGAAAAAAGTTGAAGATACCCGCAGACAACTCGCAATCGCGGCATTGCTGGATCGCGAGGTTGTGATAGGCGCTGCGGCCTCGGTCGCGGCTGTAGACGTTGAAAAATACTACGAAGCCCACAAAGAAGAGTGGACGCTTCCCGGCACTCTGCGTCGCCTCTCGTTTGCCGTCTTTGCCGATCTTGATGCCGCGAAAAAGTTTCGCACCGAAGCCATCGAAGGCAACGGATGGATAGCGGCGCTGCAGGAAATGCGGACTGCAAACAAGCTGGTGTCGAACACCGATTCGATGTTTTATACACGCTCAGATCTCTATCCGCCGGAATTATGGAAGGTGGCGCAATCACTGGGCGTGGACGAGGTCTCCTTTCCGGTAAAGACAAGTTCCGAATATTTTGTGCTGATGCTGCTGGGAGAATATCCGGAAAAGACTCCAGCTCCGCTGGTGTACGTTGAAGACGAAATCCGCAACAGACTTCTGATAGAGCTGCGTCAGAAGCGGTATGCTGACTTCGTCGAACAGCTGCGGCAGCAGCATACTGTGCAGATTAATCTCACGGGCGTTGCGGCAGGGAACGATTCCCTGGGTATTCCGCCCGAATGAGAAAATAAGAGAAAGCAAAATTGGCATGAAGAAAGTAGTATTTTTCCTCTCGATGGCGCTGTGTAGCGGCGCGGTCGCACAAACCGTACTCGACCGCATTGTTGCCATCGTAGATCGCGAAATTATCACCGAATCGGATCTGAACTACGCCGTGCAAATGATGGCGGTGCAGAATAAGATGGATCCGGAAGCACCGGGACTGAAAGACCGCATTCTCGACGGACTTATCAACGAAAAATTAATTCTTGCTCAGGCGATTGAAGACAGCGTCGTCGTCACGGATGATGAGGTTGCCGACCGCCTGGACCGGCAAATAAAATTGCTGGTGCAGCAGTATGGCTCAGAGCAGCGCCTGGAAGAAATGTACAACATGCCGATCTCCCGCATGAGGCGTGATTTTCGTGAGGAGATTCGCAAGCAACTGCTGATCCAGAAAATCCGCCAGACACGTGAAGTCGGATTGACGGTCTCCCGGCGTGAAGTGGAATCATTTTTTGAAACGAATAAGGACAGTCTGCCGACGGTGCCGCAGGAATTTGAGATGAGTCATATTTTCATGAAGCCCAAGCCCGATTCGGCGACCGACCGGAGTGTTTATCTTTTGGCGCATCAGGTGATGGACAGCATCAAGGCCGGTGGAGACTTTGCGGATTTTGCAAAACGATATTCGGCTGATGAGGGATCAGCGGTGCATGGCGGCGATCTTGGGTCGGTGCGGCGCGGATCGTTTGTGAAGGAGTTTGAGGAGGTTGTCTTCTCCATGAAAGAAAAAGAATTGTCCAAACCGGTGAAAACACAATTCGGCTATCACGTTATCCAACTGCTGGAGCGGCGGGGAGAATCTGTACACCCACGCCACATTCTCTTTGCTGTCAAACAAACGTCGATCAGTGACGATACCACGATTGCGGAATTGAAACGGCTGCGGGAACGCGTCTTGCATGGTGAAGAGTTCGGCGTGCTTGCGCGCAAGTATTCCGAAGATCCGGAGTCAAAAGATATCGGCGGTGATCTCGGCCGTATCCCAGCAGATCAGATTGAGCCGTCGTTTATGGAAGTCATCAAATCCATGAAGGCGGGGGATATCAGCGAACCGACAAAGGTTCCTGTCGGCACCAGCTACGGCTATCATATTGTATACCTTCGATCCGTCACCAAAGAACATCCGATGAATCTAACGGATGATTTCCGCCGCCTCGAACAGTTTGCCCTGCAATTCAAAAGTAATGCGAAATACCAGGTCTGGGTTGACGAGTTGCGAAAAACGATTTATTGGGAAAAAAAACTGTAATTCACACATACACCATCTATAGCGAGGAATCATATGGCACAACATAAATCCGCCGAAAAGCGGACACGCTCGGCAAAACGGCGGACCATCCGCAACACGACGCAGGAATCAAAAATGAAGACTCTTGTGAAAAAAGTGCGCGGCGAAGAAGTGAAAGAAAAAGCGGAAGTGGCGTTAAAGGCTGCCGTTTCTGAACTCGACAAGCTTGCGCAGCGCCGGGTTATTCACCCAAACAAGGCGTCAAACCAGAAGTCGAAACTGACAAAGTATGTCAACACGCTGAAGTGAGTTACCGCCGGAGCGGACACAGAATCATCGTTTTTGTGTCTGCCCGGATTCTATCCCCGATTCAATTCCATCTGATACAATTCCTGAATTCTCCGTTCAAAGCGGTCCCGGTCCTCCGGCTTCGAGAGCATGAGAATTTCGTACGCCTGAATCGCCGCTCCGTATTCCCCCTGTGACGCATAAATCTCCGCCAGCGTTGGCGTGACGATGTTGGACTCAAACGTCATTGCTTCATCGGGCCGCATGGGTGTCACTGGTTCCGGCTCATTCGGAACAATGCGTCCGGCTTGTTCCAGCTGGGCGGCGAGTGCGCCGAAATTGTCTTCGGTTTCTGTCGCAGGCTGTGACGTGGGGCCATTTAAAAAATCATCAAGGGATTGTGCCATTTCCGGTGCTGCGCTGTGCGCCTGCACGTACTCGTCGAGCGACGGGAAGGTACTGCCATGCTCGATCAGTTCCGCCTGTTCTTCCCCCGTGGGACTCTCGGGACCGGCGGCGATTTCCTGCTCTCCTGTATCGGGGAAGGTGGACGCGGCCTCCGCGGATTCGGGAATCTCTTCTTTGGGCAGGTCTTCGATTTCAAACACGTGTTCCTCGACCGGCGGTGGCGGAGCAATTTCATACAACAGCTTGCGGGCAACCTGGTTGTACGGCGTCAACTGCAGTGCCCGGGTAAGAGCTTTCTCGGCCTTGTCTTTGTTCTGTTGTGCCAGATAGCAGCGTCCGAGCAGAATAAATCCGGAAGCGTAAGTCGGATGTATTGCTACCCCTTCTTCGCACAGCTTCAACGCCTCTTCAGGTTGTCCTTTGGCGAGATAGAGATCTGCCAGTCGGGCAAAAATGGGGGAGGAAGAATTCGCCGCAAGCTTCTGCGAAAGAAAATCGATGTCAAACTCCAGAAGGTCCATACCAAGAAAATTCCTTCAATCGTTTATGACTGATTTAAGTCAAGCATATTGGTATCTGAGTTTTTCAGATACGGTTTGAACTGCGGCGATTCAATCGTTGAAAGTCTCTTCACTATTATTGCCATCCGTTTTCCGTTGGTGATGCAGGTTTCCACCTCCTTTTGTATCTCGCTGATAGGAAGTGCACTGTTTTTCCGCTGGATCACCTGCAGCATCAGCATCATGATTCCGAGGGGGTTGTTGATCTCATGCCCCAGCGTCACCGCCAGTTCGGTGACCGCTTTTTCGTGCTGCAGAGCGGAAATTTCTTTCTGCAAACGCCCGATGCGCAATCCGGCGCGGACGCGCGCCACGAGTTCCCGATCGTTAAATGGTTTGGTCAGAAAATCATCGGAACCCCCTTCAATCGCTTCGATTTTGTCGTCCTGTGTATCTTTGGCTGTGAGGAGAATGAAGTAGGCATATCGCAATTGCTCGTCGTCTTTGATCTTGCGGCACATTTCCAAGCCGTCCATATTCGGCATGGTCCAGTCGGAAATAATGAGATCCGGCTGAAATTCTCTGGCGGCAGCAAGGCCGGTGATCCCGTCAACGGCGGTGTGAATTGTGTACCCGAAAGCCGAAAGACGCTTCTGCAGGATCACGCGAATATAGTTGTCATCATCTACAACGAGAATTGATTCAGCCATACATGCGTTTCTAGGTATCTGAAGGGAGTTCTGCCTCTACAAATAACACTTTTTCCCGCTCAATTACAACAGTTCCGGCCGCGACTCCTTTGGGCTTGCGAACATATTTTTTTTCGGTCATTACGACCGGGATCATAGATGCATTTTTCATCTTGCTGTAGTATGCCGCGATAGAAGCAGCCTGTTGAATGGCCCTTTTGGAGGGTTCACCCTTGGCGCTCCCCATTTTCAGGACAACGTGGGAGCCGCTTGATCCGCGGGCATGGAACCAGAGATCATCGGGCTTTGCATGCTTCAGAGTCAACAGATCGTTATTTTCGCTGCTCTTTCCGGCAAGAACCTGGAAACCACCTTCGACCGTAAAAATGCGAAACGGCGGGAGTTGCCTGCCGGGACTGGTATCGGCAATGCCGAATAGCGCGAGTTCTTTTTCACGGAACAATTGAAACTGTGCAATCATCTCAGGTGTCTGGAGCTCTGCGGCTTCGTCCAGCATGGAAACGATCTGTGCATGCTGGCGCCGCACGTCAACGGCGCGTTCCTGCTGTTCATCGCGTGCGGTTTTTGCTTTTTTCGCCCGCCCAAAATAGCGCTCTGCATTTTGAACAGGAGACATAGCCGGATCGAGCACGATAACCTCATTCTCATATGTGAAGGATTTCATTCCTTTGGAGAGCACCGGCAGGTGCGCCATAAGAATCTTGCCCAACCGTTCATACTCATCCGCCCGGGAACTCTCTTGCAGGTCTATCTCAATTCCGGCAAGGGCGTGTTCCAACTTTTTTTCCTCTTTCTGGAGGCGGGAGAGCAATGACTCCTGCCCTTTGAGAAAAGAGGCAGAACGAAGCTTTCGGAAGACGAAACGCTGTATTCCTTCATTGACATCTGAATACGTTTCCACTCGGTATTGCTCGAATGATTGAAGCGGAATCAGCGAGAAGCAGATGGGGTTATTCTCGCTGTCATAATAAATGACAGGATGAAGCATTTCCGTAGAGGGCTGTGCGAGAATCGAGATCTTTTTCACTGTTTCAAACAGTTTTTCAAGATCCCGATCAATCAGCATTTCGGCAGAGGCCGATGCCGTCAATCCGCACCGGTGGAGAACTTCAGCCGTCAGTGTTAAGCCAAGATGGGGTAAGATGGTTCTCAATGCGCGTTGTGTCGTTAGCCCGGATCCGAGAGCGCGAAAGCGCATGATGAATGTTTGAGTATCCTGTATTTGTTCAGCATCATCCGGTACAAGTTTGTAATGAGGACGTTCCTCGCCCGCGAGCAGCTCCCGCTTTCTTAAGAAGGCATCTTCCAGCATCTCATTACGGAAGAGAAAGACATTTGCTTTCGGGCCAAATAGAGCGATATCCATCCGGATGCCATCATCGAGAAAAAAATGAATGATCCTGTCATTTCTATTGCAGGCAATACGATTTATTGTAATGTCTGTCAGAGCTGGAAAAATATCGATGGAATTTTTCTTTGCGCGGGATGCTCCCCGGCGGCCATAGATATAGTTGAAAGATGGTTCGCAGGAGATGATGATCGTTATGGAGTTCTCGCTCTCACATAGGACGCACAGTTGATTCCTGTCTTGGGAATAGATGCCTCCAATCGTTGCACCCTCTACCGTTTTGGAGAGGAATTCGGCCATGTGTTGGAGTGTATAAAAGTGCGAAAGCATGAGGATGTTAAAAACGGCGATATTAGAAGATATTAGGCGAAATTCGGTTGTATTATAGAGCAAAACCAAGCCAATAGCAACCGCACTCGTTTGGAGAAACGAGTGAAAAATCGTATTTTAAAAGCCAATCTATCATTTGCAGTATTCACATTTCTTGAAGGGATATAAGACGGATGAAAAAATTCATCATTGCGACTGGATTGATTGTTGGGCTCTTATGTGTTGGATGCGGCGGTCATAATAAGGATGCCGGGAATATGAAGACGCTGGAAGACAGCGCTAGCTATGCGTGGGGTCTCCAGACGGCGAAGAATCTTCAACAACAGGATCTTTTTTTAAATCCTAGCTTCGTTGAAAAAGGATTTCTGGATGCCGATACAACCAAAGGCAAACCACTCTTCACCGAGGAACAACTTCGTGGTATTGAAAGACGTTTGCAAGAACGTATGCTGGCAAAGATTAGTGAGAAGAACAAGATCCAAGGCGAAAAATTCCTTGCACAGAACAAAACAAAACCAGGTGTTGTCACACTCCCAAATGGATTACAGTATCAAGTCGTTAAGCCAGGCAATGGACCCAAACCGCAGATGGGCTATATTGCGTTTGTGAATCTTATCGTGTCGACAGTCGACGGAAGAATGATTGAAAATACCGCACATGCCGGCCAACCGATTGCTCTCCCTGTCGGCACCATGCAAGGATATATGTGGACAGGGGCTCTTGCGCTCATGCCGACCGGTTCGACATGGCGTTTTTTTGTTCCATCTGAACTCGCATTTGGAGCGGATCCACGATCGCCCGCCGGTCCGAATGCCGTTTTGGTATTCGAAGTCGAATTGGTAAACTCCAGGCCTGCTCCGACAAAAAAGTAATGGAGATACTCCCATGACGAAATCCAGCATTGGGGCGGTACTGTTTCTTCTCCAGCTAATCGGAAGTGTTGCCATGGCTGATTCAATTTTTCCCTATCGCTATTGGAAAGAAATTCTTCCCAACGGATTGACTGTCATCATGATCCCAATGGAAAGTCCGGGACTGGTGGCATACTACTCCGTTGTGCGAACGGGGAGCCGCGACGAGGTGGAACCTGGAAAATCCGGCTTTGCCCATTTTTTCGAGCACATGATGTTCCGTGGCACGAAAAAATATCCAGCGTCGGTGTATGACTCTGTGATCACCAGCATTGGCGCCAATGCCAATGCGTACACAACGGACGATTATACAGCCTTTCATCTGGAACTGGCGAAAGAGGATTTGGAAAAAGTGATTGAGATGGAAAGCGACCGGTTCCAGAATCTTTCCTATGCCGAGCCCGAATTTCAGACAGAAGCCGGAGCAGTCTACGGCGAGTATCGCAAGGGAATCACCAGTCCCTTCTCCGTGCTGAATGAGAAGATGCAGAACCTTGCGTATGATGTCCATACGTACAAACATACCACCATCGGCTTTGAAGCAGATATCAAAGCGATGCCGGAGGCGTACGAGTACAGCAAGTCGTTCTTCCACCGCTTTTACCGTCCTGAGAATGTTGTGCTGCTGATCGTCGGCGACATCGATCAGCAAAAGACGCTCGCGCTGGTGAAGCAGTACTATGGCGGATGGGAAAAGGGATACACGGCGCCGGCGATCAGGCCGGAGCCGCTGCAGAAGGGGGAGCGGACTGCGGAAATCGACTATCCCGGCCGGACCCTTCCGATTCTCGACATCGCCTACAAGGGCGATGCATACGATCCGGGCAATCGCATGTTCCTCGCCGCAACACTGTTGTCGGATCTGGCTTTTGGCGAAAATTCCGACATCTATAAGAAGTTTGTGCTCAATGAACAGCGTGTACAGATGCTTGCCGCATCAACTCCGATCAATCGCGATATGCCGTTGTTCGAGATCTACTCGATGGTGAAAAAGGCGGAAGATATAGCCGCCGTGCGCGATGAAGTGTATAAAACCCTCGAACACTTTAAGACGACGCCTGTTGATGCGAAGAAGCTGGATGATCTCAAGCGGAGAAACAAGTACGGCTTCCTGATGGAGTTGTCCACACCGGATCACGTTGCCGGCGGACTGGCGCGTTTTGCCGCACTGACCGGAAGCATTGAGACTGTCAATGCTTTCTACACAGAGCTCGAAAAAGTAACAGCGGAGGATGTGATGAAGGCAGCGCAAAAATATTTTGTGCCGGAATCCCGTTCTGTCGTTGTGCTGAAAGGAGCGAAGTGATGAAAGCGATGATCATGTGTGCCGCGGCGGGGATCCTTGCCGCGTCTATTGCCATAGCAGGAGACCAGGGCGTGTCCGACAAATCGAATCTTGTATTGCTCCCCGTCCAAAACGATCCGACGATTTCATTCCGTCTCTGGTTTAGAACGGGTTCGCAAGATGATCCTGCGGGAAAAGAAGGGCTTGCCGCCATCACCGCAGCGATGCTCACCGATGCATCCACCACCGTCAACAGCTACGAAACAATTCTCGACAAACTCTTTCCCCTGGCGGCCGGCTACGATGCATCGACGTCGGTCGAGATGACGGTGATCACCGGGCGTATTCACAAAGACAATCTGGCGGAATATTATCCGCTGTTTATGGATGCCTTGCTGCGGCCGGCGTTCAAATCAGAGGATCTGGATCGCATTAAGAGTCAAACGCTGAATTACCTGGAAAATTCGCTTCGCTATTCCAGCGATGAAGAACTTGGAAAGGCATTGTTGTACACCTCGGTCTACGCCGGTACGCCATATGGACATATCACACAAGGCGTAGTGCAGGCCGTCAAGAGCATTACCGTGGAGGACGTCAAGGCGTTTTATGCGAAGCATTTCACCCGCAGAAGTGTGGTCATCGGGCTGGGCGGCGGATATGATGAAGCGCTCGTGAATAAGCTGCAAGGGGATCTTGCGCAACTGCCGGCAGGCACAAGCGTTGCGCCACCCGCCATCGCGCCGGAAGTTCTGAAGGGCGTTCGCGTTGCCATGATTGAAAAAGACGCACCGGCAACGGCTATCAGCATCGGTTTTCCGATCACAGTGCTGCGCGGATCGAAAGAATGGTACGCGCTGGCAATCGCCACATCGTGGCTCGGTGAGCACCGCAATTCAGCCAGTCATCTGTATCAAGTCATCCGCGAAAAACGCGGATTGAATTACGGTGACTATGCCTACATTGAACATTTCCCGAACGGCGGACGACTGCAAATGCCGCCGCAAAATGCATGCCGCCGACAGCAAATGTTTGAAATATGGATTCGTCCCGTGCCGAATGAAAACCGACACTTTGCATTGCGTGCAGCTCTGCGCGAATTCACGAAGCTCGTAGACAACGGCATGACCGAAGACGATTTTACGCTCACGCGCAATTTCCTAAAAAAATATGTGCTGCATTATGCACCCACAACCATGGAGCGTCTTGGCTATGCTCTGGACGACAAATTCTACGACATTCAAGGAAGCCATCTTGAAAAATTCCGCTCCATGATGGATCAGGTGACCTTGAAGGATGTGAATGCGGCGATTAAAAAATACTGGCAACATGAGAATCTGCAAATCGCTGTCGTGACAAAAGATGCGCAGGCATTCAAGGATGCACTTGTTGCCAACACTGTCAGTCCGATCACCTACACGACGCCGAAACCGAAATCGATTCTTACGGAAGACAAAGAGATCGGCGCCTTCCCTTTGAAGGTCAAGGCGGAAAATGTAGTGATCATTCCGGTGGCAGCAATATTTGAACGGTAGACTGTTTCGCAAAGAGACGAATAACGCCGGTTCCTGTGCTATGATGCGAAAAATTGTTATAAACATAAGCGCGATAATCCTCTTCCTGTTGGCGGGTTGTGGCGCTTCGCAGGAACTGAGCGGCCCGCAGCGGATCGTGTTTTTCGGCGATTCCATCACGCAGCTGGGTGATCGACCAAGCGGATATGTTACACTGGTGCGTGACAGCCTGTTGCGCGGAACGTGGCTGGAAGGATCGACGATCATCAATGCCGGTATCAGCGGCCACAAGGTAACGGATTTGCAGAAACGATTGTCGCGGGATGTACTGGAGAAGAATCCGACGGTCGTTGTTATCTACATCGGCATTAATGATGTTTGGCACTCGGTTCTTCCCAACCTTCACGGTACTCCAAAAGACACCTTCGGCATCGTCCTGAAGGAAATTATTCAATCGATCCGCGCAACGAAGGCGAAAGTGATACTCTGTACGCCAACCGTCATCGGGGAGAAAAAGAATGGAGAAAATCCGCAGGATTCCATGCTGGACGAGTATGCGGCAGTCAGTAGATCTGTCGCGAAGGAATTGGGCATACCGCTCTGTGATTTGCGTGCGCTGTTTACTGCAACCGAAGAAAAACTCAATACAGGCAATAATGAAAAGGGAGTTCTAACAACGGATCGGGTTCATCTCAACGCAGCCGGCAACAAACTTGTCGCAAGTGAAATGGTCAGGATGCTGCAATTCCTTCGATAAAACGAGTTCGGGGTCAGTACGGCGAAAGAAGTACATACTTTCATCAATCACTTAGGAGGCCTTATGTATCATGCAATTTCTGAGTTCATCGCTGAATGGACATTCGAGAGCGAGAGCACATTGAAAGTCCTGTTGGCATTGACAGATGCGTCTTTGATGCAGAAAGTATATCCTGATGGACGTTCACTCGGACAATTGGCGTGGCACATCGTCCAAACATTGGGCGAGATGGGCACACAAGCGGGCTTGAAGTTTTCTGCGTCCGTCGAAAAAGCACCGTTGCCCGATACAGCGGGAAAAATAGTGTCCACCTATCGCAGCGTTGCCGTTGCGCTTGGCAACGCGGTCAAGGCGGAATGGAACGATGCCGGCTTGTCCGGGGAAATCGAAATGTACGGCGAGAAGTGGACGCGCAGCAAGGTATTGTCATCACTCATCCGGCACGAGATTCATCATCGTGCGCAAATGACTGTTCTCATGCGCCAAGCCGGACTCAAAGTGCCAGGCGTCTACGGGCCATCAAAAGAAGAATGGGCGCAGTATAATATGAAATCGCCCGAGTGATGTTTCGTTTGCAAATCTACCCGTTCCCGCCTCTGCTTAAAAATGCAGAGGTGGGATTCGGGAGAACTGCGGAAGAGCTCATCGTTGTGTAATGCCTTCCGGATTTTTCCTGTATGTTTCTTTTCTGCGTGTCTTTGTTTGCCGGATCGGGATTCGATGTACCGGAAAATACCTCAACATCATTTTTCTACCGCTCTTTGTGCGATCGCACTGCTGCTGACGGTTGGAATTCTTCAATTCAATGCAGTGGGTTGTGCGGCATCGACGCAAACGGCCGAACCTGTTACGTTCCGGGTAATGACATTTAATATCCATCATGGCGAGGGAAGTGATGGCCGGATCGATGTCGGGCGCATTGCACAGCTCATTGAAGCGCAACATGCAGATATTGTTGCCATTCAGGAGGTGGACCGCGGAACAAAGCGCGTTCAGAAACGCGATATTCTGGTGGAATTGTCCGAAGCAGCGGGAATGGCATATGCATTTGGCAAAACCATAGACTTTCAAGGAGGAATGTACGGCCTTGGAATTTTGACCCGATTTCCAATCCTTGCGGAACATCAGACGCTCTTTGCAGAATCGTCTGCCGGCGAACAGCGGGGCCTATTGCGGGTGACGCTGAGTCTGAAAGGAACGGAAGTTGTCGTCATGAATACGCACCTGGACGACAAACGTGCCGCTGAACGGGAAACGGCGGCACGGACAATTGTCGGTTTATGTGACGAATTTCAATCCGGTCCGGTTATTTTGTGCGGTGACTTAAATACAGTCCCCGGCACATCTCCGCTTGCCATTCTCTCTTCCTCACTGACGGATGTCTGGGAGCAATTGGGAGGAATCCACGAAAAGACATTCCCCTCAGGGGATCCCGAAGAAACCATTGACTATATTTTTATTTCGCCCCATGTAGGTCTACGGCCTGTTTCACAGCATGCCGTGCCAACATCGGCATCGGATCATCGTCCGGTTGTGGCAGAATTTGTGCTCCAGCGGTAAGAAAGAAATCGGTTTCAGCCCAGAGATGAATATGCGAGGAGTACATGTGAGAGGATTGAATTAATGGTAATTCAGTCGCCATTGTTGAAGGATTTGCGCCCCGCCATATGTGCGGTTTTGGGGAATACCTACACCGGCAGAGAATTGAGGAGCTTGTAGCCTTGAGTCACGCACTTGCTGTGACGGCACTCAGGCGTCGCAAATTCGACGGATCGATGAAAGACATAACCATGGGTCTGGATTGTACAGATCTTGCGTATGATTGTATCGCAGAAATTTTCCATCGGGATCGTGACGGCAATCTACTGCAGTTGCAAGCCTATTTTCGCAGTTTTCCGATCGAAGAATTGAGCAATCAAACACTCCTGTCACACTTGCGGCGCCTCATTGCTTCGAAGGTCAATGACAGTATGTTTCGTGCGTATGGCGAGTTCGACCCTTCCCTGTCGAAAATCATCCGCAACATTAAACTCGCCATTGATACACTGCATAATTTTACGATGGAAGACCGCTTTGGTGAATCATTCCTTGTGCCGCTGGATTGTGTCAGAGACACCAAGCTTCCGATTGGGGGCTATGAAGAGGTGATGCGGGAGCTTGCATTTGTCGGACGGTCGACTGATTCTGTGCCTCGTCTCCTGTCGAAGCTCTCGCTCTGGCTGCATCAACAGACGATGTATCGCAAAGCACTGCCGCTCATGACCATTGCGCCCGCTTTCAGAAGTGTGTATACGATTCGCGATGCTTCGGAAGGGGGCGAGAAAATGGATGCATCGTTGTTCACGGAGGATGCGCTCATTATCGTCGAGGCGGTCTGCAAAGAAATACATCAGGAAATGCTCGAGTGGTACGTGAAGCGTAAGGGATGTGATCCGGTGGTCTTTGCTGCCTATTTTCTTGCAATCGAACATTCCCTGCGGCAATCAATTATTGAGAGCATGCCGAATGCCGTGCCACTGTATGATTGTCTTCGTCCGCATCTTGTGGCGTTGACGAAAGACGAGTATCGCAAAGAGCACCGCAAGATTCTGGAGTATCTGACCCGCATGTGCCGGCAGCGATTGCAGGAGCGGCTGAAGGAAGGAGATCTCTTGTCGATGCAGTCCGGTCAGTCTGCCGGGAGATCGCCAACGGCTGGAAAAAAGGAAATAGAAGAGGTATATGAAATGCTTGGATGAGCGAATAATTGAATTGTACGTTCTGGGTGATAACGAAATCATTCGCAGAAAGCGATCGATAGAAGCGCATCTACGGCATTGCCAGGCCTGTCGGGAGGCTGCTGCTGCGATGTCCTCGTTTTATGCCGATGTTGAAAGCGAACTGCGGCGCGACGCAGAACTTCCCGCCAAAGCGCTGACGCGGACTGTGCCAAACGCGGTATTTGCGCGCCAGCCGGGGCCCCCCACCTTATATCAGTAGAATCTCGGCGGCGGCGCCTTTGTTTTTGCACTGGTGCTGATTTTGGCGACAGTTTCATATTTCACTCGCCATTACACGGGAAATCCTTCTTTTGCGCACATTAATAGCGGCGCCGGCATGCTCGAGATCTATGCGCGGGACGACCAGAAACTTTGGCAGGTTCCGCATGTTAATGTCGAAGCGGCAGAACGGGCGCTCCATGCACGTCAATCGTCTATTGCCATTGGCGATGTGACGAATGATAGGAAAACTGATGTCGTGACAAGCCTCCAATTGGAAGGCACTCCGGATTATGCATTGCTTCCACTGCAGCTTTTTGATGCGAGCGGAAAGCTGCTCTGGAAGAAACTATTCGACAACGAGCGAAAAGACTTTCGCACTGTCACGTACGACAATCGCTACGCTCCCAATGATATCAAGATTGCGGATAATTACATCTATGCCAGCATCAGGAACGGCCACTCTCCCGGCTACATCGTAAAAATTGATCCGGAAGGCAGGACCGTCGGAGAGTACTGGCATTTCGGCCATCTCAATTTCTTCATGCTGCCAGATGATTCCGGAACACATCGATGGATTGTCGCCATCGGCCGGAATGACGTGGACGAATACGCCGGCGGATCCTTTGGCGTCATTATCATTCTTGACACTAGAAAACTTTTTAGGAACAAAAGAATCAAGCATCTCCCGTGGATTTGGTCTCGAAGCATCCGATGCGGAAGTTTGTTGTATCCGGCTGCCGGAGTCGGATCAAATGAACGTCATGCATGCGCAGGTGGGGGAAACGGGAATTATTCGCGCCGATCAGAATGGAGTAACCGTGTATGTGCAGGCGAACGCCGGTGAGGCGTCGTACGAATATGAATTTGACCGCTCGATGCGGATTACCAAAGTGAGGACAACGTCTCAAACGATTATGGAACATCTGCGTCTGAAGAAAGAAGGAAACCTTTGCAGTGTGGCTGGAGATCAATATCTGGATGCGATGGGAGAAGCGGCACGCTACTGGGATGGTCGCTCCTGGGTCCCGTATCAGGAGTTTGTACAATCGCACAATTTTTCATTGCGGTAGGGCGGGGTAAGATGCATCATTTCAACGCAGCAGAAAAAAGAAAGGCCGGGCATTGTTTGTCCAGCCTTAGTGTTGTTGGGCGGCAGGCGAAGCAGCTATGCTTTGTTTCCGTATACCATTGCTTCCAATCGTGCGACGCGTTCTTCAATCGGCGGATGCGTAGAGAATAATTTTGCAATGCCGCCGCCGTTCAACGGGTTTACGATGAACATGTGCGCAGTGGAGGGAGATGCATCCATTGGAATTTCCCGCGCACTCGCTTCCAATTTTCGAAGCGCATTTGCAAGCAGGAGTGGATTCGCAGCAAGACGCGCTCCTTCTTCGTCTGCCATGAATTCACGTGACCGTGAAATTGCCATCTGGATCAACATCGCGGCGAGCGGCGCAACGATAATCATGGCGATTGCAACGATCGGACTTTCACCATCGTCATTGTCGCGGGAACGGCCGCCGAAGATCATTGCCCATTGTGCCATATGGGCCAGCATACTGATGGCACCGGCAAAGGTGGCTGCAATGGTACCGACCAGAATATCACGGTGCATCACATGCCCAAGTTCGTGTCCGATTACTCCGCGGAGTTCATCCGGTGTTAATAAGCGCTGAATCCCTTCGGTGACCGCGACGGCTGTGTGTTCCGGATTGCGTCCGGTGGTGAATGCATTGGGCTGATCTCCTTGAATGAGGTAAAGTTTCGGCATCGGAATGCCGGCATGCTGCGCCAGTTCCTGCGTCATGCGATAGAGTTGCGGATTTTCCGTTTCACTCACTTCGCGAGCTCCATACATGCGCAGTACGATCTTGTCGCTGAAAAAATACGTTCCAAAATTCATTACGACGGCAAAAAGGAATGCCATCATCATTCCTCCTTGTCCGCCGAGTAAATTGCCGACAAAAACTACCAGGACGGTAAGCAATGCCATTAAAAAGTATGTCTTAAACGTGTTCATACAATTCTCCAAGTCTCTCTATTAGACGATTGTAAAATATGCTGCGTTCTATGATTAGCCGTAAACATTGGCCAGCGTAACCGGTCGTGCCTACACATACAGTGCGCTTCCAAAGTCGCGCCGGTGGTTGATGGTAATGTTATGCTCCTCACCTAGAAATTGAAAAACGGCGACGCATGCCTTTCGAGCGGCATCATCGTCATAGTACCGGTCCGCGCGGATCGCTTCAATCATCGAAACGACACCGAGATCATACTGGGATGCCGTAATAGCCCTCAGTCCCTCCACATACGACGCGCGCGCGGGGCTTTCCGGCAATTTCGATGCCCGAGCGAGTGTTCCCACCATCGCGGCAAATGCACGGATAGCTTCGACTGTCGAGAAAAATTCGGAGTGTTCCTCAATTGTCGCGACAAGCTCTGCAGCTTTGTTAAGATCAGTGGTCACGTATGCACGCGCCAGAAGCACTATCGCTTCTTCGTTTACCGCATCGACAGAACGAACCTTTTCCAACATCTCAATGGCCGCAGCAGAATTGTTCTCTGTCAGAGCCGTGCGTGTCATATCGATTTCCTTTTTGAATTTGTTGGGTAGCACTTTCTGCAGCCATTGGAGAATCTGGCGTTCAGGGATGGCGCCGGAAAATTCATTGACGGCCGCTCCATCGATGAAAAGCTTTGCATTCGGAATACTTCGGATGCTGTACTCACGCGCCAAATCCTGATGCTTCTCGGTATCGACTTTGGCAAGCGCCCACCGGCCGCCCTGTTCTTCTGCCAGTTTTTCGAGCACCGGTCCGAGCACTTTGCAGGGTCCGCACCATTCCGCCCAGAAATCTACCAGTACCGGAATTGTTCTACTTCGCTCGATAACATCAGTCTGAAAGTTTTCAATCTCGTAGTTCATAGAAATCTATGTCTCGTTATGCAGTATCTCTCTGTGTCCTTTGGGCCAAATCTCTTCCCCAAAGCTGCCCGGGCAGGAGCTCGGGTATTACGCTCTTTTCGGTGACAAATCTTCTTCTGTGAATCACATGAAATGCCTTGCCCGGCTCCAGACCTCGTTCAGTGCAATCTTTGGCATTCGGCACACATAAATAGGAAGATGCCGTTCGTACGGCATGGCATAAGGATGATCGATCACGTCTGCGACTATCACAGATTCAAAAACATTCTTATGATCTTCGATGTTCCCACCCACGATAATGAGCGACGTGCAGCTATCAAGTCCTTCGCTCCAATACCAATAACTATTATGACCGCACAGGGTTGCCGGCAATCCCAATTGTTTTCCAAAGAAATCAATTGACCCGGCTTCCCCATAATTCTGTGCGTAAATTCTGCAGTGTGCACGGTCAAATTCAGGGAGGGAGTAATAGACACGGGCGACACGGAGCGCCATATTCTCCCAGCCGAACATATCTGCAAAATGTTGCGGCAATGGCGATTGGGCCCCGCGCTCACCCTGCTGCAACTGTATTCCAAGTCTGGAGGTGTACGCCACATAAGAATCAACAGAAAGAATCGGCAATGCGAGGGGAGCGCCCATTACTCCTACCACAACCAATAGCAAGGCAGCTGCAGGAGAGATCCATTTCAACATCCAGCGCGCGGAGAGTTGCTCGATGAAGATTCCTCCGCCGGCACACATCAGAGGGTACATCGGTGCGATATAATAGGTCTTGGCGTGCGTCGCAATGAAAAGCAGGAAGATGGCAACGTACGCCCAGCCGAAAAGTCGATATTGGTTTCCCGCCGAAGAGAAAAAAAATACCAATCCTGCTATCACCAACAGCATCCCAACCATGGCGACATCCAAACTTTGTCCCAGAACGAATTGCGTCGGACTAAGCGGCATGTTCTTGTAGCGCGTCGCATTATTCATGAATTCGACCGTGGGAAATCCCTTTGCAATTTGCCACAGAACGTTGGGCAAGGCAAGAATGGCCGCAATCGATGCGGCAAACCAAAAATCTTTTGTCGTCAGCCATCGGCGGAAAGGAGTCAGAACCATGCCTATACCGATGCCGAAAAGTATAAAGAGGATTGAGATTTTGTTCTCAAAGCCCAGTCCAATAATAACGCCAAGCCAAAGCCAGTAGGCACGCTTCTCGTTGGTGAGAAGGAGCGCAACAAGATAAAAGCCGATCGACCAGAATAGTTGATCGAACACATTCATCGAAAGAAAATTCCCGACGGCGAGATAGACCGGCGCCGTTATGACGGCCAGGCACGCAAGGACAATTGCGGATCGCTTGCCGCCCATCTGCCGCACAAGTAATCCAGTGAAAACCACGGTCGCGGCACCGGCAAGAGCGGGAAGGAAGCGAATGGCAAATAATGAATCGCCCAGAAGCAACCGCATCACTTTTGCGATGAGGGCAATCAGCGGCGGTTGATCGACATAGCCGAAGTCGAGATGCTCGCCGCAGGCAAGATAGTAGAACTCATCGCGAAAATATCCGTAGCCGCCATTGAACAAAAAATGAATTAACAGCTTGATGCCGGCAAAAAATGCGATGATCTGAATGTCTCTATTCTTGAGTTTTCCTATCATATCATCTTCTCATCAATGCGACAAAAGATTTGCCACAGAGAAACAAATGAGAGCACAGAGGATATTTTGTGCGTCCATTGATTGAGTGGGTTGTTAGAAAAGATTCTCTGTGCTCTCTGTAGCTGGTTTTTGTTTTTTCCGTTATCCATCTATCCATTAACTTTCTTCGGGCCACGGTTCATCCAAAAGTTTCACCTCTTTATGCTGCTCCGCAAAATAATTGAGCGCCCAGTCGTTGGCAAAAATAATCGCCGGCTGCTGTCGGGTGTCTTCTGCAAGAAACGTCGTGGTAGGCAGTAACTTGGCAGATAGCTGTTTCAGGTCGGTACCCGGATGAACCCAGCGGACGAGTTTCCAATCGGTACGTTCTAAACGCGTTGCCGCACCGTACTCATTTTCCAATCGGTACTGGACCACTTCAAACTGCAGGGGACCGACCGCGGCAAGCACCGGTGTGCGCGATCCGGAATTGCGAAGCTGAAACGACTGTACAACACCTTCCTGTAGCAACTGATCCAGACCGTCACGCAATCGTTTATAGTTTGCTGGATTCGGGCTATGAAGCAGCGCAAAGCACTCGGGGGGAAAACGGGGAATTTCATCATAGACAATTGCCGGATCGACTGAGAGCGTATCGCCGATGCCGAAATCGTCGTGGCCAACGAGGCCTATGATATCGCCCGGATATCCTTCTTCCACCGTTTCCCGCTGCTGGCCGAAGAGCTTTGCAGCGTTCGAGAGACGAATCTTTTTGCCTGTGCGTGTGTGGACTGCAGCCATGTCGCGTGTGAATGCGCCCGAACAGATGCGGAGAAACGCAATGCGGTCCCGGTGGCGCGGATCCATATTTGCTTGAATCTTGAAAATGAAACCGGAGAATGCTTCTTCTTCGGTTGCGGGGATAATACCGCGCGAACTCTTGCGCGGCTGCGGATCGGGGGCGAAGCTCAAATAACCATCGAGCAGTAGTTGAACGCCGAAATTATTCTTGGCGCTGCCAAAATAGACGGGAGTTTGCTTGCCGGCAAGAATAGCATGGCGGTCGAAAGAAAATCCGGCGCCATCCAGCATCGCCATTTCATCCTGAGCAGTAGCAAGCACACGCGCATCCACATGTTCTTTCATCGTCTCATTGTGGAGATCGAAGATCTCCACCGGTGCGCGGTATTCGCCACCGGAGACGCGTTCGAAGAGATGCACGGTCTTGCCGCGGCGGTCGAACAACCCGCGAAATTGCTGCCCTGTGCCGATCGGCCAGTTCATCGGATAGGCACCGATGCCGAGCACATGTTCCAATTCGTCGAGAAGTTCCAGCGGATCTTTGGTCGGATGATCCAACTTGTTGATGAAGGTGAAAATTGGAATG
>Ga0182027_10001245_pt1 | contig 42634 bp, 26 predicted proteins | sample 712E1DmetaG_FD_121300 | JGI IMG/M metagenome (GOLD analysis project Ga0182027, IMG submission 121300) | Permafrost microbial communities from Stordalen Mire, Sweden - 712E1D metaG (Illumina Assembly) | ecosystem: Environmental > Terrestrial > Soil > Wetlands > Permafrost | place: Sweden...
ACCTCCGAAAAAGGATTAGCAAAACAAACGCAGATACGGCCTAAAGTTTTATCGAATTGGTCAAAAATAAAAGACCTGTTTATGTAGAAATTATTTTTATTGTATGTTAAAAGGCGCTTAAAAGCGCTTTTTTTTTGCCCAAATTTAATTCCCCGAAGCTTCGGGGTTCTTTTAGTTCTAGCCCCTCGCAAATAAATTTTACTATCCCCGTTCATCTCCTGCATTCGGAAACCACTACTTTCACCATCTGGTCTGTCGTTGACCTAACTTATTGGAAAGACAATTAAAAAAAATAGTTAAGAGAGACTAATTATATCATAATAAGTTGATATTGAAAGTGATAAAGATATTGTTTTAAAAATCATGTGTTGACCATTAGTTCAACAATAAAATATCTTTGCCGAAAAAATAAACGCTTATTTCATAATGTTTACGTATATTATGTTTTATACGGCCTCGGACTAAAAGTTTATTTGACGCTGCGGGCCGAGGTGAACAACGCTTTTCAAGGAGTTGTCTTATGCGCATTAAAGTTTGCATGGTTTTGTTTGCATCCTTGTCCTTAAACGTTTTTTCCGCGGCCACCGGTACCCTTAAGGGTTCGGTAAAAGATTTTGCTTCAAACAAACCCATAGCTAATGCGGTTGTTCAACTTGTCCAAAAAGGCTTGATCGATACGACGGACGTCAACGGCAATTTTGCTTTTACTTCCTTTACCGTACCGGTCCTGCCCAGAAGCGTGTCGATTGCTTCATTAGCGCAGCCCCGCTACATTGCCGGAAGGGGTGTTGTTTTTGTCAATAAGCAAGCGGGATATGTCCAGGCGGATGTTTTCAATTGCGCGGGTAAAAAGGTAATGGGACTCGTTGGTTCGGTCCTCGATCAGGGCATTTGGTCGATTCCCTTGAAAAACCTTGCACAAGGCATATATCTCTGTAAGCTAAGCTCTTCCGAGGGGACCAATGCGTTTCGGTTCCTTTTGCAAGGCAATGCAATCCAAAGCGCCGCGCCGATAAAAATCGGCGACGCTTTTGGCGGTTTTTTGTCGAAAGAAAAAGCGGTTGGCGTCGATTCGTTGACCGTAAGCAAAGCGGGTTACTATACCCAAACATTACTATGGAATGAAAAAGTTTCCGACAGCGTGACCATTTTTCTCCAAGATACGGGCTCGGTAATACAAACGGCGTCAATCAGGACGATCATGCCGTTTGATACGGGCTGGCTTTTTAACCTGGGCGACGCAGCCGGGGCCAACGCCGCCACATTCGCCGATGCAACGTGGCGCTCTTTGAGCGTACCGCATGACTGGAGCATCGAAGGGCCGTTTGCGGCATCAAATCCGACGACCGGATACGGAGCATGGGCCCCTTCGGGAATCGCCTGGTACAGAAAGCATTTCATGCTCCCTGCAAGCTTGCAGGACAGCCGCATCTTCATCGAATTCGATGGGGTGATGTGCAATAGCACCGTGTATGTCAACGGCGCCTCCGTCGGCAACCGTCCCTACGGATATGTATCGTTTCGCTATGAAATTACCGCGCAGGCGAACTTCGGGACCGCGGACAACGTGATCGCGGTGAAGGTCGACGACTCGCTCCAACCCTCTTCACGGTATTACACCGGAGCGGGCATCCAGCGCCACGTCAGGATCATCGCCGTCAACTCGGTCCACATTGATAAGTGGGCAACCTACGTGACCACGCCAACGGTCACGGCCGCTTCCGCCACGGTCCACGTGCAGACCACGGTGGTCAACCAGGGCGCGGCGGCGCAAAGCGTAAGCGTGCAGGCCGTTGTCATCGATCCGAGCGGAACGAAGATGGCGCCCGTCACCTCGACCGTTCAGAGCGTGGGGGTGAAAGATTCGGCGGCCTTCGCGGTCGATGTGCCGGTCGGAAATCCAAAGCTGTGGAGCTTGGCATCGCCCAATATGTACCAGGTGCAAACGACGGTGCTGTCGGGAACAACCGGTTTGGACGACGACGTTACGCCCTTCGGGATCCGGACGATGAAGTTCGATCCTGAGACCGGGTTCTATCTCAATGGCGTAAGCGTGAAAATAAAAGGGGCATGCCTGCACCACGACATGAGCGCCCTGGGCGCGGCAGTGCCCCAGCGTGCAATCCAACGCCGACTCGCCATACTCAAAACACTGGGCGTTAATGCCATCCGGACGGCCCACAATCCCGAAGACCCCGAAATGCTGGATGTGTGCGATCGAATGGGGTTATTGGTCCTGGATGAGTTCTTCGATGTATGGACGGCGCCCAAGTATAATCAGATTGGCGATTACGCCGCTTACTTTAATAAAATCGATCCTGTTACCAATCAAAAATGGTATCAGACCGACGTCATCGAAACCGTCAAACGGCACCGCAACCATCCATGCATTCTTTTATACTCCATCGGCAACGAGATCCGTGATGCGCTTTCCACCCGGATACCGATTACGACCGACATTGTGGGCATGTGCCACAAATACGACACCAGCCGGTTGGTCACGCAGGCGCTGTTCCAGCCCTCCAACTCCGGCGATTATCCCGGAGGAGTGCTGAATATTCTCGATGTATTCGGCGTCAACTATCGCACGAATGAGCTCCTGGCGGCCATTACCGGGACGACCCCGCACCACTCGGGCGTATCGACCGAGATGGGCGCGAACGTGACGGATTGGGCCAGCTTTTTCATGGCGAATCCGCAGGTAATCGGTGAGTTTATCTGGACTGGCGCCAGCTACTTGGGCGAAGTGACCACGTCTTTCCCAACCATCGGCGGCAACGGCGGATTTATCGACCGTGTTGGGACAATCAATAGCATTGGGTATACCTATGCCGGATTGTGGAACACAACCACCCCAACCAAACCGAAAACCTCCACCGGCGCGGCAGCCAAGGTAGTTTTAAGCGTGGACCATTCGACCATAACAACCGACTTGAATGACGTGGCCTATGTTAAAGCGACGGTGGTCGACGCATCGGGCGTCCAAGTTGCCGATGCGACCAACACCGTGACTTTCGCCGTGACAGGCGCTGCTGGAAAGATACTAGGCGTTGACAGCGGTATCACAACCTGGGAATCCTTCCGCGGGAGCAGCCGCAATGCCTTTGGGGGAATTTGCTACGCGATCGTCCAGATGAATAGCCCCGGGTCGATCACCATCACCGCCTCGTCGCCGGGGCTTACGGGTTCTTCGGTCACGGTCACGGGCATAAACGGAACATTTGTTCCTTGTTCGGGAAACTGCGATTAGGTTTTCTGTAGGCGAATTATATGCGCGTTTAGCGTAGATAATTACCCGTACAGAACCATATCCACCGTGTGGGTTAGTTGCTCGTAGATACGATCTTACTACCGGGGCGGGCGCGGGTAAGGGAAGGGTCAGCGGAAAGCGGGGCGCTGAAAACTAAATTGGAAATGTAAACAAGATGTTTACTGATAATTTATTTTTACCCGAATTTTCAAGATTTATCGGCGCATAGTATTTAAATTATAATAAACCGGAGGCTACAAATGGAAAAAGTAAATCGTGATTCGTTGAGTAAAAAAGCGGCCGATAACGTCGGTCGGGTTTCGGCCATTATGTGCTTTTTGGCAATTACCTACATTCATGCCGCCACCTATTATGTTTCGCCAAGCGGCAGCGATAATGCCGCGGGAACGATGGCCCAGCCCTTTGCTACTTTGCAAAAAGGAAATGACGTCGCGGTCGCGGGCGACACGGTCTTTATCCGGGGGGGCACGTATAGCGTTTCGACGCCGGCCAACAGCGGCGCGGGGATAGCCATCAACAAAAGCGGGACGTCGGACGCTAAACGGATATACTTCTGGGCGTATAATAATGAAGTCCCGGTGTTCGACTTCACCAACCTCAAGATATCCACTACAACCTATACCCATGGAATAGTCGTCACCGGCAGTTGGTTGCATATCAAAGGCCTCGAAATTCGTAAGGTCCCCATGAACACCAACTCCAATTGCGGCATGCACATGGACAACACCGGCAACAACATCATTGAGATGATGAACTTTCATCATAACAGCGGCGCGGGGTTTTTCATTGACGACACCCATGGACGAGGAGGACATTTAGTCCTCAACTGTGATTCACATGAGAATTATGACCCAACCGGGCGACAGGGAAACGGACAAAATGCCGATGGTTTCGGATGTCATTACCAACCAGCGGGTTCGGGGACCAGTACGACATTTAGAGGCTGCCGTTCATGGTGGAACAGCGATGACGGGTTTGATTGCATCAACCAAGGGGTGGCAGTGCTTATAGAAAATTGCTGGAACTGGCTTCAAGGTTATGAAGCCGGAACAATGATCTCGGCGCCGGACGGAAACGGAAACGGCTTCAAAGTAGGCGGATGGGGTCTGCCACCAACCAAATATCCAACACCGGTTCCCCAACATACGGTCAGAAACTGCCTTTCTTTTTTAAACAAAGCGGCAGGATTTTACCAAAACCACCAACCCGCGAACAATTATTACTACAACAATACTTCCTACAATAATAGGGGCGGCGATTTCAATATGCTTGGATATGACCTGAGCACGGGGGCCGGAACGGGCATGGGAATATACCGAAACAATATCGCCTATTTAGGGACCGCTACGAGCAATTCGGCGGGTGCGGACGCCTCCTACAACTCATGGGATATTACAGGGCTTACGGTTGCGGCCTCGGACTTTTTAAGTGTTGACACAACAGGAGTCGGCGGTCCGCGGAAAGCGGACGGAAGTTTGCCTGAAATTAAATTCATGCATCTGGCCGCCGGAAGCAAAATGATCGATAAAGGGACCAATGTCGGTCTTCCGTTTACCGGTGCGGCCCCTGATTTGGGGGCCTTCGAATACGGGGCAACCGCCGTTACACATTCCCCAACGGCCTTTGCTCCAGCCGCTATTGCTCGAACATGGACGCAATTGAATATGGAGGGTTTTTCAGAAAAGGGATCGGCAAACGCCAGGGCAGCGCTTTTTACGGTCACTGGGCAACGAATAACCGCTGTCGGAAGCGCTTATAATGGAAACAGGCTTTCACCGGGCGTTTATATTGAAAAACGTTCGTTTTGAAGCGGGCGCTGACAGTCAAATAGTCGCATTTCATGACAGTTTCCCGTTGGAGGGGAACCTTCTGAAAAACCTCCCCTGAGAGGGGAGGCGCCAAGGGCGGAGGGGTTTTTAATCAACTGCCTAAATTTGAGGCTAATTCCTTAAAACGTATTCTCCCTTACGGCTCCAATAGGCCCGGAAACGCGGCCCTGACGCGTTCAAGATGTTCGGCAGTATAATTTTTCCCCTGCAGCGTTACCATGAGCGCGTAGAGATCTTCGGCCTTGACCGTATAGTGATGCTGCGGTTTTTCCTTAATTACCTTCGAAATATTACCGATGGCCGAGCGGAAAGTGAGGGGCCGGAATTTGTGTTCATGAGCCTTCGACAATGCGGCTTCGAGCGTTTCTTTCTCGCTGCCAACGGGGGCTTTGAGGGTCTGCGAAATGATTTCCTTCGCTTTGTTCCATGATAATTCGCCCGCTTTGAGTTTGTCATGCATGGGACGGGTGATCATCGGAACGAAACGGATGATGTCGTCGATCCAGCCGATGCTTTTGTCAAGAAAATCGGCGATGCGTTCCTTGCTCCAATTGGCGTTATTAAGGTACACGACGGTATCGAAGTAATCGGTTATTTTAGTGTCGACGCGGTCGGCGTTGAGCTTAAGGTTAAGAGCCCTGATCTCGTCGGGATCGCCCGAAACCACGCGAACGTCGACCCGGTCGAAATATCCGGGGTTCTTCGAGCGAATGCCCCGAATCGCCTCCATGCGATGAAAGCCCCCCACCAAATAGAACTCGCCTTGGTTTCTTTCCCACACCACCAGCGGTTCGAGCAGGCCGTTGGCGATAATGTCTTTTTCAAGATGCCGGACCTTTGACGGGTCCAAAGCGCGGTGGTTGTTGAGCAGCGGATGAAATCCGATTTTATCGATATTCAGGTATTCATAGCGTTTCGTGGTAAGCATTACGCACCTCCTGCGCTATAAAATCATTATACGCTTTTGATGAAGTCAAGCTAATTGTAGTAGACGCCGTATATCGATCTCGAATCAACGGAATTTTAACCTACGCCTGTCCGCGCGACTGGAGCGGCGCGAAGTCCCGTTTAGGTTCTCCCGTGTAAATCTGGCGCGGCCGCCAAATTTTCCAGTTTTTGTCGTCGGCGCTTTCCTTCCACTGGGCTATCCAGCCGGGAAGCCGCCCGATGGCGAACATCACGGTGAACATATTGAGCGGGATGCCGATGGCCCGATAGATGATGCCGGAATAGAAATCGACGTTCGGGTATAAATGCTTTTCGAGAAAATACTCGTCGGTCAAGGCGATTTTTTCGAGCTTCTTGGCGATGTCCAAGAGCGGGTCGGAAAGGTTCTTTTCGGCGAACAGATCGTCGCAGGTTTTCTTGAGGATTTCCGCGCGCGGGTCGTAATTTTTATAGACGCGGTGCCCGAAACCCATGAGCCTGAACTCGTCGTTTTTGTCTTTTGCCTTGGCGATATATTTGTCGATATTACCCCCGTCGGCCCGGATCATTTGCAGCATTTCGACCACGGCCTGGGCCGCGCCGCCGTGCAAGGGCCCCCACAGGGCCGCGATGGCCGAGGCGATGGCCGCGTACAAATCGACGCGCGCGCTTCCCACGAGGCGCACGGTGCTCGTCGAGCAGTTCTGCTCGTGGTCGGCATGGAGAATGAGGACTTTATTGAGCGCCTTGACGAAAATGGGGTCGGGATGGAAGTTCTTGACCGATGACGCGAACATCATGTTGAGGAAATTGGCGCAATACGACAATTCGTATTCAGGATACACGAAGGGTTCGCCGAGGACTTTTTTATAGGAAAAAGCCGCGATGGTCCTGACTTTCGAGAGAAGGCGCGCGGTGGTTATTTCAAAATTCGCGTCCTGGTCCGACAAGCTCGGATAAAAGCTCGAAAGCGAGGTCACCATGGCCGCCAAAATCGACATTGGATGCGAGCTGGGCGGAAATCCGGTAAAAAAATGCGTCATGTCTTCATGAATCAGCGAATGCTCGTTTAAATAGGTGCTGAACTGCGTCAATTCCTTTGACGAGGGCAATTGTCCTTTTATCAGAAGGTACGCCACTTCAACGAACGTGCAGCGCTCGGCAAGGTCGGCGATATCGTATCCCCGATACCGAAGAACGCCGTTTTCCCCGTCAACGAACGTTATGGTGCTGATGCAGGAGCCGGTATTCACCAAACCGTTATCGTAGGTGATGTAGCCCGTTTTATTTCGCAGCGAGCTGATGTCGATGGCTTTTTCGCCTTCCGTTCCTTCGATGACCGGAAGCTCCAGCGTTTGTCCGTCGAGAATGAGCGTGGCTTTTTTTTGTTCCATGATGGCCTTCCTTTTTGGACGCTTGGTTATTTATGAAATGGCCTTGATAATTTTAGACGAATCAACGTGTTTTCCAAATAGGTTGAAAAGTTCGTTGATTTTTTTGTCGTCGTGCGGACGCGTTTTAACGATCAGCTTATCGATTCTGGTCGCCGCCGTAAAGGTGTCTTCGCGCACCATGATCGACGGAATATCGGTTTCGCGCAGGAGCCGCAAAATGTTCCGGTGCGGCGTAAAGCCGCAGGTAAGAACGATCCCGGCGATGCTTTTTTTCGCGCGGCTCAAAAACCCGCAGCTTGAAATGGCGGCGAGCACGATGTCGTCGCGGTTGCCGGGGGTTATCAGCAAGGTGCCGCGCCTGAAATACGCCAGCGCTTCATGCGGCGGCAGCGCGCCGATCACCATGTTCTCGACCACATTGTCAAGGCGCGGGGCGTTTGAAACGATTTCGCTCCTAAACGCCTCGGCTATTTGCGCCACGCAGGGAAACGACAGCGCGTCACAGTGCGGCACGACCCCTAAAAGCGCTACGCCGAGGCGGTGCAGGCCGCGCCGCGAAATTTCGGAAATGCGCTCCAGGTTTTCTTCCTTGACTTTATTGAGGATGACGCCGATGACCTCCACGCCCTTGGCGTCGAAAAGCGCCTTGTTGAGCATGATGTCGTCGATGGGATTACCGATCCCGCCCGGGGCGATGATGATCGTCTTGAGCCGGAGGATTTCGGCGATATGCGCATTTGAAAAATCGATGACCGATCCGACCCCCGCGTGCCCGGTGCCTTCGACGAGCAGTACGTCCTTGGCGCGCGAAACGCGCTTGAACGCGTCGAGGATTTTCTTTCTCAGCGCCATGGGGCTAGGCCGCTGAATATACGCTTCGGTAAACCCTTGCGGAATGGTGATCGGGTTCATGTCGGCAATGTCGTCGTGCAGGGAAAACTTTTCCTTGAATAAAACGGCGTCGCTGTCCACATAGGCGCCGTCGATGCACATGGAATGCTGGCCCACGGGTTTCATGTATCCGTAGCGCCCGCCCTTTTTACCGAGCATAGAGAGTAGTCCGAGCGACGCCGTGGTTTTTCCGACGTTCGCCCGGGTTGCGGCGATAAAAATTTTCATGACGCGGCGTCCGTGCTCTGTTTCCATTTCAAATACACTTCCACGAGTTCTTTATCGAACAGCGCCCGTTTCTTTTCCACGACGATGTCCCTGATTATCGGAAGTATTTCCCGCGCCTGTTCTTCGGAAAGCTCGATACGGTATTCCGCGTATTTTTGCAAGAGGGAATCGGGATTACTGTGCTTTCCGATCAGGATTTGGCGCATGCCGCCAACGAGGTCGGGCGAAAAAACTTCGTAGGTTTTCGGGTCGCTTCGAAGCGCCGTAATATGCAGCCCCGCTTCGTGCGTAAAAATGCCGCTGCCGAAAATAGGTTTGCTTTCCCATAATTTCCTGCCGCTATATTCCGCAACCGCCTTGGAAAGTCCCAGAAGCTTGGACTGGTCGACGTGGGTCCGTTTTTGTTCGGTGTAAGAAAGGGCCATGACGACCTCTTCAAGCGATGCGTTTCCGGCGCGCTCGCCGAGGCCGTTGACCGTGACATTCGCAAACGTCGCGCCGCCGCGAAGCGCCATGATGGTATTTGCCGTGGCCATCCCGAAATCGTTATGCATGTGGCATTCAAGCGGAAGTTCGATTGCCCGGTGCAGCCGCGCGATGATTTCCATGGACCGCATGGGCGACAGCACGCCGATGGTATCGCAGTAGCGGATGCGGTCGGCCCCGGCTTTTTTTCCCGCGTCGCAGAATTCGACGAGAAATCCTTCGTCGGCGCGCGAAGCGTCTTCTGCGCTCAGCAGCACGTAGAGGCCATGGCTTTTCGCGAAATTCACCGTTCGCGCTATTTCGTCAAGGACCCATGCGCGGGTCTTGTGCAATTTTTTATCGATGTGAATATCGGATGACGACACCGAAATGCACACCGCGTCGACGCCGCACTCAAGCGACGCCTGGATGTCGGATATGACCGCGCGGTTCCATGCCAAGGCGCTTGATTTGAGACCGAGGTCCACGATGGCTTTTATGGACTCCAGTTCGTCTCCGCCCATGGCGGGAATGCCGACTTCGATCTGGTCGACCCCGGCTTCCGAGAGAAGCCGTGCGATGGCCGTTTTTTCCTTCACAGAAAAAACGACCCCCGCGGTTTGCTCTCCGTCGCGCAGCGTCGTATCGACGATATAAATCGATTCGCCGGAATTCATGAGGACGTTCCTTTCGTGCGAAGAGCGCTTACCATGGTTTGGCCGATATTCGCGGGATTATCGCAGACAAAAACTCCCGCTTCAATCAAGGCCTCGATTTTAGAACTCGCCGTTCCCGACGAGCCGTTTATAATGGCCCCGGCATGCCCCATGCGCTTCCCCGGAATGGCCGTGCGGCCCGCGATAAACGCCACGACGGGCTTGCTGCCGCTTCCCTTGATCCACGCGGCCGCGTTTTCCTCGTCGCGGCCGCCGATTTCCCCGATGAGAACTACCCCCTCGGTCAAGGGGTCTTGCTCGAACAGCTCAAGCATGTCGCAAAAACCCAGCCCATGCAAAGGGTCTCCGCCGATGCCCACGCAGGTGGATTGGCCGAGTCCTGCTTTTGTCAATTGCCAAACGGCCTCGTAGGTGAGCGTGCCCGAGCGGCTGACCACGCCGATGCGGCCGGGATTATGGATATAACCGGGCATGATGCCTATTTTGCATTGCCCCGGCGTGATGACTCCGGGGCAATTGGGCCCGATAAGCGTCGCCCCCGCTTGCTCCACGCAGTGGAGCGCCCCGAACATGTCGCGCTGCGGTATGCCTTCGGTAATGCACACGATCACCTTGATCCCCGAGAGCGCCGCTTCTTCAATGGCGTCGGCGGCGCCGGCGGGGGGAACGAAAATCATGGAGGCCGTTGCGCCGTCGTTTTTGACCGCTTCGGCAACCGTATTGTAAACGGGCAGGCCGTCGAATGTTTCGCCGCCGCGTCCGGGCGTCACGCCCGCGACAACCGTCGTTCCGTATTCGCGGCACGCGCGCGTATGAAAAGCGCCGGTTTTTCCGGTAATGCCCTGGCAAATCACCCGGGTCGTCGAATCGATAAGTACCATGATTATCCTCCTGCCAGCCTGACCACCTCTTTGGCGGCCTGCGTAAAATCGGGTTCGCAAATGCATGGAATGCCGCTATTTTTCAGGAGCGTCCATCCATGTTCGACGTTCGTGCCTTCAAGACGAATGATGAGTGGGACTTGCACGTCGACCTTCGACCGAGCCGCCACAATGCCTTCGGCGATAAGATCGCATTTGACGATACCGCCGAAAATATTGACGAATATGGCACGCACGTCGGGATCGGCCACGAGTATTCCAAACGCGGCGGTAATGGCCTCCTTGGAAACCGATCCGCCCACGTCCAGGAAATTTGCCGGTCGCGCGCCGAACAGATCGATCATGTCCATGGTGCCCATGGCAAGACCCGCGCCGTTGACCATGCAGCCGATGCTGCCGCCGGGGATTTTTATATAGTTAAGTTCGAAGCGGGCGGCCTCAAGTTCAATGGGGTTTTTATCGCCGGAAGCGGCGAATTCGTTCCATTCGCCGTGGCGAAACAGGGCATTGTCATCCAGGGAAATTTTTGCGTCCATGGCCATGAAGCCTCCGCTATCGGTCACTCCCAAGGGGTTGATTTCAACCATGGTCGCGTCGTTGTCAAAAAAGGTCTTGACGACCCCTCGAAGCATCGCGGAGGTTTCCTTTAAAGCCACGTTCTTTGCCTTAAGGAAATAATGCGCGCGTCTGCATTGGTGATCGGAAAGGCCGCGTAAAGGGTCAAAGGGAAGTCGCAGCAAATCGTCGGGACTTTTCGCGGCCGTTTCTTCAATGTCCATGCCGCCGTTGGGCGACACGACCAAAACCGGGGCCCGGTTCGAACGGTCGATGGTGCAGGAAACATACAGTTCGTTTATGGGCTTTCGCGCTTCTTCGATGAGTACGGACCGCACTTTAAGACCTTGTCCGTGGGTTTGGGCGGTTTTGACGGTCATGGCAAGGATCTCCGCGGCAACGACAAACGCTTCATCCATGGTTTGTGCGGTCTTGATGGCCCCGGCTTTTCCCCGTCCGCCCGTAAGCACCTGGGCCTTTATCATGACCGGAAACGTAAGCGAACTCAGGCTTTGGCGCAGATCGCCTTCTCCGCTGTAAACAAACCCAAGGGGAACGGCCATACCGCAGCGCCCCAACAGTTTTTTCGATTGATGTTCATGCAGCAGCATAAGAGCTCCTTTGTAAATCGGACAAGGCCGAGCGCCCCATCGCGATTCCGGCAAGCATGGCCTTGAGGTTCATTTCCGGTTTCCTTTTTGCAAATCGGGCCAAAACCGCCATTTCCAGGGCTTCGGGGCTTACTTTGCCGCTTATTCCCGCGATGACGCCCAAAAGCACGATATTGGTGGTCAGTTCCGAGCCGATTTCGATTTTTGCGGTTTCACAGATGGGAAGAACAAAAGCGTCCTTTGCAAGCGCCTCATGGCCAAAAACAATGCATTCCTTATCGGCAATGAGCAGTGCCCCGGATTTACCCCGGCGCGCGTACTTCTGGAAAGCTTCGCTTGAAACCACGGCAACCAAATCGGGCTCGATGACTTTCGGGTAATCGACCGGGCCGGATGAAATAATGACGTCCGACCTGCTTGCGCCGCCCCGGGCTTCGGGGCCGTACGACTGTGTTTGGACCGCAAAGCGGTGGTCGTAGAGGGTCACCGCTTCGCCAAGCAAAATACCCGCGGTAATGATCCCTTGTCCGCCCGTGCCGCTTATTCTGATTTCATAGCGCTCAAACACCATGGACCCTTTCGAAAAGTTTTGAATAAACGGAAACGTATTCAGGGCGCGTTTCCCGATGCAGTTCGCCGAGTAAAAACTTTCCCGCCAACTGCTCGGGCGTGAGCAAGGCGGCGTCTTTGACCGAAACGCCGATACTTCGCTGCAATTGCAGAAGCTCGACCGGGGAGCCGACTTTGTTGAGTTTTCCGAAATGGGTCGGACAGCCGCATAAAACCTCAACCACCGAAAACCCCGGGTTTTTGATGGCGTCGGCAATGAGAATAGGGAGTTGCTTGGCATGAAAGGTCGTGCCGCGCGCAACGTAGGTTGCGCCGGCGGCCTGCGCCATTTTGCAAATGTCGAACGGAGGCTCGATGCTGCCGTAAACCGCGGTCGTGGCGAATGAATTGAGCGGAGTGGCGGGGCTTGCCTGACCGCTTGTCATGCCGTAAATGAAATTGTTGAATATAATGACGGTCAGGTCGATATTTCGCCGGGCGGCGTGGATAAAATGGTTGCCGCCGATGGCCATGCAATCGCCGTCGCCGGTCATGACAACCACGGTCTGCGACGGTTTGTGCATTTTTATACCGGTTGCAAACGGAATGGCCCGTCCGTGCGCGGTGTGGGTCGTGTGAAAATCGATATAACCCGCGGCCCGCGACGAGCAGCCGATGCCTGACACCACGGCCACGTTATTTTGGTCGAGTTCAAGCGCCGCCACGGCCCGTAAAAAAGCGCCCAGTATTATGCCGTTTCCGCATCCCGGGCACCAAATGTGGGGCATCCGGTCGAGGCGCAGGAATTCTTTGGGATCACGCGGTGGTTGCAACATAGGCGGCTTCCTTTCGCTTTACATCCGCGCTCCACTGTTCGATAGTTTCGATAAATCTCGACGGCGCTATAGGCAGGCCGTCGGACTGGTTCAGGCAGCGGAGCTCCACGGCGCTTCCCAAAGCGGCTTTTACCATGTCGGTCATTTGTCCGCAATTGGATTCCGCCAAGAGAAAGCGCGTGCAACGCGGGGCCAAAAGGCCCAATTCGGTTGATGGAAAGGGCCATAGGGTGATCGGGCGAAACAGGCCTATGAAGCGGCCTTGTTCCTTAAAATAGGAAACGACATATTCGGCCGCGCGGGCCACTGAACCATAGGCAATAATGATAAGCTCGGGGTTGTCGTCGACGTCTTGATCGTAAAGGACCAAATCGCTTTGCCTCGAGAGCACTTTTTCCAGAAGATAAGTCGTCAGCTCTTGCGCGCGCTTTGGAGAGTTTGTGGGGAAGCCCTCGTCATCGTAGAAAAGCCCCGTGGTGTTGTGCCGATACTGGTCTCCCATCTGTGCCATGGGGCCGACCTCGGTCCCATTGATATGGAACGGTTTGAATTCCTCGGGAGGGCCGGATGGTTTTTTTCTATCGACCTTTCGAACGACTTCAAGCGGCGGGACGGACACGACTTCACGCGAATGGCCGACGATTTCGTCGGGAAGTAAAATGACGGGTATGCGAAGCTCCTCGGCAACATTCAGGCACCATATTGACAGGTAATACATTTCCGAGACGGTCGACGGCGCCGCCACTACCACGGGGTGGTCGCCGTGCGTTCCCCATATTGCCTGCATAACGTCCCCCTGGGCCGAGGCCGTGGGAAGTCCGGTCGACGGCCCGGTCCTCATAACGTCGACGATGAGGCAGGGCACCTGGGCCATGCCCGCATACCCGATAAGTTCCTGCATAAGGGAAAAGCCCGGTCCCGACGTGGCGGTCATGCTCTTCGCTCCGGCAAGCGATGCGCCGATAATCGCGCCCATGCTCGCGATTTCATCCTCCATCTGGATGAACTTTCCGTGGATGCGGGGGAGACGGACCGAAAGGATTTCGGCGATTTCGGTGGAAGGGGTAATCGGATAACCCGCGTAAAAGGAGAGTCCCGCGGCAAGCACGCCTTCTACCACGGCCTCATTTCCCTGGAGGAATTTCTTTTGGAAAACGATGCCTTCGTTTTCAATCAGTATTTGCCGTAATAGAATGTCGGGGGTTTTCATAAATGCGGCCCCTCTTCCGGTTTGTCGGGTATGCGATTGACCTCCATGGCAAAGTCGGGGCAGCGCTCGACGCATAACATGCATTTTATGCATTTGTCTTTATCGATTATTTCCGGGTGCCCGCGGGAGTCGGTCGCGAAAACATTTCGGGGGCAAAACGCAATGCAAATTCCGCAGCCTTTGCACCATTGGTGATTGATGGTTATTTCGACGGTTTCTTTTTTAGCGGTTGTTGACATAGTTAAAATGACCATTTAAACGGTTATAAAGATCGACAAAATTCAACACTGTAAAAATATTGCAAAAAGCGGGCCAGAATTATTTAGCGGTATTTAAGGACAAAAGGGCCGTATTTGGCGGTAATCGCCTATACAAGCATTGATGCATGCAGCATATTTGTAGCGCTTGGTGTTGCATAAGTTTGCAGCAATTTGATTTTGAGTAAGTTAGGAAAACAAAGCAGGTGCAACAAAAATGATGCAATTTGGAAGCTAAGCCACAAGGTTGACGCGCCTGAATGGCGCTTGTTTACACTTCGCAGTCGCTATAGCTTGCCACGCTTGAAATACTCGCGGGCGGCATTCGTGATCGATAAAAGGTTCGTGTACTGATAAATCCTGGTTGCAGACGATCTTCACCCTTCGAGGACCTCAGGGTTCGTATTACGTTCATCTGAATACAATTTCAAATTATTTTAATAATTCATTATCGGAAATCGATTTTAATATTTCGCTATCATCAGGCATTCCGCTTTTTGCGAATACGATCAGTCCTTTTTTATCAATTGCGTAAACGGTCCGCTTTACCGAAGGTTGATTGTCGCATCCATAAAGCTTTGCGACCTTTTGCCCTTCATCTATGAGCAAAGAAAACCGGAAGCCGTGGTTTTTAATAAATTTATTATGGGAATCGGTCCCAGCCGGATTTACGCCGAAAACCTTTATTCCTTTAGCTTCAAACGATGCATAATCGTCGCGCACGGCGCACAGTTGTTTCGTGCATCCCGGCGTTTCATCGCCGGGGTAAAAAATGAGAACCACATTATTTTTCCCCGTAAAATCGGCCAACCGGACCGAGTCTCCGTTTGAACTGAGGAGCGTAAAATCGGGCGCTTTTGAACCAACATCAAGTATCATTTTATTACCTCCCGCAAAAAGGAATGTGAAAATAAAAAATACAAAGATAAAATCTTGAATTTTAAGCTTTTTCATGCTGCCTCCTGGTCCTGAATACTGAATTCTGACTACTATACTTTTTCTGCAATTACCATGCCATTATTATCCGATCAGCGCCAACATCTCCCGGACCGCCTCGTCCAGTCCTACCAAAGCGGCGCGCGCGATGATGCTATGGCCGATGTTAAGCTCCTCGATATGGTCGATTGAGGCTATGGACTTTACGTTACGATAGTTTAGACCGTGGCCGGCGTTGACCCGCAGCTCCATTTTATGCGCGGCATACGTACAGTCGCGGATTTTCTCCAATTCATCGAAGCAGGCTTTTCCCTGCGCATTGGCGTAGTAACCCGTATGGATCTCGATGGCCTCGGCGCCGACCCTTTTGGCCGCCTTGATTTCGTGAATGTCGGGATCGATAAAGAGGCTGACCGCGATGTTGCCGTCATGAAAAGTTTTCACCGTTTTGGCAAGGTCACGTTCCTTGGAGGCAACGCCCAGGCCGCCTTCCGTCGTCCGTTCTTCGCGTTTTTCGGGCACAAGGGTCACCATTGCCGGAAGCACGTCGAGGGCGACCCGGATAATATCGGGGGTGGCCGCCATCTCAAGGTTAAGCCGCGTCGTAATTGTTTGCTTGAGGACGTAGATGTCACGGTCCTGAATATGACGCCGGTCTTCGCGTAAATGCGCGGTTATGCCGTGGGCGCCCGCCAGTTCCGCCAGGATCGCGGCATGCACGGGGTCAGGTTCTTTCTCTCCTCGGGCTTGACGAAGGGTAGCGATATGGTCGATATTGACGCCAAGAGTTGCCATGGAATGTCCTTTCGTATACATAAAATAATCTATTTTTTCCGGCCCGGCGCGATTTCCGAAACGTTCGCCAGCCGTATGCCGTTTTGCTTGAGCCACGGCATGCTCGCTTTAAGGGCGGCCACGCTTTGCGCGGTCACGGGGACCGCCATGATCATGGAACCGTTTGCCTGGGCCGTGGCCGCGCACTGGCGCAGTTGTTTCTCAATGCCCGCTTGTTTGGCGTTTTCCCCGACCGAAACGCCGATTTCGCTCAGCGGGAAATCGAGCGATTCGCTCAGACGCGGAAGCACTGAATTTTTAGTCGTCCGGGATTCCACGAAATAGCCGCCCGTTTTTTTAAGGTCTTCGGCAATGATCCCCATAACGCGCGAATCTTCAAGCGCCCGCGAACCCCACAGATTTTCGAAGCCTGAAAAAGTTGGGACCGTTTTTTTCGCCTCTGATAAAACCATGCGAATCAGATCTTTGGAAAAATGGACCATGATGACGCTCCCCGCGAAACCCTCGGGGATTTTTCCCACCGGCTCCAAAGGCAGCCGGATGACGACTTCCTTGTGGTATTGTTCGGCGAGCTGGGCGGTAAGGGTAGTGCGCTTTTTAAGCGGGACCAGCGAAATTGTGAGCGGTTCCGGAATCGACAGAAAAGCCACGATGGTTTGATAGGAGGTGTCGGCCCCGATTTCTCCAAGGACAGCCAATTGCGCGGTTGAGCTGAAATAGCGATCGGTGCGGATAATGGTCAAGCTGATTCGGGGCCCTTTTTTGCGGTCGGGATCGAGTGAAAGGACGCACGATTGTTTTTTCTCATCGGACACGCAATCGGAAAGCCGGTACGACGCGGCTTGCGCGCACTGCGCTATATCCAGCACCACCAGTTCAAGCGGCCTGCCGCGGGGGATTTTAGCGTTTATTTTGATTACGGGGTCCGTTGACGTCTCATATCCGTCGTGATCGCCCGATTGGGCGATGTCCGACGGCCGGGCTTCGAGTTCACCGAGTTTTTTATAAAGAGCGTCAATTATAAGCAAGGAATTTTGACGTGTATTATTTTGGAGGGGGTTTTTGGGCCGGGTGAAAAGCCCGGCGGGCGCGATTTTTAAAAGTGGCCCCCGCAGGTTTTTCCATTCGAACATAAGTCCAAACCCGGCAAGCGACAGGACGAAAATAATAATGGCGATGGTCGGCGGGCGCCGGCGCGGGGAGCGGGCTGGCTTTTCCTTGGATGAAATGGCGAATCTCCTGATAAAAACCGGTCGAAGGGCCCTATAAAATACCCGATTCTCATCGCGGAGTCAAATTCAGCTATCGCATGAGTAAAGAAATCACATGATTCGCGTTCCCGTTTTGCTGGGCCCGACGGCCGTCGGAAAAACCGACCTGGCGATAAAAATCGCCGAACGGTTCGACATGGAAATCATTTCTTGCGACTCCCGCCAAATTTACCGTTTCATGGACATTGGAACGGCAAAGCCTTCGCGGGAAATGCTGGCGCGGCATAGACATTGGATGATCGATATCGTCGACCCGGACCAAGACTATTCATGCTTTCAATACGCCCAGGAAGCGGCCCGAATTATAAGGCAGCGGGCACTGGCAGGCAAAAGGACGCTTATTTGCGGGGGCAGCGGCCTCTATTTCGGGGGCCTGAGCAAGGGAATCGGTCCGATGGTGGAAGCGCAGCCGGAGCTAAGGCGGCGTTATTATGAACAAGCCCGGCAATTCGGCAACCAAAGCGTTTTTGACGAGCTTAAACGCGTCGATCCCCAGACCGCGGCGGGCAGCCACCCCGCCAATTTGCAGCGTAACGTGCGCGCCTTGGAAGTCCATGCAACGACCGGATTGACAAAAACGGAATTAAGCGGGCGCGCGTCGCCGCCGCAAGACCTTGAATTCCTCGTCATGGCGTGCGGCCTTCCGCGCGAAGTGCTGTACCGGAGAATCGACGAACGCGTGGGGGCCATGGCGCGCGAGGGACTGCTCGAGGAATTCCGCGCTTTGCTCCGTAAAGGCTATGGCCCTGGCGATCCGGGCATGCGCTGCGTCGGGTATAAAGAGCTTTTTGCCGTCGAACGGGGCGCCGTGTCGCTTCCGGCCGCGCTTGACGCAATACGCCAAAACACCCGCAATTACGCCAAACGGCAATTGACCTGGCTTCGTCACCAGGTACGCTGCGTTGCAATCGACATGCGCGAGACGCCGCTTGAGGCCGTAAGGAACAGGGTCGGCGCGTTTATCCACCGTGTGGGTTAAGCCGATGAAAAATTGTTGTAGATATTTATATTTTCTTGTTGTATAATTGAAGTGCGTTTTTTATTACCCGCTCTTACGGATGTCCTGTCCGGTAACCGAATTCATGTGCAAGCTTTTGGCCGCGACGCTGAAATTTATAAACCTGGAAAATATTGTCGAAAGGAGTTTCCATTCATGAATAATGACGATTCCCAGCGGATTAACGCGCAAAACCCGGGAATGAGAAAGCCGATGTCCGCAAAATATCCTGAGAAAAGTCCGAACTATAGTCCGAGCACTAGCTACAATTACAGCCCCCAGACCGGGCATACCGGCGGACAGGCGCAAATGCATCCCCGAAGGCGCACCGACAATTTCAGGAGGGAAACGCCGAACGCTTCCGATCGAATTCTGAGGCAAAACGACATTATCATTCGGTTACTAAAGGAAATCCGCGACCGTCTTCCCGAACCTCCGGTAGTCAATCGGGAAGAGGCCGACGCGAGCGCGGATGAAGGCGGCATGGAGGAACGCGAAAATTTGCCCCAATCCCCGAATGCGGAAAAACCCGACGAGACCGATGAAGAAAACGGTAATAACTTCGGGACCGAGGCAGGTTAACGGCCCGGAAATCAATATAGTTTTTCCTCAGGTTCCCGTGGGTTTAGGCCGATATATAAGGAGTGGCCCCAAAATTTAGGTATTGATTAAAAACCCCTCCGCCTTCGGCACCTCCCCTTTCAGGGAGGCTTTTCAGAAGGCTCCCCTGAGAGGGGAGCTGTCACTGAAAGTGACTGAGGGGTTTCTTACTGCAATGCTGTTTAATCGAACAATTGGAAAGAAGGTGCTCCATGGATGGAACAATCGGTGCGGCGGCCCAATCAATAGACGCCGTCAACCAAATCCTGCAAAACGCGACGGCGGCGACTATTTCGATGGATAAAAAGTTGCTCGTGGCCGCTACGGACATGAAGGTGGGCGCGGACCTCGGCAAAGGACAAAATATTGACACGACCGGATAGTTTTAAGCTGCTGCTTGCTTCCCTGCTGCTTCTCGTGGCGGCGCAATCCGTGTTCGCTAAAACACGATGGAGCAGTTTGCATCTTATTCCCGACGCGGACTTTCTTGAAGGCGGCCAGTTCGTCGCCGACGCCGAGGCGTTTTATTTCGGCGATTCCGTCACCCAAAAATCAATGATTAAACCCGCCTTTATGCTTGACATGGGCATTATCGAATGGATCAACCTTCAATTGGGATACGCCGGAGGGCCAACCGTGGGCTTTAAGGCGCGCTTGCTGGGAGAATCGAAAGCCGCGCCTTCGGTGGCCATCGGCGCCCACAATGTAATTACCAGCAGGGAAGCCTATTTTTTCAACAGCAAAGACTCGACCATGGCCAATGAGTTTTACCTCGCATTCGCCAAAAGCATCGATCCACTCAAAATGCGGCTCCATTTCGGGATACAAACCATTCCCGCGTCAAAGACCGAGCAAATCAACCCGTTTGTGGGCATTGAGGAATATTTCGGGTCGGGGTTATACGCCTCGCTTGAACTCGAACGCCGAAAATCGGCGTTTTGGCCGTCGGCTTTTTGCACGTACCGCGTGTTGCGGAAAAAACTTGAAATCGCCGGCGGCATCATCGGGATAAACCGGATGCTGTTCGACAAAAACAACAAGTTCGCGTTTTCGCTTACGTCAACCGACGACACTTCCCAGTTCGTGCGGCCGGGCATCTGGTTCGGGTTGCGGTATTGTTTCAACCTTGGTTTGGGTAAGCGCGACGTTTTTATGTCCGTCGACGATAAAATCGAGCAGCAAGCCGTGTCCATCGAACGGCTTGAGCGGGAAATAGACACCCTGAAAAAGACGGCCTTCGACAACCAACGGAAAATGGCCGTGGTCGACAATTCGATCAACATGCTCTCCGACAGCGTTTTGTCGGACAAAAACAGGCTCCGGTGGGTATTGCTTGAAAAAATAACCACGCTCAAGACCCTCTATGAATCCGAGCCGTTCGATCCGGAACAAACCAAGCAGTTGATCGCCCAAATCGTGGCGCTCAAGGAAAACGCGCTTCCGTCGCTCAAGGAATTCGTGGCCGATAAGAAGCAAGACCGCCAGGTGCGGCTGCTCTGCATTTCACTGATCGGAAATATCGGCGGGACAAGCGCGTCGGATATTTTACTCGATGTTTTAAGCCAATCCGAGGACCCCGACGTTAAAATCGAAATATTGATCGCGCTCGGGAAAATCAAGGAAACCCGCGCGATCTACGTAATGGAGCAATTGGCCAACGACCCCACGGACGTCGTTGCGTTTACCGCGCAGGAAGTGCTCCAAAAATTGGCCAAGGACAAAGGGATAAAACTGTCGTCGGACATCAAAATGCGCTCCGTAGCGATGCCGGAGACTTCCGCGATCAGCGAAGTAAAAATCCCGGTCTTAAAATCCAAAGACCAATCGACGCTTAAACCGAAGCCACAGTCTTCCTCAGGTGCGCCCGAATTAAAGGCACCTAATCCGAGCGGAGTTTCAGGCGATACTAAGGGGCCTAAGACCATATCCACGCTGCCCGATACGGCGCGCAAAAAAGCCGTTTCCCCCGATTCCGGCAAAACCTCCGCAGCCACGTCCGGCGCGCCTTCAGACGATGTTTGGGGCGTGCAGGGAATGGACTCGACAAAAACCGCCAAGAGCGATTCGGTCAAGGCCGCCGCTCCCGCGGCAAGCGCGGACACGATTGCCCGCGCGCAAACAATAACAAACGATCAAGCCGCGAAACCCATCGATAAAAAAGACGCGAAGAAAGAAAAATCCGCTAAAAAGCCCGCGGCAAGCCAACCGGCTTCATCCGCGCCGGCCGACGACAAGAATTGGTGAGCGCCTACTGATAATTAACAAACTGTAATATCTTTTCGCTGCTTTGGTCCATGACCTGCTGTAGCGACGAGCCGAGGATCGACTTGGAAAATTGCGCGTCTTTCATCGAGAAGGGCAATTTTCCGATTTTCTGCCAGGAATTTTCGCGACCGTTTTTTCCGCGCGTTTCTCCGGTGAAGGTATTGTCGAACGCCAGTTTTTTGTCGGCCACATTGATCAGTTGGATACGGACGCGTACCTTGGCGATATAATATTCGCTATAGTTGTCGGCGGCCACTGTCATTTCGGCGTGTTGGGCCACGTCGAAGTCCTCGACGTCGCCGATGATGACGAAGCGCGCCTTCTTTTCTTCGCCGTATTTGATCGGGTCCACGGCGACGGTATCGACGCCTTCTATCGTCAAGTTTTTATCGTTTTGTTTTAGTTGGTCCAGCAGTTGTTCCGCAAGCGTCCGGCCGATGTTCCATTCGCCGTTATAACGCGACCTGTTTTCGAACGGCAAAACGACCAGTTTGTCCCTAAAACCCCCGCCGAGGATTTGGTGGTCGCGGGCGGCCTTTGCCAGTTGCGCCGCGATTTCCTGTTCAATGACGGGACGGGGCACCCACGTTTTAAGGTTTTCAATGTCTTTGTCGAGGAGCAAACGGCCGGCTATTGGGTCGGTTTTGAGCTCCACCGACGTTTGGAACCCCGCGCAAATAAAGGACGATACGTTCATGGCGGTATTTCGCACCAAAACGGTCCCCGCCGTCACCTTGACCAACGTGGCGGCGTTTTTATCGTCCACTTCCACCGCAAACGACGTGCCCCGCACCGATACCACGGCCGTGGGCGTATAGACCTTGGTGTCGTAGACTTTTGTAAACGCCTTCGGCAGGACCTCCCGCACCACGAAAAAAACCGCCCCGTATAAAATGGTCAAATGCGTTGAAACGATGTTCGTTTCAGGGGTCTCGAACATATTGATGAGGACCTGGCTGTTCGCGCGGATATACGACGTCGTTCCGTCGGGCCACCCGATGCGGGCAAAGGACTTATCGAGCGCGCGAACGAGGTCGTTGCTATAGAGCTTTGCGCCAAGGGAAACCGGCTTCCATTGTTGTTGCCCCTGTTTTTGGACTTCAGCCGTTCCCGCGAGCGAATCGATGGTAACGAAAGATTCCTTGGGATTGGCCATGAGAACTATGGCGCAAAACGCAAGCGCCATAAGAGATCGCGGTATAAAAGTTACGGCCATTGCTACTCCTTTTTTTGCTGAAACCTGCGGTAACTCACCCCTCCATGCGGCTTTCCACTCTCTTTTAAGAGAGGGGGAATAAGGGATTAATTGAGTATACCACGATAATGCATGAAAATGCAAGCGCGACAATTGATGAATTGCCTCGAAAAACCGCGTTAAGTAATTTTGACCCGGATTTTCATGATTAAAAGATTTCCATGATTTTGCAATGGGGAAAAAATATTTTTAATCAGATGAAGAAAGCACCTCAACCCGCTAAAGGAGCATAACCCCATGTCTATTCCATTACGAAGCTTGGAAACGGTCCGGGGCCGCAGAATGGCCGGGGCGCGAAGCCTTTGGCGCTCAAACGGCATGAAAGAGGAACAGTTCGGGAAACCCATTATAGCAATTGTCAATTCTTTCACGCAGTTCGTCCCCGGACACGTGCATCTCCACGAGATCGGCCAGAAAGTCAAGGCCCTCATCGAGGCGCAGGGCTGCTTTGCCGCGGAATTCAACACCATCGCCATCGACGACGGCATCGCCATGGGCCACGACGGCATGCTCTATTCGCTGCCTTCGCGCGAACTCATCGCCGACAGCGTCGAATACATGTGCAACGCGCACAAGGCCGACGCCATGGTCTGCATTTCCAACTGCGATAAAATCACCCCCGGCATGCTCATCGCAGCCATGCGCATGAACATCCCCGCGATCTTCGTATCGGGCGGGCCCATGGAGGCGGGGGAGTGGCGCGGCAAGAAGTACGACCTTGTCGACGCCATGGTCATGGGGGCCGACGACGCTTTCCCCGAAAAAGACCTGGCCGAACTTGAGGTGGCCGCATGCCCCACCTGCGGGTCGTGTTCCGGGATGTTCACCGCGAACTCCATGAATTGCCTGACCGAGGCCTTAGGCATGTCGCTTCCCGGCAACGGGACGATTGTGGCCACGCATACGAACCGCATGAAACTTTTTGAACAGGCCGCGGTGCATATCGTTGCCATGGCGCGCGAATATTATGACGACGGCAACGCCCGCAGGCTGCCGCGGTCCATTGCGACGCGCCAGGCGTTTTTAAACGCCATGGGTCTGGACATTGCCATGGGCGGTTCGTCGAACACGGTCCTGCATCTTCTGGCAATTGCGCATGCCGCCCGGGTAAAATTCACCATGAAAGACATCGACGCGCTTTCCCGAAAAATACCGGTGCTGTGCAAGGTCGCGCCAAGCTCCCAATATCATGTAGAAGACGTCAATCGCGCGGGCGGGATTTTGGGGATCATGGCGGAGCTTTCCCGGGCGGGAATGATCGACGCATCGGTCAACAGAACGGACGGATTGACCCTTGGCGAGGCATTGGCGAAATACGATATTCTCAGCCCAAAGGCGCCGCCCGAGGCGCTTGACGCATACAAGAGCGCGCCGGGATTGCAGGGAAGAAACCTGGTCATGGCCTCGCAATCGAAGGCCTTTGCCTCCCTCGATACCGACCGGACAAACGGCTGCGTGCGCGACGCCGCCCACTGCTATTACAAGGACGGCGGCCTTGCCGTGCTCTTCGGCAATATCGCAAAAAAAGGCTGCATCGTCAAGACCGCCGGGGTCGACGAGTCGATATTCGTTTTCAGCGGCCCGGCCAAAGTCTTCTCGTCGCAGGAAGAAAGCAGCGAAGGCATTCTCAGCGGCAAGGTCAAGGCGGGCGACGTGGTGGTCATTCGCTACGAAGGCCCTAAAGGAGGCCCCGGCATGCAGGAGATGCTGTATCCAACGTCGTATCTTAAGTCCAAACATCTGGGCAAGCAATGCGCGCTTATCACCGATGGACGGTTTTCCGGCGGAACCTCGGGCTTGTCCATCGGCCATGTGTCGCCCGAAGCCGCCGCGGGAGGGGAAATAGCCGTGATTAAAAACGGCGACGTCATCGAAATAAATATCCCTAAACGGACGATCAACGTCAAATTGACTAAAAAGGAATTGGACGGTCGCCTCAAGGCCGAAAAAGCGAAAGGCCTTCGGGCCTTTCGGCCTAAACGGAAAAGAATCGTTTCCGAGGCTTTGCAGGCCTACGCGCTGTTTACGACGTCGGCGGACGTGGGGGCGGTGCGGGACCTCAACCCGGCCTCTGGCCGCCAGAAAGGTCTATTTTGAAAATCATTCAATCCCAAATTTCCCGCGGCGAAATTTCCGAGAAATATCTCACCTACTTTGAAACCATGTCCAAGGCCGTCGTTGACATTAAAAAGGAAATCATGGCCGTGGACGCGGACCTGCATTCGGATTTGGAAGCGGCGCTTCTGGAAACGGGGTCTTTCCAAGACGACCTATGGGGCATTAACCTTTACCCTTCCAAAAGCAAAGAAGATTTTATTGAATTTACCTCGCTTATCAATATCCGCCCACATCAAAACAATAGTTCAATGGAAATCAACGATCCGGGCATTCGAGAAAAAATAAAATCAATCGTTGAAAAACTGGTTCATTATGGGTCTTAAGCACCATAAAACGCTTTCGCCGGAAAAGTGGTCGTCGTTTCCGTTTTCCCGGCAAGTGCTGATGATGGCCAATGAGCTTAACCGGGCGGGTGTGTGGATAGGCAAGAACGATCCGGTTGAGGCAAAGTTTTGCTACGAAAGGGCCCTGGAGCTGATGTGGTTGACCGTATCGGTTTTGGGCGAAAGAAGAAAGCTGAGGGAATTGTTGAGATTAAGGGGCGTTTTGGCGCTTTCGTATTTGAATGTACCCTGCGAAGTCAAGGACAACGCGGCAATGCTTAAAGCGCTGTTGTTGCTTGATACAAACAGTTATCGGCTATTAAATCCGCCTCCCTCTTGATAAGGCAAAATTGACCTTTCCCCTTTGTCCCCTCTCCCAAGAGCGAGGGGAAAATCCGAATTAGAGTTTTTAAATCTCATGCCGTTTTCGCCACAATATGGTATATTTTAACCAATGAAGCGAAAAGTATACCTGGACACTAACATTATCAGCTACATCGTAGCTAAACCAAGTAACGATGTTATTGTACTTTCACGGCAGCGTATCACAACTGATTGGTGGGAAACAGCTTCTCAGCGCTACGTATTGAATATTTCAGAACTTGTAATTCAGGAAGCGTCTCTTGGGGATCCTCAAGCCTCAAGAAAGAGGCTTGAACAACTTAAAGGTATAAACAGCTTGGAAATAACCGACGAGGTGGATCGTATATATAAAATATACCTGAAGAAATTAGTTTTACCAAACAAAGCTTTTCGGGATGCATTGCATTTAGCTATTGCATCGGTTCATGAAATTGATTTTGTCGTAACTTGGAATTTCAGCCATCTTGCTAACGGTGAAACAATCCGACGGTTATGGGAAACAAACCTGGCTCTTGGCATATACGTACCAGCTATAGTATCACCCGAAGAACTCGGAGAAGGAAAGTAATCATGTTTAAAGACCCTATTGTTGAAGAATCGCGGAAGGCCGGCAATTTGTTGGTTGCGGAAGCCGGCAATGACAAACAGAAGTTTATTGACAATTTGAGAAAAAAACAATACTCATCAGGCCGGAGGCCTGTGCCGCCTCCGGCAAGCCGAATACAAATCGCTCGCACCACATCTCTTTCCGACATACGTTTTAGTAAAACGCCTACGCGCTAAGGCTTTGGCTGACATAGTAACAATGAGGGTATTACCTGAAATTTGATCTCTCCCCTTTGTCCCCTCTCCCCAAGAGCGAGGGGAAACAGGACTTTTATGCTCTGGGGGGGGGCCACACAAAATGTGCGCCGAAATAGACAAAACTTGTTTGCAAGTCGGTCCTTGCCCCTCTCTCCGTGGGAGAGGGGCGGCCAAAGACCGGGGAGAGGTCAAAAATATGCCCTTTAACCCACCCATCATCCCGTCCTAAAACCCGTTCACAATCCTGATTTTCATCAATTTTCCTAACGTTGTCTTCCTTAAAAATATCTTTATATACGATATATATGTCTTGACTGCAAAGCCGTTTTCCGCTACAATATAGTTGTATTCCCAATGCAAACCGGCTTGACGGAAATCCTTTTATGTTAAGTTGTTTCGCAAACCATAAAATATGACGTCATCTATTTTTAAAATACCTTCTGTAAAGTACATGGCAACGGTCGCCATCGCATTATTTGTTTTTACCAATGCCGTAAATGCCACGACGAGAGTCAAGGCGAATAACACGACGACCCTCAACCAAACGGGAAGCTGGACGGGCAACGTGGTGCCTACTTCCTCGGATATCGGACAATGGAACAACACATCCGGCCCTTCGGGCAATTCGGTTTCATTGGGCGGCGACATGACATGGCAGGGTATCCAAATTGCCAATAACGCCACCGCCTGGATCACGATAAACGGCGCGAATACCTTGACATTAGGCACATCAGGGTTCGATATGACCGCCTCGCCTTTCAGCGTAACGATGAATTGCCTCATGGGAATAGGCGGAATTCAAACATGGAATGTCAACGCTGGCATGCTTCTTGCCGTGAACGCGGCCATAAGCGGCTCCAATGCAACGTATTCGCTGACCAAGAGCGGGAGCGGTACTCTGTACTTTAACGACAACAATACCTATTCGGGGCAAACCATCGTATCCGCCGGGATTCTCGCGTTTTCTTCGGACGGCGGCGTTAAAGGCGGCGTGTACAGCTACGGCACGGCAGCGGGTACGATCGTCATCAATAATGGCGGGACCGTGCGTCTGGACACCAACGATTTTTTGGGGGCGCATACTTCCGTTCCCGTGGCGACGGTGACCATCAATGCAGGCGGGACAATGGCGAGCAACGTGACTTTTTCCACGCTTAACAATCTTACGCTCAGCGGCGGGACGCTTCAATCAAACGGGGGCACCAGCGGATGGGGCAGTTTCGGTTTAAAAGGCACGGTGACCGTTAATGGTACGGTAACTTCGAATATCAGCACCGGCACAGGCTCCGACAACAATGTATTCGTCGGCACCAATACCGCTGGAGGCACAACGACGTTTAATGTGGGCAATACTGCATCAAGCGGCGACGACCTGGACGTTTCATCCGTGTTGACCAACAACCGTAATTCCAGCTTTGTTGCCGTTGCCGGCGGCCTGATCAAGACTGGTGCGGGCACTATGATGCTTTCCGGGGCGAATACCTTTACCGGAGGCGTGACGATTTCCGGGGGAATTTTAAAAGCGGGAAGCACGACTGCTTTAGGAGATTCGGGCAATACCATCACAATCAACTCCGGCGCGGCCCTTGACGTAAATGATATCAATCTTCAAGGATATACTTCCGCTATAACGATTAACGGTCAAATGGATGCTACTGATGGAGCAATATTTAATTCCTCCGGGACCCAGCAAATAAATGCGATCCGGGCGATTGCATTGGGAAGCAATGCATCCATCGGGAGCAACGGCGGCAGATTCGATATAGGCAGGACCTATAGCGGTAATACCTATATAACCGGCAATAGTCATACTCTGACAAAAGTAGGTAACAATCAGGTTAGCGTCCTTACCCAGAGTACGGGCCTCACTTCAATTGTCGTCAATGGAGGCATTTTAAGCGGGGAAGTTACTAATGTGTTCGGCGGCGTTCCCATTACCGTCAATTCCGGCGGCCAAATTTCCCAATGGAACACTATTACTTTATCGGACAGCATATACCTTAACGGCGGGACCATTCTTGGCCAATTTGAATACAGCAACGCATTCAGCAGCGCCTGGTCCGGCCCGATTGCGCTTGCGGCATCTACCATCGATACGCTCATGGCCGACGTCTCTTCTGTTGTAAACCCCATCACTTTAAGCGGCAAGATATCAGGTTCCGGGGGCCTTGTAAAAGCCGGCGCAGGGCTTGATATTTTATCAAATACAAACAATAACTTCGGTGGAGGATTGACCATAAACCAAGGGGTCCTTCAGCTTGGCGCATCAAACGTTATCCCTGATGGCGCAAGCGCCGGCAACGTGACGGTCAATGATACGCTCGATATGCACGGCTACTCCGAAGGAATCAACGGCCTAAACGGCGCGGGTACGGGTGTTGTCACCTCAAAGGCCTCCGGGACAATCACGCTTACGGTTGGAAACAACAACGCGACTTCAACCTACGCCGGAATAATCCAGAATGGATCGGCGACATCGGTGGCGCTTGCTCAAGCCGGATCCGGTTCGCTTACGTTGTCAGGCGCGAATACCTATTCGGGCGGCACGAACCTCAGTGCCGGGACGCTGAACATAAACGGCACGGCCGCCATTGGTGCGACGGCGTCAAGGCTGACGATTGCCGGCGGGACTACCATCGATAATTCCTCGGGCGGTTCGATTACCCTGGCCAACAACAACACGCAGACCTGGAACGGAAATTTTACCTTCACCGGAACGCAGTCGCTTAACATGGGAACGGGCGCCGTAACTCTTGGGGCCACGCCGCAGGTAACGGTAAGTTCAAGTACGCTCACGGAGGGTGGCGTTATTTCAGGCGCATACGGTTTGACGAAAACAGGAACCGGAACGCTTTCTTTAACGGCCGCGAACTCATATACCGGCGTCACCACGATCAGCGGCGGGATTCTCTCCGTTGCAACTCTGGCGCCCGGCAGCTCAAACAGCGGCATCGGCGCGTCCGGAACGGGCGCCGCGAACCTTGTGCTTAACGGCGGCACGCTCCAATTTTCCGGGGCCTCATCACAACGTACCGACCGAAATTTCACCGTCAACAGCACCGGAGGAAGCATCGACGCTTCCGGAGGCGCCGGCGACACGATCGGCATAAGCGGCGCCTCCACAATTGCAAGCGGATCGCCAACCCTTACGCTTTTAGGGTCAAATACTTCAAACAATACGCTGTCGGGAGTTTTGGGCGGAGCGCTTTCGCTCGCCAAATCGGGCGCCGGTACATGGGTCGTTTCCGGCAACAATACCTACAATGGCGGCACGACGATTTCCGCCGGGACGCTTCTTGTCAACAATACTTCGGGTTCGGGCACGGGTAGCGCATCGGTCACGGCCAATGGCGGGACCTTGGGCGGCACGGGGACAATAAGCGGGGCGGTGAGCGTGAACTCAGGCGCAACGCTCTCACCGGGATCGGCAAGCACCGGCACTCTTACCCTTGGGAGCAACCTGACTTTTTCCGCCGGGGCCGCATATTCCGTTAATTTAAACGGTACCACGGTTGGCACGCAATACGACCAGACCGCCGTTTCGGGCACGGTAACGCTCAATAACGCCACGCTTACCCTTTCGCTCGGTTATACGCCGGTCATCGGCGACACATTTACAATCATAAATAATCAAGGTTCCAACAGCGTTGTCGGCACGTTCAATAATATTGCCGAAGGCGGCACAATAAGCGCCGTGTATAACGGCAATACCGCAACGTTTCATGTGAGCTATGCGGACAACGACGGCAATGACGTTACCTTGACGTGCAGCAACATCACCGGCGCGCCCGTCGACGATTACTCACAGTGGCATTATTCGAAGAAGGTCTACATCAACACCAAGGAAGGCGGGGCGAACATCAGCACCGACCAGTCGAATTTCCCGCTGCTCGTTCGGCTGACAAGCGCGAATTTCAATTTCAGCCAGGCGCAAAGCGGCGGCCAGGACATCCGATTCGCCAAATCCACCGGCGTGCATTTCCCGTACCAGATCGAGCGCTGGGACAATGTGAACCAACTCGCGGAACTCTGGGTGAATGTTGATGTTGTAAAGGGCTATAACGATGCGCAGTATATTATGATGTACTGGGGAAACAGCGCAGCCGCGGACAGCGGGAGTTCGTCAAAGGTTTTTACGACCACGAACAATTTCGCTGGCGTGTGGCATTTGAAAGAAGACCCCAGCGGGGGCAGTAACGCAATTAAAGACGCAACCGCAAATGCGAACAACGGGACCTCAACGGGCTCTATGACGAGTTCCGAACTTGTTAGCGCGGTAGTAGGAAATGGGATCAATTTTAATGGGACCAGCCAAGCCATAACGGTCCCGGACGCCGCTTCGCTTGATATCACCGCGGGCATTACCGTATCCGGATGGTTTAATGCGTCCGGTGGATTGGCCACCTACGCCAAGATTGCAAACAAGTCATACACCTCCAACGCTGCCCCTTATACCATATACTGCCTGGGGTTCGACGGCGCCAGCCACCTTAGAGGAGAAATGGATGGCGGAGGCACGCAATATACCGTGGCAGGAACCACGACATTAAGCACGGCCACCTATTATTATGGAACATTCACCTATGATGGCACAACATTGAAGTTGTTTCTAAACGGCGCGCAGGAAGGCAATACTACTTCACATACAGGAACGATTGCAACGGACAATGTGGCATTTTCGATCGGCGAAGCCGATTATTCCACTCCGGTGAATTTCTTTACCGGCACGATAGATGAAGTAGAGGTTTCTAACGTCGCCCGCTCCGCGGACTGGATCAAGCTCTGTTACGCAACGCAAAATCCCAACCAAACAACCGTGGTCGTCCAGGAAAACTATTCAGACTGGACGTATTCGCAGAACCTTTATCTCAATACCAAAGCCACTGGCGCAAACGTGTCGAACAACGTGATAAAATTCCCGGTGCTTATAAGGCTCGATACCACGAATTTCGATTTTACCAAGGCCCAAAGCAGCGGCCAGGACATACGTTTCGCGAAGCAGGACGGCACGCATTTATACTATCAAATCGAGCAATGGGACAATGTGAACCAGGCAGCCGCAATATGGGTGCGGGCCGACACGGTTTACGGCAACGACAGCTCGCATTATCTAACGATGTATTGGGGAAACAATAAAGTAAACGACATGTCCAACGGCAAAGCCGTGTTCGATACGGGGAACGGGTTTGCCGGAGTGTACCACATGAAGGACGGTTCCGGAAGCATGTCCGACGCCACGGTAAACGGCTTCAGCGCCGCGGCCAACGGCTCGGTTACATATCAGCAATCGGGAGACGTGGGCCTGGCAGGCGGGTTCACCGGCAACGGCACCTATTTCGACGCCACGAACAACGCGAAATTCGACATGTCCGGGATCGAAAAGCTGACTATTTCGGCATGGGTAAACAGGAGCGGGGCGGCGGTCGCGGGCGCATGGGAAGGCATAGCCGGCAAATTCAAATGGTATAATACCGTGAATTACCGTGAATATTGCATCGACAACAACACGACGAACGGCTTCGAATTCCATGTGTCAAGCGACGGGACTTCCACGAACGAATCGACCATCAGCGTCGGCTCGACGCCAACCAACGGCGTTTGGTACCATGTGTCAGGCATGATGGACGGGAGCAACATGTATTTGTTCGTCAACGGCGCCCAGAAAGCCACGGGGGCGAAAACCGCAGTGTACGGATCGACCAACGCGGATTTCAAGATAGGGGAAATGGACGACAACACCGGCACGATCAGGCAATACTGGAACGGCCTGATCGACGAAGTCCGCATCGAGCGCACCAACCGTTCAAGCTACTGGATCAACCTGTGCTACCAGAACCAGCAACCTAAACAATCGCTCGTCGTATTCACCAACGAAGATTATTCAACATGGGCGTATTCGCGAAAAGTAAACTTAAACACAACCCCGAGTGGTGCGAACGTGGCCACCAGCCAGTATAATTTCCCAACGCTCATACGATTGACCAGCGCAAATTTCCCCTTTGCCCAGGCCCTGGACGACGGCAGTGACATTCGCTTCGCGAGCTCCTTGGGTAAGCACCTGCCATATCAGATCGAGCGATGGGACCGCGGCAACCAGCTTGCCGAGCTCTGGGTCCTTGCCGATACGATAAAAGGCAATAACGGCACGCAGTACCTGACCATGTATTGGGGCAAGGCGGGCGCGGTGAACCGCTCGAACGGCACGGCTGTGTTCGATACGGCAAACGGGTATCAGGGCGTTTGGCACCTTGATGAAGGCTCGGGTAACGTATACGACGCAACCGCTAACGGCATTCTCGACACGGCCAAAGGCACAATAAAATATCTGGAAATCGGCGACATTGCTTATTCCGATTCGGTCACCGGCACGGCCTCTTATTTTAAGGCGGGCGACGCATATAATACCCTTTTAAACATGCATTCAAAAAACAAAGTGACGATATCGGCATGGGCAAACCGCGCAGGCGCGGCCGCGGTGGGGACCACGGAACCGATTGCCGGTAAATATCAATGGAATGGGGTCAATTATCGCGAATATCAATTAGGCAACAATGGGAATTTCGCGTTCTGGTTAAGTAGCGACGGGACCAGCGCAAATGAAACGACCTTAAGCTCCGGATTTACGCCCGTTAACGGCACATGGTACTATGTTACGGGCGTGTATGACGGGACCAACATGACTATTTTTGTCAATGGCGTTCAAATGGCCCAGACCGCAAAAACGGCGATCTCGGCGACAACAACCGCTAACTTTAAAATAGGTTTCTCGGACGACAATGGCGGCGCCAACAGGCAATATTGGAACGGAGAGATCGACGAAGTGACCGTAGGCGATACGAACCGCAGCGCGGACTGGATCAAGCTCTGCTACCAGAACCAGAAGGCGAACCAGACTCTGGTAGATCTTGACGATTACGGCCAGTGGGCTTCTTCGAAGAAAATTTACATCAATACAACAGGCACGAACATGAACAGTTTCGTGACGCAGTTCCCATTGCTCGTACGGCTTGACACGACCATGATCACTTTCAGTACCGCCCAATCAAGCGGCCAGGACATCCGTTTCAGCAAGGCCGACGGCACTCATTTTTACTATGAAAAAGAGAGCTGGGACGCGACGAACAAAAAAGCGGCATTGTGGGTCCTTGTCGACACGGTTTTCCAGAACAACAGCACGCAAAATATAAAAATGTACTGGGGAAAAAGCGACGCTATCGACAAGAGTAACAGCAATGCGGTATTCGATACCGCCAATGGTTTCGTTGGGGTCTGGCATTTCACTCCGGAATCCGGGACCGACACGTTGCGCGACGCGACAATAAACGGTTTTACGCTGACCAATGTAAGTACTACGCCAAACGCAACTCCTCCCATTGCCTTGGGACGAACGCTCAACGGTTCCAACCAGCGTTTATATGTCAATGACGCCACGGCGCTCAAGCAGACCGGCAACCTTACCATGAGCGCATGGATCAACCACGCCGCGCTTCCCTCGGCGGGCGGTTCGGCCATGGGCGTGCTTTCCAAGGCAACGGCGGAGTATCGATTTACCGATTCAACGATTGCCGGCGGCAACAATTATCTATACATGACCGTGGGCGGCACGAGATACGCAAGCAGCGCCGCGACGGCCTTCAGTACCGCGACATGGTATTATACCGCTGCCGCCTTGGATGCGGCGCACGACACGCTGTTGTTTTATAAAAACGGAGTCAAACTAGGTAATACAATTACGTCCGCAACCGGCACGCCCGCCTCAGGGACAAATACGTTGAATGTGGGTGACGACCAGTCGAGCAACTGGTTCAATGGGAGCATGGATGAAGCGCGCCTTGAAAAGGTTTTCAGGAACCCGGACTGGATAAACCTGTGTTACTATACGCAAATGCCCTCGCAAACGACCACCCAGACCGACACCAGTTCCGAGGCCTTTCTGCCGTTGACGGTTTCCCCGTATCCTGCAGCGGCAACGTCGCTTGATTCCTGCAACATATCCACGCACAACTGGACCATCAAGTTCAGCGCCGCCGGCAAGGGAGGCGGCATTTACTGGCTGTCGCCGGATTCCATGGGCGCGGGCACGAACCAGCTCGACACGAACCTTTTCACCATAATCACCGGGACCACCGGCACTCCCGACAGCACGAGCAAAGGAACAGCTACGCTGACCTTGCTTGACTACAGCAACGTTTACGTGCGCCTTATGCAGCAGCGTATTATCGGAACGACGCCGTTTCAGGTATATTATACCGTGCAGGGCAACGGTAAGGTGTTCATCCGCGTCTACACCTATGCGGCCGCGGCTGCAACCATGACCAACGGCCTCGAATTCCGCATAGCCACTAACGGCGCATCGGGAACTACCAATTATTATCCGTCGGCAACCGCGTCGAGTTGCAATTATCTCCTTCATAGCGACCCGGCGTCCAACCGCCTGGACCCATGCCTTACGCTCTTTGAGAACTGGTCGCAGGCCACCAGCATTACTTCCGGCACACGGTACGTGGGACTTAAAGCGTCGTCGTGGAGCTTGCCCGCTAAACGGAGCCAGGCATGGGAGTTCATGCTCGATTTCGCGCACCGCAACTGGAACGATTCTACGGGCGTCGGCTCGTATGTAAGCGAATACGGCCATCCCGACAGTCTGGCGTTTTACTCGGGCACGCCGTACCTAGAAAAAACATGGGAAGACCATTTGACCGGCCACTGGAAATTCGAAGAGGGGGCAGGCGACACGGCCTTCGATAATTCGGGCAGCAACAATCCAGGTATACGAACGCCGAGTTCGACCTGGACGTGGACGAGCGGAAAATGGGGCGGCGGACTGTCGCTACGCTCGGGCGACAGCGTAAAAGTCCTCGATAACACGCTGTTCGACGGAAGCAATACGGGCTTTGCGGTCATGGCCTGGGTAAACCCTACAGCAACGATGACCGGCGCTTCGGGGATATTCAAGAAATCAAGCGGGGCTTCCGGGTATGCATTCACGGGAAGCGCTAGCGGAAGCGTACAGCTCAACCTTGGCGGCACTGCGTTTCCGGGCAGGACGAACGTCGGCGCGGGATCATGGCGTCATGTGGGCGCGGTATACCAGAAAGCGGGAGGGGCACCCGATACGATAAAACTCTATGTTGACGGCAAGTCCGACACGATTATAACGGGCTCGGTATATAGCTTTAATTCCTCGGGGACCAATGCGCTCATGGCGACCGGTTTCAGCGGTACGCTTGACGACGTGCGGTTTTACAACGAGGCCCTGTCCGACGAACAGTTCAAGACGATTTATCAGCTCGGCTATTGTTCGGGCCAGGGCATGTACATGGTGCGGGCCGACAATAACAATGCGGTCAATTTTACCATCGACGGCGGTACGTACCACCGCAATTTCCCGGTGGTCCAGGTGACCAACTGGTGGAACGGCGCGACGCTTGGCGCTAATAACCCTTATGTGTACGTGAACGGCAGCCAATTGACCTGGAACAAGGATTATTATATCATGACCGACCTCAACCGTAACAAGGCCACGGTCGGCTTCAACCGCGCGATCAACGCCGACGGCACGCAGATATATATCGGCGGCAACTCCACGGTGGCAAGCACGACCAATACTATGCCGCAAATGGCGTGGGGAAGCTTTGCCTGGCCGTCTTCCCATTTTTATGTAAAGAACTTCACGGGCAATACTTTCGGAAGTTCCACGGCCAATCAATATTATTTCGATTTTAAAATGGACAATACCGCCACTGCCGGCAATGGCGGGGAAATATTCCGTTTCAAGACCTCGAAAATTTCACCAAACGCCGCCGCCGACACGACCTCGACCGGTAACCTGGTTTCGATACCTTCCTCGACCGACAGCACGAATTTCGGATGCGCCAAATTCAAGATAGGGGCCTCGTGGCTAGCGAGCATGGCCAATGTGGAGGCCGCGCCGGCCTATACGGTCGTGGAGTCGTCGGCGGTCCGGGTGGTCCTCCAGATCAACGACAGGACGCTGAAACATTCGACGGACTCATGCTATATCCGGACGTGGTTTACTTTCTATCCAACGGGGCAGATCTTCAGGTGGGACAGCGTGTCGTTTCCCGCTGCCGAAACCAAAAACATCGATACGGTCCGCTATGACGTGCTGCAAAACTATGCGTCAAGCGGCGCGGGCACGAACGTGGGGACCATTAAAAACAACACCACCAAAGTATACGGCGGAATATATGGAGCGACCGCAATACAGGACTACGCGGCGGCGTTGCTTTTTCTGGACACGAATGGGACGGGAAAATTGAACGGCGGTCCCGTCGCCCCGTCGATCTACGACACGGCAAAGGCGTATCCGACCACCGCGTCGCCGAACAAAGGCACTGGAACGCGGTTCGTGCATTGCAGCCAGTTGGCCAACAACAAAAAACCGTATCAGTTCGTGTTGGGCCTCGATATCCAGCAAGCTACATTTACAAGCGCGCTTGTCGACTCGGTGCGCAAGGGACTGCAATGGGACTGCGCCGCGGCGACGGAGGGTGGGGCCAAAATGCGGCTTATCGCCCATGGGGCAGGATCGACGATTTCGAGCGCGGGAGACTACGACACCAACGGGTTCAACGAGCGTGAGGGGGCCTATGTCTACCAGATGGACAACACGAATACGGCCCATTTTTACCTGACCGCCAACCACGACGCCAACGGCGACACGTGCAGGCTTTTTCCCGCGTTTCGGTTGACCCATTACTACGCGACAACCGTTCCGCAGTATATTTTTGTCAATAATCAGCAATTGGTCCAGGGCTTCGGCTATAATGCGTACGTGAAACAATCGACCAGCGAGCTCATACTGCAGCTCAACCAAAAGCTTTGCGGAAGCAGCGCCGACATCTACATTTCCGCTTCCTCGACCCTGGCCGTTACCGTCGACCAATTTAACGCCAATGGCGCGGACGGATTGGTGCGACTTGTATGGCAAACGGAAAGCGAGGAAAACAACCTCGGCTTTTTCCTGTATCGCCGCGTTAATCCGAGGTTTATCGATAGCCTCATTATGTCGCCGGCGCGGGTCCAAGCCGATACGACGGGAGATGGAAGCGATGAAAAGACGCCCGCGCAGCTCTTGAAATCCAAGGTAATGGGCACAAGCGATACGCTTTGGAAACAGGTCAATGACCATATCATCTTTGGGGCGCTGGCCGGCGTTTCGTATGGGAGAAAGTCATATTCGTTGATTGACCGAGGAGTGCATAACAGCGTTCGGTACCAGTACAAACTGGTGGCTGTGGACTACAATAACGGACGCGACGCCTATGATAAGCTGGCCGAGGCCTTGCCCCATAAAATCCTACCGTCCGTTTTTGAACTGCACGGCAATTATCCTAATCCGTTCAAGGGAATTACCTATCTAAAATTCGACGTGCCGGTCAAGACGCGGGCAATGCTCAATGTATATTCCATGCAAGGCAGGCTTATCCGCCATATAGTCAAGCTGGACAATCTCATGAAACCGGGGTTCTATCGTGTTGCCTGGGACGGCAAGGACGACGCCGGACGGACCATGGCCTCCGGCCCGTATGTTTATCGCTTCAGCGCGCCGGGTTTTGCCAAGGCCAAGGTCATGATTGTGATGAAATAGAATTCGACCTCTCCACGGCCTTGGCCATCCCCTCTCCCAAGAACGAGGGGAAAGAAAAATGCACCACAAACTCCAGCTAAATATTCCATCAGAAAACTATTAAGCCGTAATTAAGCGTTTAAATACACTTATTGAAACATTTAAATTAAGCTTGAAACTCCTAACATTTCATGGTATAATGAGTTAGGTATAAAAAACGGGATTTTTTTGATTTTTTCAACACTGTGAAGAAGAAGATGTTTTCTATCCGATAATTTATTGCCTTCGAAATAACAACAATGCCCTTAAATCTTAAAATATCTTCGGGTAAGCATCTTGCAGCGGCCGCAATAATTTTCACCAGGAAAATTAAGCAGATTCCTTTGTTTTTATGCTTTTCAGCTAGTGCAATTTTCTTTTTCAGCAATTCCACGTTTGCCGCAACAATCGTCAAGGCGAATAATGCAACGAATCTCAATACCGGGTCGAGTTGGACAGGCGGAAACGCTCCTGGAACCGGGGACATTGCGCAGTGGAACAGCTCCTCCGAAAGCACCGGTTTTACGGTGGGGTTGGGCGGAAACGTTTCATGGCAAGGGATACTCGTTACAACGGGGAGCGGCTGGATCACCATAAATACAGGTAGCACTTTGACATTAGGGACTTCCGGAATCGATATGTCCGGCACTACTATAAGCATGACCATAAATTGTGCCACGGCATTGGGAGCAAACCAGGCTTGGAATATTGGTCCAGGTTATGAACTTGCTTTGACAGGAATCCTTAGTGGAGCGTATTCACTGAACAAAACCGGGACGGGCCTTCTGATTCTTGACGCCGTAAATACTTATTCCGGAGGCACAACGATATCCGCCGGAACATTGCAAGTCCAAAATACGGCCGCGCTCGGCAATACTGGAAATACCCTAACGATTAGCTCCGGCGGAGCGCTCGACGTATACAACATCGATCTTCGGTCGTATACGTCCATTCCACAAATCAACGGCCAGGTCAATTCAACGACCGGAGCGATTATTAATACCGGCGGTAACGGTACAAGCGAAAGCGACGTACTGCGCGGATTTACACTTGGCAGTGATGCCTCCATCGGGTGCAATAACGCCCGATTCGATATCGGCCGGACGTATAGCGCCAATACTTATATAACCGGCAATAACCATACCTTGACAAAAGTCGGCTCCAATACCGTCCCTATTTTGACCCAAAGCACGGGGCTTACCGCGGTTATAATTAACGCGGGCCAATTAAACGAAGAAGTGACCAATGCCTTGGGCGGAGCGCCTGTTACCGTTAATTCGGGAGCAAGTCTCGGTACGTACAATACCCTCACGTTGACCGACAGTTTAACCCTCAATGGCGGAACGCTTTTGTCCGCCGGTGCTACCTATACAACGACCTGGTCGGGTCCCATTTCGCTTGGAGCATCGACTAACAGCTATTTAAATAATGCCGCTGTTGGGGCCATTGTTATTCTGAGCGGAAAAATATCAGGTTCCGGCAGTCTTGAAAAATTAAACGATGGCATATTCAGGCTTTCCAATACCGGGAATAATTTCAGCGGAGGTCTGACAATTACAAGCGGCAAACTTCAATTGGGTGCGAGCGGGGTCATTCCCGATGGCGCGGGCGTTGGCGACGTAACGGTCAATGATACGCTTGATATGAACAGCTATAGTGAAACGATTAACGGCCTCAACGGAACAACGGGTTTAATAACAACAGGGGTAGCGGGCAGCGTTACTTTAACCGTTGGAAACAATGACGCAACATCGTCCTTCGGCGGAATTATCCAGAACGGTTCCGGGACCGTGGCGTTGACAAAAACCGGAGCGGGAAAACTCACTTTGTCGGGCGCAAACACGTTTACCGGTGCAATGTCCATCAATGCCGGGATTTTGCAGGCCGGTAATACGGCGGCCCTTGGCGCGGCGGCAAACGCCACAACCGTTTCTTCGGGAGCGGCCATAGATTTAAACGGTAACAGTCCGCAACAAACGTCGATAACCATTAACGGCGCTTACGATGCTAACGATGGGGCGATAATTTGTTCAAGCGGTTGGGCCGCCGTTAACGCGTTAGTCTTGGGAAGTAACGCCTCAATAGGTTGTCCTACCACCAGATATGATATTCACGGCGCCATTACCGGCGGCGGCTTTACATTGACAAAAGTCGGTTCTAATTTTATTGCGATAACCGCTAATGCCTCTAATATCGGTTCAATTATCGTTAATGCAGGAACTTTAAGCCAAGAGGCCGCAACAGGGTTTGCGAATGCGCCCGTAACGGTCAATAGTGGCGCATCCATCGCTTCCGGATGGTCGAAGGGGTATAATTTTACTAATGCCTTAACGATGAATGGCGGAACATTACTCTGCGCCAATGACACAGGTTTTGGCGCAAAATGGTCCGGTACGGTATCACTGACCGGAACTGGGATTCTTAACGACCAAGGATATACCAGCGTTGATACGCTCAGCGGCGTTATATCCGGGGCAGGGAGTTTGCTGAAACAAAGCGCCGGGATTTTCGTTATTTCAAATGGAAGCAATTCCTTTAGTGGAGGAGTAAATATATCCGCTGGAACGCTCAAAATGGGGGCGGACAAGGCCCTAAGCACGGGAAACGATACGATAACGGGAACTTTGGATCTTCATGGCTGCAATCAATTTATAAATGGATTATGGGGCTCGGGGACCATTGATGATTCCGCGGCAAATACCATAGTTTTGTCAGTTGGAAACAATAATGCTTCGTCAACTTTTAGCGGTGTCATAAAAAACACTTCCGGCACTATCAGGCTTACGAAAACGGGCTCGGGAACGGTGACGCTCACGGGAACGAATAGCTACCCCGGCCGTGACACCATCAGCGGGGGAATGCTCTCGGCGGCTGTTCTCGCGCTCGGGGGAAGCAATAGCAGTATCGGCGCGTCGCAAAATGGGGCGGGGAACCTGGTATTAAACGGCGGAACGCTCCAGTTTTCAGGATCATCCAGCCAAAGGACCGACCGCAATTTCGCCTTAACGAGCGCGGGCGGCGGGCTTGACGCTTCGGGCGGCGCGGGAGACACGATCGGCATAAGCGGTACCGACTCGATTATCAGCGGATCGCCCACGCTAACGCTCAGCGGATCAAATACGTCCAATAATACCATATCGGGAGTGTTAAATGGCGCGCTCTCAATCGTAAAAAACGGGTCAGGCACTTGGACTCTGACTGGAGCTAATACCTATACTGGCACGATCACGGTCAATGCAGGCACGCTTAATTTGACCGGACTCCCGACGAGTAATGCCCTTAAATATATCGTTAATGGCGGAACATTAAGCGACACGGACCGTTTGAATTTGAGTGTGAACCCAAGCGGCGTTACAGCAGATTGGGTAACTCTTAACGGCGGGACCATCAGCACTTCCATATCGAGCACATATAATTTCGGAGCTAATCGGGGCTTTACGCTTGGCGTATCGGGCGGGACTTTTAATATACCGAATACCCATAATTCCAATGTTGTCCAAATTGCGGGAGTAATTACCGGTCCTGGATCTTTGACTAAAACCGGAGTGGGTACTTTAAACTTGTCTGGCGCCAACACCTACACCGGCAACACGGCGATCAGCGCCGGAACTTTGCAATTAGGCGCAAGCAACGTGATTCCCGACGGCGCGGGATATGGTGACGTATTTGTCAACGCGACATTCGATCTCAATAGCTTTAGTGAAGGCATCAACGGATTAAACGGGACCGGGACCATAACCTCAAGCGCCGCCGGAACTCCCACGCTTACTATCGGCAACAGCAATGGGTCTTCGACGTTTAACGGCCTGATCCAGAACGGATCGGGGACCGTGGCGATCACCAAGGCGGGGACCGGAACGCTCACGCTGGCAACGGCCAATACCTATTCGGGCGTGACGACCGTATCCAATGGAACGTTGCTGGCAAACAACACGAGCGGTTCCGCGACGGGGACCGGCGCGGTGAACGTTTCAAGCGGCGGGACCTTGGGAGGCACGGGAATTGTGGGGAACAAAACGACACGGGTAACGATCAATAGCGGCGGCACTTTAGCGCCTGGTACAAGTTCGCCGGGTAAATTGACTATTGACGATACGCTTATTTTCGCTTCGGGGGCCACGTTCAGCGTGAACGTCAATAGTCCCACGCCCGCAAGCGGCTACGACCAGGTCCTCGACACCGGGACCGTGACGCTTGGCGGCGCCACATTGTCGCTGGTTTTAGGATTCGCGCCGTCGGTCGGTCAGACCTATACGATCATCGATAACGAGGGATCGAGCGCCATAAGCGGGACTTTTAACGGCATTGCCCAGGGCGGAACGGTCTACGCGACCTATAACGGCGTTCAGTATACGTTTACGGTAAGCTATACCGGAGGCACGAACGGCAGATGCGTGGTAGTGAGTTATGGCGGGGTCGTCGTGTATCGGACCTGGACCGACGGCGGTAGCGACAACAATTGGAACACACCGTCTAATTGGAGCCCCAGCGGCGTGCCGATTTCCACCGATTCCGTGGTTTTCCTCAATTCGTACACCGCCAATTGCAATTTAAACGCCGGGGCGACCATCCGGGTCATTAACATGACTTCCGGCTATACGGGTACGTTTAATTTTTCAAGCAATGCGCTTACCATTACCGGAACGACGGCGAATTTTGCCTCGGGCGGAACAATCACCGCGGGGACCGGAAGC
>Ga0182027_10001246_pt1 | contig 42622 bp, 35 predicted proteins | sample 712E1DmetaG_FD_121300 | JGI IMG/M metagenome (GOLD analysis project Ga0182027, IMG submission 121300) | Permafrost microbial communities from Stordalen Mire, Sweden - 712E1D metaG (Illumina Assembly) | ecosystem: Environmental > Terrestrial > Soil > Wetlands > Permafrost | place: Sweden...
CTTTCACGCCCGACACGATCTCGGCCACTTCCTCGGTGCGGACCCCGACCTCCACCTTCCGCGCCCGCGCCAGCAGGTCCGCGCCGACCACCAGAACCTGGGTTCCGCCTTCGCCGGACGGGAGGATCGCCGATGCCGGCACCACCACCGCGTCGCGGATCGTGCCGGCTGCGATCACCACGTGAATGGCGCCGCCCGGACGCAGCCTTCCGTCGGCGTTCGGTGCCTGAACCCAGACTTCAACGGTCGTGCTTTGCGCGTCGACCGCCGGGCTGACCACCGTCACCTTTCCCTGCACCTTCACCGGCGAGTCAATGACCACCAGCGTCGCGGCTTGCCCCACCCGCACGAATGTTGCCTGCGCCGGCGGCAGATTCACGCGTGCAATCACGCTCGACGTATCGACGATCGTGGCCAGCGGGGAACCCGTGTTTGCCATCTCACCGGCGAACACCGGCCGGTCGGCCACTACCCCGGAAATGGGGCTGCGAACTTCCGAGTACGCGAGTTGAGCCTGGGCCGCCTCGTAGCGTCCCTTGGCGGATTCCATCTGGCCGGCGGCGTTCTTGACCTCCTCGACGCGGCCGACACTCTTCGTGGATTCGAGGTGTTGCTGCGCCGTCTCGAACTGGCCTTTCGCTTGAGCGTACGCGGCCGCCGCTTCGTCCACGAGGCGCCGTGCGAGTGCGCCCTCCTTAAACAACTGCTCGCGGCTTTCGAGCACTTTCTTCGCCGCGTCCATCGACCCGCGCGCGGCGTCCGCATCGGCCTGGGCTTTCACGCCCTCGTCAGGCACGGTCGCCGAGGACACGTTTCGATATTGAGCCGCGGCCTGGTCGTACGAGCCTTTCGCGTCGGCAACGGCCGCTTGCAGGTCGCGGTTTTCAAGCACCGCCAGCAACTGTCCCTGGCTGACGCGATCCCCCCGGTTGACGTAGAACTTCTTGACCGGAGCGCCGATTTTCGGCATGACCGCCGACTGATCCAGCGCGCGCAGGATCCCGTCGCCTGCGATCAGACGCTCCATGGACTGCGTGCGTGCTTCCGCGACCTGTACGGGAACGACGGGCTCGGCTTCTTTCTCCTGCTGCTTCGAGCAGCCGAGGCTGACCAGCAAGAGAGTTGCCGCTGCGATGGGAGTCGATCTCATATTCAGAATTTTCCAGTGAGTGTCTGCATGTTCGCCAGGGCGACACGGTATCGCGCGAGCCCGTCGTCATAGGCGTTCCGCGATTGGGCGAGGGTGCTCTGTGCGTCCGCCACTTCGAAGGCGGTCGCCTCGCCCGCTTTGTACCGCAGGACGGTTAGCCGCAGGCTTTCCGTCGCGAGGTCCAGTGAAGTGCGAAGCGAATCGAGTTGGGCGTGCGCCGCCTGTGCTTCCAGGTGGAACGCCGCAATGTTGGCCAGAAGCTGTCGCTGGACCAGTGTCAGTTCGGTCTCGGCCTGTTTGCGCTGAATCTCCGCCTGGCGCACTTTGCTCCCGTTCGCGCCCCAGTTCCAGACCGGGACGTTGACGGTGGCCTGCACGGCCGAGCCCAGGTTCTTGCGATCGTTGGGACCGTGGATGCCGAATACATTGGCGTCGATGCCCCAGAAATAATCCACAACCAGCGATGGATAGTACACGCCCTTCGCGGAGCGGACCCCGAATCCAGCCTGCCGCAAACCCGCCTCGGCCGCGCGGACTTCGGGGTTGTCGTTCAGCGCCTGGGCCTGGAATTCGTCAAGGGAGGGCAAAGTGGCGTCCGGACCCAGATCGTCGACGATGCGATAGGGCTGGTTGATATCGGGCAGCGTCACCACGGCGAGCGCGAGCCGCGCCTTCCCCTCGTTCGCCTCCGCATCCATCAGGTCGCGGCGGCGTTGTTGCACCTGAAGTTCCGCCTTGATCACGTCGGCGTGCGCGGCCTCGCCGCCGGCTTCCTGCTTGCGCGTGATGTCCACAAACGCCTGCGCCTCATCCACGCTGCGCGCGGCGTTAGCCAAATGGCGCTGCGCGGTTGCCAGGCCATAGTAATTCTGTACGACGGTTGCGACGAGGCCCCGTGTCGCGACGTCCTGCCGTGCGCGGGCCGCAGCCTCGGCAGCTTCGGCGCGTCGGTACTCCGCGAACCTGGTGACCGAAAACAGTTCGGCGTGGACGGCTGCCTGCTCGTTATAGACGTGAACGCCGTCGTTGGCGACGAACACGCCCGAAGGCGTCCCGTTCCCCTGCGTGTAGAGCATCTGGTTGAACGCGCTGAGCGTGGGGAACAGCGCGGCCCGGGCCTGGACGCGGTCCTCGTGGGCCAGCGCGGCGGCGGTGGATGCGGACAGGAATTGCGCGTTGTAGGCGCGAGCTCGGGATAGCGCGCCTGCAAGGTCGATGGAGAGAACGGCGCCGGGTTCGGGGGGCGCCTGGGCAGGGGCCGTCGCCACCGCGAGCGAGAGAATGACGCACACCACCGTGGTTATCGCCATCGAACTCTAGATTACAGCACGTTCGTCTGAAGAAATGATTAAGAGCCTGCCGGACTGTAAGCCGGTTTCTGTACCCTTGCGGGTGACAGTCATTCGTCTGGGCCGGGCATTGCTGCCAAGCTCTAGCGACCTACCCGGGAGTCGAACGGAGCGGGCCGCTCCTCCCCCCCTATTTGGTCTTGCTCCGCGTGGGGTTTACCCTGCCAGCCGGATTGCTCCGGCCGCGGTGCGCTCTTACCGCACCTTTTCACCCTTACCCGTAAACGGGCGGTATATTTTCTGTGGCACTTTCCGTAAAATCCGCTTTGAGCGAATCCCCCCGGCCGTTAGCCGGCACGCTGCCCTATGGAGACCGGACTTTCCTCCCCCGAAGGGGCGACTGCCCATCCGGCAGGCTCCAGTGGGTATTGTAGCGTCTATGGGTGGATGACAATGGGCGTGCCGTCGGGGACCAGGGTCCAGATCTCGTCGATCTCCGCATCGGTGACGGCGATGCAGCCGGCCGTCCAATCCATCTGGAGGTGCGCGGCGCCGATGAAGCCCGCACCGTTGGGCAGGCCGTGTAGGAAGACGTCGCCTCCCGTGGCCACGCCTAAGCGGCGCGCACGCTTGGTGTCGTCCGCGTTGGGGTAAGAGATGTGGATCGAGCGGTGGAACTTGCTTTTGGGATTTCGCCAGTCGAGCGTGTAGGCGCCCTCGGGCGTCTTGCCATCCCCCTGGCGATCCTTCCTGCCGAGGCTAGGCCCCAGGGCGACGCGATAGGTCTTCACGGTCTTGCCGTCCTTCAGCAGAACCAACTCGTGCCTGCTCTTGAACACCTCGACGCGATTGGCTCCTGGTGCGGAACCCGCTGCGGCGGGCAAGGAAGAGCACAGCAGCAGAAGGAGCAGGGCGACGACGCCGCTGCGCCGCTTCCACAAGCGGTCCGCGTGGGCTGCGGCGGTTACCCAGACAATGGCCGCGGTGTAGCCGCCGATCACGTCGCTGGGGTAGTGCACGCCGAGGTACACCCGCGAGTATCCCACCAGGCCGGCCAGCCCCGCGGCGGCGGCCCACACCAGGGCGCGCACCCAGCGGCTGCGGATGCGGGCCGTCGCGAAAGCCGCGACGATCCCGAAATAGCACGCCAGCACCAGCGCGTGCCCGCTGGGGAAGCTGTAAGACCGCGGCTCGGGCGTGCCAAAAAAGGGAAGCGGCCGCGGGCGGTGGAAGGCCAGCTTGAGCGTGGAGTCGATCACTACCGCCCCGATCATGGTGACCAGGAAAAAGAACGCCGCGCGCCGGGAGTGCGCCGCGAGCAGGGCCGCGAACGCGATCGCGAAAAGCAGCACCAGCGCCCAAGGCGATCCGAGGCTGCTCACCAGGCGCATCAGCACCGTGAGTCCCTCCGAGGCGTGCTGATGAACGAAGCCCCGCACCGCCTGGTCAAAGGCGAGGGTGGCGCCGCGGACCACGTGCTCCGCCAGCCACGCGAAAACGATCACGGCGGCGATGGCCGTAGCCAGACCGGCGGCGAAGGACTCGCCCGCCGCGGACGCGCGCGACGTCATGGAGCGTCTTTGACGCAGCGGAAGCCGATGTTATAGGACCGGTGGCGGGCCGGGATGATGTTGTCGTCCCAGAGGGCCTCGTCCAGCAGAGGCAGGTCGTAGGAGCCACCGCGGATGCCGGTCCACGGCTCGTCGGATGTGGGCGGAGGTTGGAGCAGGTGCGCGAAGGCCTGAACCGCGGCCGGTGTGGGAGCGGGCTTCTCATCGACGAACTCCCAGACGTTGCCGGCCATGTTGAGGGCCTGGTAGGGGCTCGCTCCCTCGGGCATGGAGTCGGCGGGCATCAACCGGGGCCGGCTCAGTTGCGTGTTGTCGCGGACGCTGGCCTGCGAGGGGTCGCGCGCATCGCCCCACGGAAATCTGCGGCCGTCGGTGCCCCGCGCGGCCTTCTCCCACTCGAGGGCCGTGGGCAGGCGCTTGCCGGCCCAGTGCGCGAAAGCGTGCGCCTCGAAGTAGGACACGTTGACTACCGGATAGTCCTCGCGGCCCGCGGGAAAGCGCTCCGGGAGCGTACGGCCCCGCTCGGTGCAGAAACGCCGGTAGGCGGCGTTGGTGACCTCGGTCTTGTCGATATAGAACGCGGGCAGCGTCGCGCTCTCTTTCTCGCTGCCGGAGAGGAACTCACCGGCGGGCACCAGCACCATCTCGCCGGTGGGAGTCGTCAGGGTGGAGCGCAAAGCCGGCGCCGGGCGGGAGCCGGAACTGCGCAGGTAGAGCCAGAAGCCGGCCAGCAACAGCAGCACCGCGGCGGCGGCCACGACGAGCAGCACGTCGGAGCGCCTGCGGGAAGCGGGCGCGGGCGCGAGGAAGGCTGGCACCGGCGGAACCGGCGCAGTCGCCGCGGGGATCGGAGCCGCCGGAGCGGGGGCAGCCTCTTCCGGGGCGCCCGCCCCACGCTCGAGACGCCGCAGAATCCGTTCCAACGTGGCGCAGACGTCGCCGAAGCTCTGCGGCCGCTGGGCGGGGTCCTTCGATGTGCACAGCGCCACCAGATCGGGCAGCGGCGGCGGCACGCCGGCGGTTTCGAGCGGAGTGAGATCGAGCGACTTGTACAGGATCTCGTAAAAGATCCGTTCGACGGTCTCGCCTTCTATGGCCCGCACGCCGCTGAGCAGCTCGAACAGGAGGACGCCGAAGGAGTAGATGTCGGCGCGGCTGGTCACCTGCTGGCCGCGCACCTGCTCCGGCGCCATATAAAACGGGGTCCCCAGCGTGAAGCCCGGGCGCGTGAGCTGGCTGTCCTCGGCCTTGGCGATTCCGAAATCCATCAGCTTCACCACGCCCGAAGCGGTCACCTGGATGTTCTCGGGCTTGATGTCGCGATGGATGATCTTGTTGGAGTGGATGTACTCGAGAGCGCGCGCGAGCTGGAGCGCCAGGCGGACGCGGAAATTCAGGTCGCCCGTGCGGCCGGACTTGATCAGCGAGCGCAGGTCCTCGCCGCGCAGGAACTCCATGACCATGTAGGGGCGGTCCTGGTCCTCGCCGAAATCGAAAACGCTGATGACGTTCTCATGCGTGAGGTTGCCCGCCACCTGCGCTTCGCGGAGAAAGCGCGCTTTGGCCTCTGGATCGCGGGCGGCCTGGTCGGTGAGAACCTTGACCACGACGGCGCGGCCGATCACCGTATCGCGCGCGCGATAGACGCGCGACATGCCGCCGCCCAGCAGTTCCAGCAATTCGTATTTTCCAATTCGCGCGGGCAGTTCCATATTATCGAGCCACGTCGGCGGTGCAAGCCCACCCGCTAAAATACCCCTTCCGGAAGACCGGTGGGGACATGTCGAGATCGAATCGCACCAGGACGGGCTGCCCGGTGGCGGTGGTGACCATGCGTTCCGAGCGGCCGGTTTTGAGGGTCCACTCGAGGTGGCCGGCGCGCTCCTCGGCGTCGCCGAAGAACTCGAAGGTTCCCCACAGACCGTCGAACGACGGCCAGTGGAACGAGTCGCCGCCGAACTTCACATCCATCTTCGCGCCGGGAGGGTTCCCGGGCCAGACGAACTGCTTGCTGGCCGCCTTGCCGCTGGAGTTCGCAAACGTCTGGCCATCGAGCGTGATGCTGATGGCTTGGCCGACGCCGCTCAGATCGGAGCGCAGGGTGTAGGCCAGGCGCGGCTGCTGCGCGCCGGCCGGATAGGCGGCGTCGGAGAACGCGGCGGCGCGGTTGAAGAAATTCAAAAAAACCGGCGTCACCTTCATGGCCGAAGGCTTGGGCACGTACTGCGTCCCTTGCTTGTCCACCAGGTTCTGAAGGCTCTGCGAATAGAACTGCCAGAGCGCGCCGTCGGGCGGGCGGAAGAAGCGGTTCACGTCGTCGAGCGAGGCCTGCACGGTCGATTGCAGCGTGAACGGGTACTTGGACATGAGCTGGTGGAACTGGCCGCACAACGCCTGTCCTTTCGCGCGCAGCTCGGCCGGCCCCATGCCCTTGAGCAGGCGCTCGACGTCGGTGATGGGGTCCTCCATCAGCTTGCGGACCGCCGGCGGAAGGTTGCCGTCCTTATCGATGGCGAAGGTCTGCGCCATCTGGCCGGTGGTCAGCAGCGCGTCGTTGGCTTGGGCGATGGTGGCCTGCGCGGCCTGGTCGTTCTGCCCGCCCGGCGTACCGGCCACCTGCGCGACGGAATTCTGAAGCTTCAAGAGCGCGCCCATATAAGCCTGGTTCGGCGAGCCGACCTCCTGGGTCTGGCACGACGCCGGGACGACGGACTGGGGCGCCTGGAAAGCGTTGCGGATCTCCGGGGAGTCCACGCTGGTGTTCTGCGAAACCAGGCAGAAAAGCGCCAGCAACGGCGACTGCCCGCCGGAGATGAGGCCCAGTTTGGAGGCGGCGTCGGAGAGGCTGTTGTAACGGGCAACCGCGCCGGCCTTCACGAACGCGCGCCATTCCTGGATGAAATCGCGCAGGTAGAAGCCGCGCAGGCGCTCGGCCAATTGGGCGCGGTCGAGGCCGGCGTAGCTCTGCGGCCACAGCACCCAGTCCTCGCCGCCGAAAAGCTGGTCCGGTTTTCGGAAGGCCGCCTGCATGAAGTTCCAGCCGTCCTTGGTGAACGCGCCGCGGACCTCGTGGCTGTCGAAAACGGCGCCATTCGGGAAGAGACGGTTGTAGTTGATGGAGGAGGCGTGCTTGGATGCCTCTTCGAGGAGCGCCTGGTAAATGCGCTCGTCGGCATTGAACTTCTTCAGGTATTCGCGGGCGCTCTGGACGGTGGGGACTTCGTTGTCGGTCGCAAACGGATTCTTGTCGTGCAGCATCTCGCTGTAGAAATCGAACTGCTTCTGCGCGAGTTGCACGCGCTCAGGCTCGACGCCGCGGCCCTCCGCCCAGCGGCTGAGCAGGAACGGGGAGAGGAAGGCTCGCGTGCTGCGCTTCCATTCCGAGGTGGTGATGAGATACGCCTTGAGCGTGTTGTACGGCGGGCCGTAGACATCGTTGGGCCCTGGGGCCGCGGGCAGGCGGCGGAGGGTATCGATCATCGACGCCTTGGTCCAGCCGAACAGCGTGGCGAAAAACTTGCTGAAGTACAGGCGGTAGGCTTCGGGATAGATCTCGCTCCCCTTGTAGAGTCCCCAGCGCAAGCTCAACGGAGCGCCATCGCGCTCGTAACCGGTGAGCGTCGCCAGTTCCTGGCGCAGGGTTTCGAGGCGTTGCAGCGAATCGAGCGACGGCAGATCCTGGCCGCTGGGCGCCACTTGCGAGAGGCCCTGGGCTGCATTCAGGATGCGCCCTTCGAGCGCCTTGTTTCGCGAATAGGAAACGATCAGCAGAATGCAGTACAGCAGGCAGAGGCCGGCAGCGCAGGCCAGAAGCACGCGGCGGAGCCTGCTGGTCTTCAAGCTCGAGCCGCTGGCGGCGCTGGCCGCGCGGTCCGCCAGCACGATATCGTTCCAAAAATGGCTTAGGAAGACCCACTGCGGTACGCGGCGCGTGCCCACCGCCTGGGGCTGCGGCGCCTGCTGCTGTTGCAGTTGACCCGCCCGGAACAGGCCGGTCGCACCCGCGTCCGCCTCGTAGCCCTGCCGTTCCACCTGGCGCGGCACCACGGGCTGCGACATCTCGGTCACGTTGACCGGGCGGACACCGGAAAAGTAGAACCCGCGCAGGAAGGGGGCGGCCCGCAACTGGCTGGGCTTGGAGAGATCCACCAGGAACTGCACCAGTAGCGTGCGCAGCTTGCGGAACTCGCGCGGGAACTCGTAAATGCCGGGGAGCTTTTCGCCGGCGTGCTCGCGCGCCAGGAAGACGGTGCGCTTGTCGGCGAGAGAGTGAAACAACGCGTCGAAGGCGGCGCTGAGTTTCTGCGTGGCCTGCTCGGCGTAAACACCGGCCGGCCGGCCGCCCTCGATGGGGAGCGTGGTCCCGAAAACCTGCATCGCTTCCTCGTTGCTGAGGTTGCGTACGTAGTCGAGGAAGAACGGCAGGCGGTCCGCCTTGGTGAACAGCACATAGACCGGGAGGCTGATGCCCAGGGTCTGTGAGATATCGCCCAGACGCGCGTGCACGGTGCGAGCGGCCACGGCCAGGGAATCGGTGGCACCCGGCTTGAGGAGTTCCTCGATGTCGAAGCAGACCACGGCCGCACGCGGCGCCTGCTGGCCCTTGACGGATGCCAGCTTGCGCGGAGCGAGGCGCTTCACCAGCTTCATCCAGCGGCCCGGATCCTGAAGCAGCCGCCCGCCCGCGTCGACAAAAACGGTCTGCCGCGCGAACCAGACGTTGGTCGACCGCGTCGAGACGATGGCGTTGTCCTGATAAACCTGGCCGGCGATCAGCTCCGGATCGAGGCCGGAATGGACTAGCGTGTTGGTCTTGGCGGAGCCGGGCGGGCCGGCGATCAGGATCACGGGCAGGTTGCTCAGCTTGCCCTGGTTCGATGCGGTCAGACGGCCTTCGGCATCGCGCAACAGCACGTCGATCTCATCCGCGCCGCCAGAGGCGGGTGCGGCCGCGCCCCCCGCTCCCTCCTGCGCGGCCGCTTTCTGGCGCTCGCGCCGGCTCTGCCACCAATAGACGAGGCCAAAGCCGGAGAGGCCGACCAACCCGAGGAATCCACGGACCATCCAGAGATCGAGGCCCGTCAGCTTCAGCATGGAGGTGGCCAGAAATGCGAAGGCGTAGAAGCCGACCAGGCCGCCGATCAGATACACCCTGTAGTTCATGTGAGCCCCTATCCCCTGAGCTGAGACGGCACGGCGCGGATGTCAGCGGCGCCCGATCCAAGCGAGATCTCGAAGATGCCAAACAGAATCACCAGGAGCGCGAAACAGCCGATGGCGGTCCACAGCAGGCGCTTGACCCAGGGATCCTCGTGCGCGATCCGCACCGCGCCGGGAGGAATGGCCCAGGCGGGTGAGAGATCGGGCGAGAGGCCGCGGATGCGCGCGATCTTTTCCGAAATGGTGTCGATGACGTTGCGCAGCTCGCCCTGCCCCGCCAGGCCGTACCGGCCGCGAAACCCGAGCAGCATGCACAACTGGTAGATCTCGAGCACGTCGGCCAGATCGTGCGAGTCGTGCTCGTTAAGCATGCGCGTGACATTGTTAAAGAAGATCTCGCCCGCGATGTGGACGCCGAACAGCTCCTCCTGCAGCGGCTTGCGGGGCCACTCGGAGAAGACCGGCTGCTGGAGGTTGAGTATGGACTCGTCCAGGAAGGCAACGGCGGCGAAAATCGCCAGCCGCGTCTGCTCGCCGGTGTAGGCGCGCTTGCGAGCTTCCTGCTCGGTGGATTGCAGGGCCTGGCGCATCTGCGTGCGGAACAGCTCGGCGTCGGTGACCACCTGCCGGTTGGTGCGCAGCCGCACGATGGCGGTGAGCACTTCCTGAAAGACCAGCGCCAGGTTGTCGCGGCGGCGTTCGGTCGAGTACGCGGCCTGGCCTCCGGCGCCCGGTGTGTAGGTTCCCATAAGCTCCTCAGGATTCTAAAACCACAAGCAGCTCGATCTCCGGCTGCGGCACTTCGCCCGGAACGTAGACTCCCACCTGCCGCGTCTTGACGATGCTCTCCCAGCAGGGACCGGCGCGGTTGACCACGAAGTACTGCGTCTCCAGGCGCGGCGAGACCGCGGCGGGAGGGATGGCCACCTGCGTCAGGGTCAGCCCCGGCATGGCGCGCTGCACCAGCTTCACGATGAACTCCCGCGAGCAGACTTTCGCGATGCGAGGAACGCGCTCGATCAGCTCCGCCTCTCCGATGGGCGAGCGGACGGCCAGGATCCAGCGCGACGGACCCAGGCACCGCTGGTCGGTGACGGCGCCGCTCCAGAAATAGTTGCCCAGGGGCTCGAGCGGAATGGGCAGGCAATTGGTGGGCATCAAGGTCTCGAGAAGCCTGCGGATGTGGTCGTCGAGCGCGTCGAAGCACGCCTCCAGGTTGTCGTGATTGTAGAGCGGCAGGGTGCGCGGATGCGAGTCCAGGCCAAAGGTGCAGAGCGCGCCGGCGAGGCGCGAAAGCTCGACGAACAGCTCTTCGGGATGCCCGCGCTTGGAGAAGCACAGGTGGCGCAAGGGCGCCAGCGCGGCGTTCACCGAGTGCAGGAACCAGAAGTTGGCCACCTCCTGGCTGCTCCAGCCGGCGGCGGATTTGGCGCCCCCTGTCTTGGCCTGGGTCAGGTTGGCGCTCTTCTCGTCGAGGATCTCCACGATGCGCCGCAGCATCATCATCAAGCGCATGCTGGCGGAAATCTCCAGGCACGGCGGAACGAAGTTCGGGTCGTAGACGAAATGCCCGGAGCCGTCGCGCCCGATGCGCGCGATGGGAAGCGTCACCAGGTTGTCGCCGAGCTCGGTGTCGAGCAGCAGGCGGATGTTCTTGCGTCCCAGCCGGACCGGCTTCTCATCGCGGCCGGTGTTCTCGTCGTGGGTGGGCGCGAGCTGGCCGATGTAGCGGGCGCCGGAGGAGTCGCCGTTGCCCTCCACGGAGCAGTTGGCGCCGCCTGCGGAGCGCCCGGCGATGGCGAGATGAACGGTCAGGCTTTCGCGAATCGGCGAGAAAAGCTCGGTGATGTTGCGAGCCGCCGGGAGCGGGTCCTCTTCGGGCATCTGGAAGACCAGCCCGTCGGGAAAAATGCCGCGCGCGTGAATCAGCGACAGCGTGCCGTTGCCGAGAGCCTCCTGGTCGAGTTCGTATCCGCCCAGTCCGTAAGGCGCGAAGACAAGGCTGGAGATGGCGAAGTGGACCGAGTCCTCGAAATACCGGCTCTGGGCCTGAAAGTGCTGGGGGCCCAGGTACATCCCCTCCGACCAGACCAGTCTGGAAAGGTGCTTCATGCTCACGGCTCCTTAAGCCTCGCCCGTCCAAGTCGTGCGGGCAGGCGTGTCCTCGTCGGCCACACCCCTGCCCGAATCCGCGGTAACCAGCGTTATTCAGATTATATGCGCCGAAACGGGGCAAAGCCAACATAAAACAGATCTTGACCTCTTTGCGCTATCCCGTGGCCCCTGCTTTCGGATGGGTGTAAACTGAGCTTGCGGAATCATGGATCTCGACAGCAGGTACGAACTGGGCGCGGTGGTGGCCAACGACAGCGAGTCGAAGACCTTCCGGGCAAGGGAGACGGCGACCGGGCGCGAGGTGTTCGTTCACATTCTGTTCGGCGGAAAGCCGCCCGGTGGCGGGGAATCGCTGCTGAGCATCCTTCTCGGCCGCATGGCGGATCGCGACCCGGCCAAGCGCGGGCAGGTGATTGAGATCAGCGACTACAGGGGCATGCCGTTCGCCGTCACGGCCGTGCTGCCGGGCTTTCAGGGTTTGCGCGCGTGGCTGGAGGGCGGAGCGCGACCGGGGCCGGTCCCCGCGGCTCCCGAGGCGCATACGAAAGTGGGGGTGTTCAAGGTTCCCGCGGCGCCGGAGGACGACTTCGACCGGTTGTTCGGCACCTCTCCGGCATCTTCCGGACCGCCAGCGGCAACCCCGCCGCCACCGGGTCCGTCCGCGAGTGGACGCCAGGAGGGAGAGTTCACGCAGCTGTTTCGAACGACGCTGGGCGATGTTCCCGCGGCTCCGCCGCAGCCGCCCCGCGCGCCGGCCGCGGCGCCTTCCCCGCCCCCGGTCCGGCCCTCCGCCGCTCCACCGCGTGTGCCGGCGGCCGCTCCGCCTCCACCACCACCACCTCCTCCGCAACACGCGGAGCCTGGTCCGGGCGAGTTCACGCGCATGTTCCAGGCGGAGCCACGGGCCGATAGTGCGGTGATGCCTGCTCTGCCCCCTCCGTCGGCGCTGCCGGCGCCGCAGCCCGCGCCCGCGGCAGGAGAGTTTACGCGTATGTTCCAGGCGTCGCCGCAGGCCGCGCCCGCTCCTCCGTCGCCGCAACCGCCCGCGGGTCCGGCGGGCCTGTTCCCGGCTCAGCCCGCACCGGGTTATGCGATGCCCGCGCCGTCGCCAGTGCCGTCACCGGCGCTGGGAGGGAGGCCTGCCGGCGAGTTCACGCAGCTTTTCGGCTCGCCGGGCGCGCCCGGAGCGGCCGCCCCCGTGGTTCCCGCCGCGCCGCCTCCACCCGCCCGGGCACAAGGCGCCACTGGAGTTTTCTCCACACCCATCGGGGGGCCACCGGCGCTGGGGGCGAGGCCTTCGGCCGGCCCCGGGGAATACACGCGGGTATTCGGGGCGCAATCGAGCTATGCGGCAACGGACGTCTCGCCGGGCCAGGCTGCGCCGCCTCCGCCACAGACTTCCGCCCCGCCCCCGGGTGCGACGGCCGCGCCGGCTGCCAAATCGCAAATGCCGATGTGGCCGGTGGTGATCGGGGCGGCGATTGTGCTGCTGGCGGCGTTGGCGCTACTGGTGTATTTCCTGGGCAGGAAGTAGCATAAGCCTCGTATTTTCAATCTAGTAGATTGGTACTATCTGCAACGCACTGATTCTAAAGGCCAATGGCGCCGGCCTGTTTCCGCAGTCCTGAACCGGCATGCAGGTTGCACGACGGTCTTTCCCACGCAAGCAATTGACATTAAAACTCTTATTTGTGTCACCTATGAGCGGCATAGGTTATTTCTTGCTTCTTTTTAAAATGCTGAGTAGTATTATTCGGTACCACGTACTGTAGGGGCATTCGTGGTCAGGGGTTAGTAGGGGTTTCAGGGTCTTACGCGTGGTACCACTTTGCGGCCCGTGGCTTGTGTGAGCTCGGGTTCCGTAGAGCACCAAACCAACTAAAAACCAAGCGATGAAAAGGTGAGGTGAGTATGAAAAGAAGCGTCAGGCTTCTCGTGGGAGTAGCGGTTTTTCTTCTGGTAGCCGCGAATCTGCCGGCCCAATCTATCTACGCAACACTGACGGGCGTGGTGTCCGACCCGTCAGGCGCCGTGATGCCGGGCGCCACGGTCAAGCTGATCAGCGAATCTTCCGGCTCCGGGCGCGAAACGACAACGAATTCGGACGGATATTTCACGTTTGCATCCGTCACGGTAGGCGACTTCGCTTACTCGCTGACGGTCGAAGCCAAGGGGTTCCAAACGTACAAGGCGAGCGGGGTCGCCTTGGGCGGCGGTGAGAAGCGGAACATGAATGTCACCATGACCGTGGGCTCCGCCGCGCAAACCGTCGAGGTCACGGGCATAGCGGACTCGCTGCTGCCCACGGACTCGGGCGAAAAGTCCGCCACGCTGTCCACCAAGGAGTTGGAGAACTACATCATCGTCAGCAGCAACGCCGCGGAGTTCATCAAGATCAACCCCGGTTTCGGTATCTCAAACGGAACCAGCAACAAGGCCAATTACACCGGCCAGGTAATCGGGATCAACGCCAACGGCGACGCCGGCAGCCAGAGCCCGCTTAACGCCGCCTACAGCTACAACGGCCTGCCGTCCAACTCGCTCGATATCACCGCCGACGGGGCGCACGTTTCCGATCCGGGCTGCAACTGCGATACGCCCGTGAATCCGAACGCAGACATGGTGTCCGAGTTCAAGGTGCTGACCACCTATAGCGCTGAGAACCAGAAGGGTCCCATGGTTATCAGCTCGATAACCAAGTCCGGCGGCAGGGACTTCCACGGTTCGGGGTTCTTCTCGGCCAGGAACTACGTTCTCAACTCGAACGACGCGCTGAACAATGCCCAGGGCCAAACGGCCGCCGGCACTGACGTGGTGCCGCGGCAGCAGAACAAGTACTATTATCCGGGCGGCACCGTCGGCGGCCCGGTCATCATCCCGCACACGGGTTTCAACCGGAACCGCGACAAGCTGTTCTTCTTTACCGGCTTCGAGTACTTCTACCAAGTGCTCGATACCGGCCTGCTTCGCTCTGTGGTTCCGAACGCCGCTATGCTGACGGGCAACTTCACCCCGGCCAACATTTTGGCGGTCGAGGGGACGGGCAAGGTCGGCGGGACGAGCAACTACGCGGGGGGCGTCATCCCGCCGGGGAACCCCAACGCGGGGGCCTCAAACCTCGTAGGTTTCCCGGGCGGAATCATTCCGCCCGCGGCAATCGACGCCAATATGGTGGCGCTGATGAAGCTCTATCCGGCGGCGAATGCCGATCCGAACACAACCGGCGGCTACAATTACGTTCAGGCGGAGACCTTCAATCAGAACAACCGGCAGTGGATGTCGCGGGTGGACTACAGCATCAGCGACAACACCAAGCTGTTCGTCCGCTACAACTATCAGCGCGAAACCCAGCAGTTCCCGGTAGGGCTGTGGTGGCGGCAAACCGACCAGGTTCCGTATCCGTCGGCCGTGCTGGGCAAGAACAAGTCCGACTCCGCGACGGCCTCGCTGACTCACGTCTTCAGCCCGTCGATGACCAACGAAGTCATCTTCGCCTATACCTTCGTCGGGTTCCCGAACGTATTCTCGAGCCCGAACGCGGTGAACCGCGCCAATGTGGGCTACACCTACCCGGGAATATTCCACAACGGAGTCGCGCAGATCCCGTCATTCGGCGCCGGCAGCGGCGGCGGAAGCGCGGCGGGCGAGGCTGGCCTGATCTTCAACCCGGGCGGGTTCGAAGATGGTGGCGTCGGGCAGGGCCTGTACGCGGACAAGTACATGCCCAGCATCAGCGACAACTTCACGATGGTCAAGGGGACCCACACCATCAAGGCGGGTTTCTACTGGGAGTGGATCAAAAACGCCCAGCCGGCCAACGATAACACCAACGGATTCCTGCAGGTGAACAATTCGACCGCCACCAACCCCTTCACCACCGGCAACGAGCTCGCCGACCTGGTCACGGGCAACCTGGCGGGGTACAACGAATCGTCGTTCAACCGGGTGAACAACATCTCGTTCACATCGACGGAGTTCTATCTCCAGGATTCCTTCAAGGCCACCAAGAACCTCACCGTCGATTTCGGTCTTCGCTTTTCCCACATCACTCCGTGGATAGACCGGGTTGGCGACGGATTCGCCATCTTCAGCCAGACGGCTTACAATGCCTGCACGCCGGCTCAACAGGCGATCGCCGGGGATTTCTGCGGGTTCCAGTGGCACTCCAAGAACCCGGGCGTCCCGCTGGGCGGCTTCCCGACCAGGGCCCTGTTCTACCAGCCGAGGTTCGGCGTGGCCTATGACATTTTCGGCCAAGGCAAGACCGTGCTGCGTGGCGGTTGGGGCAGAAGCTACTACCACCCCGGCCAGTTCACCAGCGGTCTGGACGCTTCGGCGGGGGTACTGACTTACAACCTGTCGCCGACCAACATTGCAGCAACCGCTACTCCCTTGATTGCCAGCCAACTGAGCTCCATCAGCTTGGCTCCGGGAGCGGCGAGCGCGGCAGCCGTGGACAGCACGGACAACAATCAAGCCTACACGGACAGCTATAGCTTCACCATCTCGCAACAAACGCCATGGTCGGGCAGGTTCGAGATCGGTTATGTCGGCAACTCGTCGCATGACATCCCGAGCCAGGGAAATGGCGGCACCCTGAACTCAAACAGCCTGAATATCAATCTGGTTCCGGTGGGGGCGATGAACAAGCCGGGGCTCGGCGATCCCAACCTCCTGAATTCCAGTAATTACCGCCCGCTCGCAGCGTTCGGCGATTTTTATGTCGACACCAGCAACGGGTATGCGAACTACAACGCCCTGCAGCTCACCTGGGCGCGCACCAAGGGGCGGTATGACATCTCGTTCAACTACACCTACGGCAAAGCGCTGGGGATCCTGGGCTTCTACGACCAGTTCAACATCAACAACAACTACGGGGTTCTCTCGGGCAACCGCTCCCACATTTTCAATGCCAGCTACTCCCTCGAGCTGGGTAGTCCTTTCAAGGGCAGCCGGCTGGCGTCCGGGTTTGCCAATGGCTGGCAGCTCTCGGGTGTTACTCAAGTCGAGAGCGGTCCCAACCTGACTGGACTGAACGGCCAGAACTTCGGGATCAACGGCAATGGCTTTCTGAACAACGCGGGTTACAAGGTCAGCAACGTGGCGAACCTGGGCACTCCCGATCTCCAGCTCAGCCCCATCATCACCTGCAACCCCACCTCGGGCCTGGCTGCTCACCAGTACATCAACCCGAGCTGCTTCACGCTTCCCACGGTGGTGGGATCGAACGGTCCGACCATGCTTCCCGCGATCTACGGGCCATGGTACTTTAACTCCGACCTGGCGCTCTTCAAGAGCTTTAGCATTACGGAGTCGAAGAAACTGCAGTTCCGGGCCGAAGGCTACAATTTCCTGAACCACCCCCTGTGGTCGTTCAACGGAAACAACCTCAGCTTGAACACCAACTCGTGGACCAGCACCGGCCAGTTGCCGGCCAACTCCTCGTTTGGGACGGTTACGCAGAAGCAGGGCAACCGCGTGCTCCAGTTCGTGGTGAAGTTCCTGTTCTGACGGGTTTCGAAAACCGACCCGGATCGAATTGGAGGCCGCCTCGCGAGGGGCGGCCTCTTTTGCGTTTATGCTGGGTAGTGGATCTCGCCATGCTCCGCCTTCTCGCGCCCGCCCTGCTCCTTGTCGCCGGCGTGGCGTGCGCACAGGAGGCGCCGGAGCAGGTCCTCGAGCGGGCGGTGGCCGCGCACGGGTCGGGCGATCTGGAGGGGGCGATTCGCGGCTACCGGCTGTACCTGAAGGCGCGGCCCGAGGCCATTGACGCGCGCTCGAACCTGGGAGCGGCGCTGGCCGGCACGGGGCGCTATACAGAGGCCATCGTCGAGTACCGGGAAGCCCTTAAGCGCAGCCCCGGGAACTTCTCCATTTCGCTGAATATGGCGCTGGCCTACTACAAGGCGGAGCAGATCGCGCGCGCGGCGCGAGAGCTGGCCGGTCTGCACAAGCAGCAGCCGGGGAACAGGCAGGTGGTCCTGCTGCTGGGCGACTGTTGGCTGCGGCAGGGAGAGGACGCCAAGGTGATCGAGCTGCTGACTCCGGTTGAGCGGCAGGACCAGGACGATCTCGGGGTGGCCTACATGCTGGGCTCGGCCCTGCTGCGCGACAAACAGGTGGAGTTGGGGCAGCGCATCCTCGACCGCATTTTGCGGCATGGCGATTCGGCCGAGGCGCGGCTGCTGCTCGGCACCGCGAAGTTGAACGCCCTCGAATACCCGGAGGCCCTGGCGGACCTGCGAAAGGCCGCGGAGCTGAATCCGCACCTGCCCGACGTCTACTCCTACCTCGGCCGCGCGGAGATGGACAGCGGCGACATGGCCGCCGCCCGCGCCGCCTTCGAAAAGGAGCTGGCGCAGAATCCGGTAGAGTTCGAGTCGAACCTGAACCTGGCCGTGCTGCTGAAGCAGGACCAGGACTACGCGGGCGCGCGCAAGCTGCTCGACCGCGCCTTGCTGGTGCGGCCGGGAGACCTGCGCGTTCTATATCAGGTGGGCTCCATCGAATTGGCGGAGGGGAAGCTCGAGCAGGCGCGCGCCACTTTCGAGAGCGTGCTCAAGCAGGCACCGCAATTCGTCGAGGCGCACATTTCTCTGGCGACGGTGTACTACCGTCTCAAGCGCAAGGGGGACGGCGACCGCGAGCGCGCGCTGGTGCAGAAGCTGAAGGCGGAGCAGGACGCGAAGGACCAGCACGGCAAGGCGGAGTAGCCGATCTGCCCGCTCAGAGCCCGGAAGGGCGTATCACCTGCCCGCTTGCGCGGCCGCCGCGGCGGCGTCTGCCCAGGTGATGAGGCCCGGCTGGAAAGGCGAAGCCAGGTCGGGATGGTGCGGCAGCACGCGTATGGTGTAGCCGTGCAGGCCGCTGCGCGCGCAGGAGACCGGCTCGGTCTCGAAGAGGTGTTTTCCGTGGTCGTCGCGCCCGGCGGGCTTCATGGCCGCGCTCGATCCTTCGGAGATCTCGCCCGCGGCGTTCACGGGGCCCCAGTAAAGCTCGACCGCGACGTCGTCCGGCGATAAGCCGCCCAACTCGATGCGGGCGCGGGTGTGAATCCTGGTACCCACCGGGAAGGACTCGCTGGGCCCCCCTTCGATTGCCTCGACCCGGACGCGCGGCCACTCCCTTTGGACGCGTGCCAGCCAGCTCGCTAGCGCCCGTGTGCCCGCGGCGTCGTCCGCCTCCAGCTTCCGCGCGCGTGCATGCGCCACCAGGTAGTATTCACGCGTGTACTGGCTGACCATCCGGTGCGTATTGACGAAATGGCACAAGGTCCCGATGGACGCTTTCATGCGGTTGACCCATCGGCGCGGCACGCGGTCCGGACCGCGGTCGTAGAAGGACGGCACGACGTCTGCCTCGAGCAGTTCGTAAAGCGACTCGGCCTCCACCTGGTCCTGGTAGTTATGGTCTTCGTAGTCTTCGCCGCTCCCGATGGCCCAGCCCATACCCGGCTGGCGGTTCGGATCGCGCCAGACCTCGTCCCACCAGCCGTCAAGCGTGCTCAGGTTCAAGGCGCCGTTGGCGGCGGCCTTCATTCCGCTGGTTCCGCTGGCCTCAAGCGGCCGCTGCGGCGTGTTCAGCCAAACGTCCACCCCCTGGACCAGGTACCGGGCAACAGCCATATCGTAGTCTTCGAGGAACACCAGGCGGCGGCCCAGGTCCGCCTGGCGCGACAGGCCGACGATCTGCTGGATGAGTTCCTTGCCCTGCGTGTCTCTGGGGTGCGCCTTGCCGGCGAAGATGAGCTGGACGGGGTGAGCCGGGTCGGTGAGCAGTCGTTTCAGCCGGTCCAGGTCGCGCAGCAGGAGCGTGGCGCGCTTGTAGGTGGCAAAGCGCCGGGCAAAGCCGATCGTGAGCGCGCCGGGATCGAGCACCTCGTCGGCGGCTTCGATTTCGGTCTGGGGCGCTCCGCGCCGGACGCGCTGGTTGCGGACGCGGCGGCGCGCCCAGGCTACCAGCCGCTCGCGCCGGCGCTGGTGGGTGCGCCACAACTCCTCCGCCGAGATCTGGTGAATGCGGTCCCAGGCTTCGCTGTTGGCGGGTTCGTCCCGCCAGTTGGGACCCAGGTAACGGTCGTAAAGCTGGTTCATCTCGGCCGAAATCCAGGAGTGGAAGTGCACCCCGTTGGTGATGTGGCGGATCGGCACCTCCTCCACCGGAACGCCCGGCCACAGCGACTGCCACATGCGGCGGCTGACCGCACCATGCAGCTTGCTGACGCCGTTGCGGAAGGAGGCCAGGCGCAGGGCCAGCACCGTCATGCAGAATTCTCCCTGGTCCCAGGCGCCGCGCCGTCCCAGCGCCATGAACTCGTCGCGACCGAGGCCCAGCCGCCGCGCGTAGTCGCCCAGGTAGTAGTCGATCAGGTCCGCCGGAAAATAGTCGTGGCCGGCTTCGACCGGGGTGTGGGTGGTGAAAATCAAGCTGGCCGAGGCCAGCTCCCGCGCTTCGGCGAACGACAGTTTGTGTTTCTCCATCAGCCGCCGCACGCGCTCCAGACCCAGGAAAGCCGAGTGGCCTTCGTTCATGTGGTACACCGTCGGCTCCAGGCCCAGAGCCGCCAGGGCATGGTAGCCTCCGATGCCCAGCAGGATCTCCTGGCGGATGCGCATATCGCGGTCGCCGCCGTAGAGCTGATCGGTGATGTCGCGGTCCTCCGGACGATTCGCCGCCAGGTTGGTATCGAGCAGGTAGAGCGAAACGCGTCCCACCTCGACCCGCCAGACCTGGGCCCGCACCGCCCGGCCCGGATAGGAGACGTCGACCACCACCTGCTTCCCGTCCGGCCCGATGGCAGGACTCACCGGCAGATTGTGAAAATCGTTATCTGCATAAGATTCCTGCTGCCAGCCCGCTTGCGTCAGGCATTGCTGGAAGTATCCTTGCTGGTACAGCAGCCCGACACCCACCAGCGGAACGCCGATGTCGCTGGCCGACTTGAGGTGATCGCCCGCCAGGATCCCCAGGCCTCCCGCGAAGATCGAGAGACACTCGGTCAGGCCGAACTCAGCCGAGAAGTAAGCGACCAGCGGGTGGTCTTTGCGGCCGTCGCAGGTCTTCCGGAACCAGGAGGACTCGCTCGTCAGGTAGCCGTCGAGGTTGCGCTGTACGCGTTCCAGGTGTGCCAGAAACGCATCGTCCACCGATGCCGCATCGAGCTTGCTCTGGTCGATCGAGCCGAGCATCGCCACCGGGTTGTGGCCGCTCGACTCCCAAAGGTCGCTGTCCAGACGGCGGAACAGCTCGATCGCCTCGTGGCTCCAGGCCCAGCGCAGGTTGTAGGCAATCTGCCGCAACCCCTCGATCGATGCCGGAAGCAACGGAACCACACTGAAAACACGTATTGGTTTCATGACCTCTCCGCTAGAAATCGCATCTTTCACTTGAATTCAGTTTTGCCGCCCTTGGAGGTCGCGGTCGCCGCCGGCAGGCTCACCACGATGCGATGGACCTTCAGCAGGAGGTCGACTTCGCCCTGGGGCAGCTCGAGAGCGGCGGCGATCTGGCTGGGCGTCTCTCCGCGCCGGCTCATGCGAATCGCCTGGCTGCGCTTGCTCAGGTTGAAGCCCGACCGCGTGGGCGGCGGGGGCACGAGCAAGCCGGTTTGACGCTCGCTTTGCTCCAATCGTTTGCCCAGATTCGCGAGCGACACCCGCACGGCGTTCAAGGCGTTCTCGAACTCCTTATCGCGGTTTCGAGAGCGCCTGTCCCGGCGGTGCAAGTCCCCTTTCAGGAGCACAAACAGCCACACGCAGGAGGCCATGCCGGCCACCGTCAGCAGCGACCCCGCCAGGGCCAGGGACAGGCTCATCGCATGGTCCCCATGCGCTTGTCCCGGCTGACGATCTCCTGAATGCGAACGCCATAGTTCCCGTCAATTACAACGACCTCTCCTCGCGCTACAACACAATTGTTTACAATAATTTCTACAGGATCTGTCAGACCTCGGTTTAACTCGACAATGGAACCCGTCGTCAACTTCAGGACGTCCCGGAGCGGCAGCTCCGCGCGGCCAAAGGACACACTGACGGGAAGTTCGACATCCATCACCAAATCGAGCGGGTTGGTCTCCGATTTCCGCCTTCCGGGCTCTCGCTCCTGCCTGGGAGCGGCGTTTTCGTTGCTGTCCCCGGACGCCGCGCCGGCTGAGGCGCCGGCACCCTCGAGGGCCTGGGCCAGCCCGGACGACACGCTGACATAGAGCGGGAGCGTGTCGGCTCCCAGCTTCACCGCAACCTCGAACAGGCTGGCGCCCGCCTCGGGCGGGGATTCCTTGCCGCCCTCGGTCGAAACGTTGGTGTGCAGACGCTCGGAGCTGGCCTGGCAAAAGCCCGAAACGGCCTGGCTTGAGATTTCCAGGAAGGTGTTTCGGGCATCGGCCGGTTCACTGGCTTCGATTCCGGCGCTGGTCAGCAGGTTCGTCCCGATAGCCAGCCAGGAAGGCTCCGGCGCCCCGATCCAGACTGTCGATTGCGGGCTGAGGCTGAGAGGATGCTGCCACCACAGCGTACCGGAAGGCGCCTCGCCCGCGGCCGGCTTCGAGGCGGCCTGCGGCAGATCGCCCGTCATGGCCTCGATGGCGCCAGCCAGTTTGGCGCTCCAGATCTCGGCTACCCAGGGGGCGGCGCCGGACGGGACAGGCTCGCCCATGGTCAGGCTCCCCGCTCCATCGGCCAGCGCTTTTTGAGATAGCTGCGCAGCCGGAGAATTGCCTGGGTCTTCAGTTGCGACACACGCGACTCGTGCAGATCGATGATCTGGGCGATTTCGCGCAGCGTAAGTTCATCGCGATAGTACAGGCTCAGGACCGTGCGCTCGATGTGGGGCATCTTCTCGATGGAGGCGGCCAGCAGGCGTTCGAGCTCGGCCCGCTCGACGATCTCGGAAGGCCACTTCTCGTGATCGTCCGAGATGTACTTCAGCAGGTCCCGCCCGCCGTCCTCCGAGGCATGCTCGAGGCTGCCCAGATCGACGCCGTGAACCTCTACCAGCCAGGCGTGGAACTCCTCCATGGTCAGGTTCAGGTGGTGCGCGATCTCGTCTTCGGTAGGGGTGCGCTGGAGGCGCTGCTCGGCCGCCGCTATGGCCGCCTCGATCTGCTTGGCCTTCTTGCGCTTCTGGCGCGGCGCCCAATCGAGGCCCCGCAAGCTGTCGAGAATCGCGCCGCGGATCTTGTACTCCGCGTAGGTTTTGAGCTTGACGTTCAGGGTGGGGTCGAAATGGTCTATGGCCCCAATCAACCCCACGATGCCCGTCGAGATCAGGTCTTCCAGATTCACGCTCCCCGGCAGCCGGTCGTGAATCCGGCGGGCGATCAGTCGCACCTGGGGCAGGTGCTCCAGAATGAGCCGCTCCCGTTCGGCGGCCGCCGATTCTTCCGTGACCGGATATGCGTGTGCCACTTCGATTGCCACCTCCGCCGGCCTCCGCCGGCGGGCTTCACCCCGCCTGCGGCAGCACCGGTTCGGCGGGCCCCGTCAGCAGGTCTACTACGCGCTCCGCCGACGCCGGCTCCAGATCCTCTGGGATCTGCTGGCCGGCAGCCAGGAAAGACACCGGCTTGCCCGTCCGCACCACCTGGTTCAGAATCGGACCAAAGGTCCCGGTCTCGTCCAGCTTGGCGAACAGCAGCTTTGCCGGCCGGAAAACCTCGAACCGATCTACCACTCGAGAAAGATCGGCAGAACGCATCGAAGCCGTTAGCACCAGGTGCGTGTCAATGTCTTGCCGCGAGGCCAGAAATCGCGCCAGGTCTTGGGCGTCGTCGATGTCGCGCGGGCCATAACCCGGGGTGTCGATCAGCACCAGGTCCTTGTTTGAGTGCTCCTCGAGCGCCTGCGCGAGCGCGGCGCTGGTCTCCAGGGCCTGGAACCCGATCCCCAGGATGGCGGCGTAGCTCCGCAACTGCTCGGAGGCCGCCACGCGGTAGGAATCCATCGAAAGGATGTGCACCGGCCGGTGCATCCCCAGGCCATAGCGCACCGCCAGTTTCACCAGCGTGGTCGTCTTCCCGGAGGCGCACGGGCCGGTCAGCGCCACAATGCGTGGCCGCCCCTCGGGCCGGCCCAGGGTGGCGTCCACCTTGAGGCGCCCCGCTACTTCCGCCCGCATGGCCAGCGCCAGCTCGGCGGCGGAAAGCTCCGGGCCCAGGGCGCGCAGCCGCACCACGATCTCCCCCACCAGCTCCGGCTCCACCTCGTTGCGCACCAGCGCCGCGCAGGCTTCCGGAATCTCGGTGGCTCCCGCCCTGGCCGCATCTCCCAGCGCGGCGCGCGAGATCGCCGCCGCCACCTGGTCGAGCTTCTTCTCGAGTTGAGCCATGCCGGAGGCGAGCGGCTCGCTCCGCTCGACGCGCTGCGGCGGGTGCGAGGCGAGCGCGGGCCGGTCGGTGGCGACAACCACTTCGTAGTCGCCCAGGTGGCGAGCCTCCGGGGGCGCCGGACGCGAGCTCACCAGCATCGCCTCCGGCCCCATCTCCATTCGCGCTTGGTCGAGCGCCGCTTTGATTCCCGCTCCAAAGAAGGATTTCAGCGTCATGTCAGTTGATCACCCCCATCGAAACTACTTTCACTCCAGGCGGTATCTCATTGTGGGAAATGAAGAAAACGTTGTAGAGCGTCGGCTCTACCAACTGCCGGAGGAAATACCGGGTCCCGGGACCGGCCACCGCCGCCACGGGCGATTCCGGCACCCCTGTGACGCGCTGGATGCGGTCGAGAATGTCGCGGATGGCCTGAGGAGCGAGGTTGAGATGGCTGGTATGTTCGCCATGCTCGATGGCGCGCTCGACCACCTGCTCCAGGGCAGGGTCAAGCAGGTACGCAGCCAGGTCTCCGTTCCCGTTCAGGTATGGTTTCACCACCATGCGGCGAATCGCCTGGCGTACGTATTCCGTCAGGAGAATCTGGTTCTTGGTCATGTTGGCGGCCTCGCCCAGGGCCTCGAGAATCGAGACCGCGTCGCGGATCGAGGCGCGCTCCCGCAGCAGGTTCTGTAAAACGCGCTCGACGTAGGCTAGGGGGACCAGTTTGGGCACCAGATCCTCGACCACCTTGGGGTGATCCTCGGTAACCCGGTCGAGAAGCCGCTTGGTGTCCTGGCGCGTGAAGATCTCATGGGCATAGCGGCGGATGGTTTCGGCCAGGTGCGTGCCGAGTACGCTGGTGGCATCGACCACGGTGTAGCCCGCCTTGCGGGCGGCCTCTGCCTGTTCGGGCCGGATCCAGACGGCGGGGATGCCGAAGGCCGGCTCGCGGGTCGCCAGGCCCTCGATCGGAGTGGCGGCTTTGCCCGCGTTGATGGCCAGTTCGCAGCCTTGCGGCAGCTCGTGGCGGGCCACCTCGGCGCCCTTGAGCAGAAGCACGTACTCGCGCGAGCGCAGCGACAGGTTGTCGGTGACGCGCACGGGCGGCACCAGGTAGCCCAGTTCGGTGGCCAGTTGGCGCCGGATGGCGGCGATCCGCTTCAGCAGCGGCGACTGCGCGCCGCCGTCAACCATTCTCACCAGGCCCAGGCCCACCTCGACGGCTAGAGGCTCGACCTTCAGCAGCGCGTCCAGGTTCTCCCGCGCCGCCGCCGGAGCCGCCGCGGCAGCCGCCGTCTGGTCGGCCGCCGCCGCGGTCTTGCGCATGCGCCAGGCCAGCGTGCCCAGTCCTCCGCCCAACACCAGGAAGGGAATCATGGGCAGTCCCGGGAACATCGACAGCACGAACAGGACTCCGGAGGCCATTAACAGCGGCTGCGGCTTGCCGAATACCTGACGCCGGAACTCGGTTCCAAGGCGCGCTTCGGCGCTGGCGCGTGTGACCACGAGGCCGCCCGAAATGGAGATCATGAGCGCCGGCATTACGGTCACGAGACCATCCCCAATGGTCAGCACGGTATAGGTTTGCAGCGCCCGCATGAGATCCATCCCGTGTTGCAGAACGCCGATCAGGAACCCCGCGATGATGTTGATGGCGGTGATCAGGATGCTCGCGACCGCATCCCTTTGCGTGAAACGCGAGGCGCCGTCCATGGCGCCGTAGAACTCGGCTTCGGCGGCCAGCTGGCGCCGCCGGGTGCGCGCTTCCGCCTCGTCGATCAACCCCGCGTTCAGGTCCGAATCGATCGACATCTGCTTGCCCGGCATGGCGTCCAGGGTGAAGCGCGCCGTGACTTCCGAGATGCGCACCGCGCCGTGGTTGATGACCACGTACTGGATGGCGATCAGGACCAGGAAGATCACCACCCCCACGATGTAGTTGCCGCCCACCACGAAGGTTCCAAAGGCCTCGATCACGTGGCCCGCCGCCGATGTTCCGCCATTGCCGTTGAGCAGGATCAGACGGGCCGAGGAGACGTTCAGGCTCAGCCGGAACAGGGTCATCAACAGGAGCGCGGCCGGGAATACGCTGAATTCGACCGGCTTCAGGATGGACATCGCCACCAGCAGCACCACCACGGAGATGGTGATATTGACCACGATCAGCAGGTCCATCAGGAACGGCGGCAGCGGGGTGACCATGGCCAGCACGATGGCCAGCACCGCCAGCGGGACGCCCATCTCGGCGGCGGTGGCGGGATCGAACAGGGTGCGCGCGACTACGGTGGCACGCGGCCGGGCGGCCGCGCCCGCGCGCGGCCCGGCGAACGCCGGAGTGTCGCCTGCGTGGCCCAGACTAACGGAGGAAGGCGCCATATCTTATGCCGGAAGCCGGCCTCCCATCAGGCGGTAGATGTACGCCAGGATTTCGGCTACCGCGCGGTACAGATGGGCCGGGATTTCCTGCCCCACCTCGGCCGATTTGTAGAGCGCCTGGGCCAGCGGCGGGTTCTCGACGATCGGAACCTGGTGCAGCACGGCCACCTGCCGGATGCGCAGCGCCAGGTAGTTCTTCCCTTTGGCCACCACCATCGGGGCCGCCATGGCGTCCATTGAGTAGCGGATGGCGACGGCGAAGTGGGTCGGGTTCACGATCACGGCGGTGGCCTTGGGGACCTGCGACATCATGCGCCGCCGCAGCAGGTCGCGCTGCAGCCGCCGGATGCGCTGCTTGACTTGCGGGTTCCCCTCCAGCTCTTTCATCTCGTCGCGCACTTCCTGTTTGGTCATGCGCATGTCGCCCATGTAGCGCCGTCGCTGGCGCCAGAAATCGAACACGCCCAGGGCCAGGAAGACCGTGGCCGCCTTCCAGATCAGGCTTTCGAGAGAGGCGCCTGCCTGTCGCGCGCCCGCCTGCACGCTTTCGAGCGGCATCGCCCCCAGCGCGTTCAGGTTGTCCTTCACGACGCCCCACACCGCCATGGCGAAAACCGGCAACAGCACGATGGCCTGGAAGAAGATCGGCAGGTTCTGCCGCGGCAGCTCCTTGAGCTTCGAGAGAGGGCTCAGCCGCCCGAACTGGGGAGCCAGGCTCTTGGCGGAAACACCGAAGCCGGTGATGGCCAGGTGCGAGGCCAGGGTCACGGTCAGGAGCGCGCCTGTGAACATCCCCACCGGCGCCAGGTCGTGGAGCAGGATCCGGGAGACCAGGTGCGAGAGCTCGCCGGGGGTGAGTTCGCCGCCGAAGGCCCGCTCCAGCAGGGAACGGAAACAACGCATCATTCCGGAGATCCACGCCCCGCCGCCCGCCGTCACCAGCCAGGCGAAGGTCAAAAACTGCAGAGCGGCTACCAGTTCCCGGCTGATGGGGAACTTGCCCTCTTTCCGGGTTTTCTCTTTCCGCCTTTCGGTCGGTTGCTCGGTAGCCTGCCCTCGGTCCGCCATCGCTCCTCACAACAGCCGGTAAAGGACCGCAATCGTCTGTTCGGCCGCCGACCTGTAGACCGGTACCAACAGTACGAAGATCACCGCCAGGAAGGCCAGCGCCGCCAGCATCTTGATCGGGAAGGCCAGGGTGAGCAACTGGAGTTGTTGATGGATGCGCCCCAGCAGGGCCAGCGAGATATCGATCAGCGCCAGCAGCACCACGATCGGCAACGCCAGGCGCATCCCGGTGGCCAGCATCCCCGCGCCCAGGCCGATGATCGCCTCCGCCGAGGAGGCGCGGAGGAAATAGGTGCCTGGTGGGTGCGCCACCAGGCTCGCGGCAAACACGCGCACCACCTGGCGATCCATCCCCAGAGAGAAGAACAGCAGGCCTCCGCCCAACTGCGCGAACACCACCATGACGTTGCTGTCGGCCTGCGTGGTGGGGTCGACGGTCGAGGCATAGGAGTAGCCGGCCTGCAGACCGAAGATCTGGGCCGCGACCAGCAGGCTCTCGATCAGGATCGCGACCGCGAGGCCAACCGTTAACCCGAAGGCCGCCTCGGCCGCCACGGCGGCCACGATGCCCCCGACCAGCGGCTCCGGGAGCGGCACCGCCGGCGCGAGCGGCGCGAGACCGGCTGCCAGGCCGATCGCCAGCAGAATCCGCGCCGCGTCCGGGCCGCTCGAAAAGCCCGGCATCGGAACGAAACTCAGCGCTCCGCCCACCCGCGCCAGCACCAGCAGGAAGCCGTACATGCCCGCGATCGGCATTCGCAGGAAGACCGGCTCAGCGTGCATAGCGTCCCAGGTCGCCCAGCAGTCCCGTGGTGTAGCTCATCATCTGCCGCAGCAGCCAGGGCAATGCCAACAGCAACGCCACCAGGAACGCCGCCAGGCGCGGGATGGTGCTGAAAGCCGAGTCCTGCATGGAGGTGACCACCTGCACCAGGCTGATCGCGACGCCAGCGGCAAAGCCCACCGCCAGCAGCGGCGCGCTCAGCCAGAAGGCTGTCATCAGCGCGTCGCGAATGATCTGGATTGCAAATTGGGGTGTCATAGGGGGTTCAATAGAAGCTCTTGACCAGGGAGCCGACTACCAGGTTCCAGCCGTCCACCAGCACGAACAGCAGCACCTTGAAAGGCGCCGACAGCATGACCGGTGGCAACTGGATCATTCCGATCGAGAGGGTCACCGAGGCCACCACCAGGTCGATGATCAGGAACGGCAGGAACAGGACCGCGCCGATTTGAAAGGCCGTCTTCAGCTCCGACAGGATGTAAGCCGGCATCAGGATCTTGAAATCGAGGTCCGCGGGCCGACGCGGTGGCGGCGAGTGCGTGATCTCGACCAGCAGCCTTACGTCCTTCTCCCGCGCGAAGCGGCTCAGAAAGGCTTTGAGAGGCGTCGCCGCCTGCTCCAGTCCCTGGCTCAGGGTGAGCTGGCCTTTTTCGACCGGCTCCCAGCCTTGCGTGTACATCTGGTTGAGGACCGGCTGCATGATCAGGATGGCCAGAAACAGGGAGAGCCCGATCAGCACCTGGTTCGACGGTGTCGATTGCGTACCCAGCGCCTGACGCAGGAAATGCAGCACCACCACGATGCGCAGAAACGGCGTGAGCGACATGACAATCGCCGGCAGTACCGCCAGCAGCGTGAGCAGGATGGCGGTCTGGAGCGGGACGCTGAGGGCTTGCCCGCCCTTGGCGCCGCCCAGCGTCAGGCCCGCCAGCGGTTCCGCCGCCAGGACGAGAAGCGCCATCATGACGGTTCCTCCCGCGGTGGCAGCACCCGGCACTCCTGCCAGGGCGCGCTGTCGAGCAGCGTGCAACCCCCGGCGTGCGAGGCGATCAGCAGGGCGCGAGTGCCCAGGCGAACCAGATGCAGGGCATGCTGTGGCGAGAGCGCTACCCGCTCGACCAGCTCGACGCGGCCTCGGGCACGAGTGCGGCCGGGAGTGCGCCAATGCACGGCGCCCCCTCTCCGCAGGGCCCACAGCGTGGCCCCGAGGATGCACAGCACCAGCAGAACCGCCCCTAGATCGCGTGCCACATCCATGCTTGTCAAACCCCCTGGTTGAAGTCCGTAATGCGCACCCCGAAGGTGCTCTCGATGATCACCACTTCGCCGAAACCGATCAGTGCGCCGCCGGCGTGGATATCTATGGCTTCCCCGGCCGAGCGCGTCAGCCACACCACCCGCCCCGGCTCCCATTCGAGGATCTCGGACAACGGCATCACCTTGCGATCGAGCTCCATTTCGAGCTCGATCGGCACGTCGGCCATGGTTCCGATCTGTTCGAGCGCCGTCATTGCCGCCTTACTGCTTCAGGTTCACGGTGTCCTGGCTGATCTGGTCGACCGTGGTGACGACGCGCGTATTGACCTGGTAGGCGCGCTGGAAAACGATCAGGTTGGTGAACTCCTTGGCGATATCGACGGTCGAGGCTTCCAGACACCCCCCCAGCACCTTGCCGCGCCCGCCCGAGTCGGGCATGCCGATCGAAGGCAGCGCAGTCGCGGCGCTGGCTTGGAAGGCGTTGTTTCCGACCGCGATCAGGGACTGGGGATTCGGAACCGAGGCCAGCGCCAGTTGCCCCACGATGACATTGGTCCCGTTCGAGTAGTTGGCCACGATCTTGCCGCCGTCGGTTAGCGCCACATTGGTGAGCGAAGCCGCCGCCGACCCGTCCACGGTGGTCGTCGAGGGCGCGGAAAGAGCCTGGTACTGGGTCATGAAGGGCGCCCCGGTCGGGTCGTACAGGTGCCAGGTCATGTCGTTCGAGGCCGGCGTGGCGGACTGATCTCCGATCACGGCTCCGTCGGCTAGCGTGGGGATGGTGAAGGTCACGTCCGGCGTGGTAGAAGACGGACTGGTGAGGTTCCCATTGGCATCGAAGATGAGTGTCCCGGTCGCCAGCGGCGCCGTCTGCGGGGTAGTGAGGTCGGCATCCGGAATGGACACCGTATAGTCCCAGGTGGTGTTGGAGTTGTTATTGGCGGCGGAGGGGACTTCCTTGGCGAAGGTCAGGGTCAAGGTGTGGGTATTGCCGAGCGAATCGAAGACGTTGATGGGCGTCGAGAACGTCCCGGTAGCCTGGCCCGCGACGGCGGCCGCGTTCAGGTTCATGCCCACCGAGAAGGCTTTGCTGGCGATCGGCGCCTGCAGGGTTCCCACCGGGACGGGAATGTCTCCGATGGGCTGGTTAGTGTCGACCACGCCGCTGGCGTTGTCGGCCCAGCCCTGGACCCTCTGGCCGGCCTGCGTGGTGAGGTAGTTCGAGTCGTCCACCTGGAAGTTGCCGGCCCGCGTAAAGTCCTGGGCGCCCTGGCTGTCCTTGATGACAAAGAAGCCGTCGCCCTGAATGGCGCCGTCGAGCAGTCCGGTGGTGGCCGGTGTGGCGCCCTGGCTGAACTCGCGCACGGTGAAGGGCGTTCCGGTGCCGAAGCCGACCTGCGTAGCGCCGAGACCGGCGCCAATCGACTCGGTGACCAGGTCCTGGAACGAAACTACGCTGGCTTTGTAACCGGTGGTGTTCAGGTTGGCGAGGTTGTTCGAGACCACGTCGATGGCCGTGGTGTTGGCGTCGAGGCCCGACAGGGCGGTTGAAAATGCCGTAAACATGCTAGCTGGTCTCCTGGGTTGAAGTTTTGGAGGCGCCGGTCGGAGCCGGGGTGGCCGAGGCCAGGGTGTCCAGGTCCGAGCGCATTTGCGTCAACTGTTCGAGTGAGCTGAACTGGGCCAGTTGCGTAACGTACTGGGTAGGATCCGCGTTGGGATCCATGGGGTCCTGATTCTGGACCTGTGCCACCAGGAGCTTGAGAAACGTCTGCTCCTGCGCCAACGGATCGCTCGATGTGGTCGCCGTAGTGGCTGGGTCCGATGCCGCGACGTGCGGAGACGGGCCGGCTGCGCTAATGGGTGTAATCATCATAAGGAGTGCTCCCGGTTTTAGCGGCGCTACGGGTGAGAGCCTGGAGCCAGGAAGGCTGGCTCGGGTCCTGCCCCTGCCGCTGTTGTTGTTGTTGCTGGCCGGCCGGACTTCCGCCATTGCGGGAGCCGTCGCCGGACTGGCCGGAGAAACTCTGCCCGGCACTGGAATCCGCGGCCGTCGCACCGGCTCGCGGGAGAGCCCCGGCGTCCGCCCCCGAGGCCGCCAGCGGCTGCCAGGTTTCGGTCCGGTATCCACGGCCGGCCAGATCGGAGACCAGGTCCGGCAGGTTCTGCCGCAGAGCATCGGCGAGTTGAGGGTCCGCGGTACGCACTGCTACCTGCACCTCTCCGGAACGTTCCACCACGCGCAGCGAGACCTGCTCGCGGCCATTGGCGGAGGGGCCGGGCAGGGCCAGAGAAAGCTCGCGCACGGCGGACTCCTTGGGCTGTTTGCGAGGGGCTTCAGGCGGCGCGGCCGCGGGCGGGGCTGCGACTTCGGGGGCGCGGTCACGGGCCCCCAGGGCCGGCGCGCCCGAACTGGCCGGCGCCAGGGCGGTGGTTGGGGCCGCGGTTGCGCCCTCCGGGGACGCCGCGGCGATATCGGCCGCCCGCCGGGGCTCGCGCTGCGCGGTCGAAGTCCCCTGGACCGGGTGGACGGCCTGAACGAGGGACGTTCCGCTTCGTTGGTCCGGTGCGGAGGCCGGCGCACCGGGGTCCTGCCCCTGGTTGCTGCCAGACGGCTGGGGGTCCGGCTGAGCGATCTTGGTCTGGCTCGCCGCGGACGGTCGATTTGCGGAGGGATCGGCGGGCGATGGCGCGGCATTCGATGCCGGGGCATTCGATGGCGCGGCATTCGATGGCGCAAGACCCGGGGGGGCTGGCTGCGGAATGTCAGGCTGGCCGGATTGGTTTAAGCGGACCGCGAAGGCGAGCTCCGGTTTCTGCCCTCCCGGGAAGTCTTGGCCGGCCGGGGCGAGCGGAGCGTTTTCCGATGCGCTGTTCTGCGGCATGGCGTTCTCCGGCCCGGCGTTCTGCGGTATCGCGAGCTCGGGCACAAGCGCCGCCCCGTCTGCCGGGGCGCCGGGTGCCGGTGAGCAGCCGACATCGGCAGGCACGGACGGCGGCTGGCCCCCGGTTGCGCCGGCGCCGGTTGCGGTGGAATCGTCCGCGGCGGCACCGGCCGGCGGGGGCGGTGTTGGAAGCGGAGGCAGAAGCGCGGCTGCGAGCGATGTGATGGCCGGGTCGTCGCTGGGTTCGCGTTTCGAGACCGGACGCGCGGTCTGGGCCTTACTACCTGGACCGGGCGGGGCGACCCCGGGCGCCGCCTGCGCCAGCAGGGCCGCCAGCATGCCGGGGAAACTTCCGGCCGCAGCGTTCGCTCCGCCGCTGGTTGGGGCTTGGGACGCGGCAGCGCCTTCGGGGGACGCGGACAGGGCTGCGGGCGGCGGGCCGGTCTGGGGTATCGAAAGGAGAGCCGCGGTCACGCGGTGTGGCTGTGCAGGTCAGGGTCCGCGGGCAGGGACCCTGGGTTTCAATGGGTTAGGGCCGGTTTCAATGAGTTAGGCTTGGCGAGGGAGCACAAGAACTTGGCGCTTCGCTGGGCGTGACCAATTATTGGCGCCGCTCACGCGCTCCCTCACTTCTCTTTTCGACCGGCGTCTTCAGGCCTTTAGCACCTTTTCTCCTTTCGGCCCCCTACCTGCTTCCCATTTCGCGGAGCTCTCATGGACTCTCTGCTCACCGCGGCTGCCGCCGGGATGCGATCGCGCATGGAAGCGCTCGACCTGGCTGCCAACAATATCGCCAACACAGGGACCACGGGCTTCAAGCTGGACCGCGAATCCTACAACCTCTATGTGGCGCCCGAGGCTTTCGATCCGGAATCGCCCGCGCCTTCGACTCTTCCGGTTGTGGAGCGCAACTGGACCGACTTCAGTCAGGGGAGCCTGACCTCCACGGGGAACCTGCTCGATGTGGCGATCTCGGGGCCGGGGTTCTTCGCCGTCAATGGGCCGGGCTCGACTTTATACACGCGCGACGGGAGCTTCCGGCTGTCGCAGACGGGGGTGATCGTCACCGCGGAAGGCTATCCTCTGCGCGGGGCCACGGGCGCGACCATCCAGCTCCAGCCGAACCTGCCCTTCGAGATCGCGCCGGATGGGACGGTGAAGCAGGCTGGGGTGGACGTGGGCAAGGTGGAGGTGACCGATTTCGACCAGCCCCGGGCGCTGGCGAAGTTCGGCCGGAACTACTTCCAGTCCGACGGCGCGGCCACTCCCAAGCCGGCCGCAAACTCCCAGGTCGAGCAAGGCAAAGTGGAAGCTTCGAACGTGGCGGCGCCCGAGTCGGCGGTGCGCCTGATCAACCTGATGAGGCAGTTCGAGATGCTGCAGAAAGCCATCACCATGGACGGCGACATGGGCCGCCAGGCGATCGAACAGGTGGCGCGTGTTTCATAACGAGGAGGGCGCATGATCCGGGCATTATTCAGCGCGGGCAGCGGGATGAGCGCGCAGGAGCTGAACATCGACAACATCGCCAACAACCTGGCCAACGCCAACACCGCGGGCTTCAAGGCGCGCCGCGTCGAGTTCCAGGACCTGATGTACCAGAGCGTGATCCAACCCGGAGCCGCGGCCGGTTCGCAAACCGTGGTGCCGAGCGGCTTACAGCTCGGCCTCGGGACGCGGCCGGTTTCGAACGAGATCGTCTACTCCCAGGGCGACTTCCAGCAGACCGGGAATGCCTATGACCTGGTGGTCCAGGGGAAGGGGTTCTTCCAGATCCGCCAGACTTCGGGCGACCTGGCCTACACGCGCGCGGGGGCTTTCCACCTGGACCGCAACGGAAACCTGGTGACGGCGCAGGGCGACCCGCTCGAACCGCAGATCACCATTCCAAACGACGCGCAGGCGGTGAGCATCGCCGAAGACGGCACGGTCAGCTACACGCGCCAGGGGCAAACCGCGGCGCAGATCGCGGGCCAGATTCAGCTCGCCATGTTCGCCAACCCGGCCGGCCTCAACTCGCTGGGCGGGAACCTGTACCGGCCGACGGACGCTTCAGGAGACCCCATCATCGGCACTCCGGGGGGACAGGAAGGCATCGGCTCGCTGCTGCAGGGGTATCTCGAAAGCTCGAACGTGAGCGTGGTGCAGGAGTTCATCAATCTGATTGTGAGCCAGCGCGCCTACGAGGCCAACTCGAAGGTGGTGAAAGCGGCCGACGACATGTATTCCCAGGTCAATAACCTCCGATGATTCCGCTCGCGCTATTGGCGGCCGCCTCCTGTGTCCTGGTCGAGGGCGACCGGATTCTGATGTCCGATCTCGCCAAGGCAGTCCCGGAGTTCGCGGCGGTCGCGGGCACCGAACCGATCGGGCTCGCGCCGGCGCCGCGGATACGGCGCACGTTCTTCTGGCGGGAGATCGCACAGTTGGGCAAGGCGCACGGCATTGAGGTCCCGGCGGGAACGGCGGCGTGTTTTGAAGGCGCCTCGGAGGTGCTGACCGAGGCGCGGGTTCTCGAGGCGCTTCTCCGGACGCCGCACAATCCCGCGGCCACCATCACCGTGATCGAGTTCAGCCGCTATCCGCTGCCGCACGGAGAACTGGAGTTCGGGCCATCTCCCCCGGCCGACGCTGGGCAGCCCGCGATCTGGCGCGGCCGGTTGAACTATGGCGTGAACCGCAGCGTGACCGTGTGGGCGCGCGTGAAGCTTGAGGCGCCGCCGCGGGAGGTGGAACGGGGCGATACGGTGGCTGTAGAGGTCGCTAGCGGCGCGGCTCTCCTGAAGTTCGAGGCCGCCGCGGAATCGGGTGGGAAGGCCGGGGACATGGTGCTGGTCCGCAATCCAGCGAATGGGGCGCGCTTCCGCGCGCGGGTGGTGGCGAAAGGAAAGGTGGAGGTGGATGCAACTCAGCGGGTGGAGACTTCTCACGTGCTGCGCGGCGCTTCTGTTGGCGGCGGGAGTGAGCCCGGCCGCTAAGAAGGCCAAGCCGCCCAAGGAGCCGGTGCTCTCGCCGCTCGATGTCTACGTGAAGGACGCCGCGGCGAGGGGACAATCGGACTTCCGGCTTCCGGGCTCCATCTGGCAGCCGGGCGCGGCGTTGGGCGGACTGGCGCGGGACCCCAAGGCGGGGATGGTGGACGACCTGGTGACGATCGTGGTGGCGGAAAGCGCTTCGGCGGTATCGACGGGCGTCACCAAGACCTCGCGCCAGTCCAGCTCCGGCTACTCGATCACCTCCCTGCTGAAGCCGACCAAAGCCACCGGCCCGCTGGCCAACCTGCTGAACACTTCGGGCAATCAGGCTTTGAACGGACAGGGGACCACGTCTCGCGACGTGACCCTGACCACCACGCTCTCGGGCCGGGTGGTTCAAGTCCTGCCCAACGGCTACCTGGTGCTTGAAGGCTCGAAGAGCGTGGTCATCAACTCGGAGACGCACCTGGTGACGGTGCGGGGCGTAGCGCGGCCGGCCGACATCACACCGGCGAACGAGGTTACCTCCGACCAACTGGCGCAAATGGAGGTTCGGATCAACGGCAAGGGCGTGGTGAATGACGCCATCAAGAGGCCGTTTATCCTCTATCGGCTGCTGATGGGCCTGCTGCCTTTCTGAAACTTATGCGCACACTGGCGATATTCCTGTTGCTGTTGGAAGCGGCCTCGGCCGCGACGCGCCTCAAAGACCTGGCGACGATCGAAGGCGTGCGCGAGAACCAGTTGGTGGGCTATGGCCTGGTGGTCGGCCTGGCGGGCACCGGCGACCGCAGCCAGTCGGTATTCCCCACGCAGAGCCTGACCAACATGCTCCAACGCATGGGCGTGACGGTTTCGGCGACGGCGATCCGGGTGGCCAACACGGCGGCCGTCATGATCACCGCGACCTTGCCGCCCTTCGCCCAGCCCGGCTCGAAGATCGATGTCACGGCGGCGGCGATGGGCGACGCGGCGAACCTGCAGGGCGGCCTGCTGGTCATGGCCGAGTTGCGCGGAGCCGACGGGCGGGTATACGCGGTGGCGCAGGGGCCGGTGGTGACGGGGGGCTTTGTGGCTGGCCGTTCGGGGACGCAGCAGACGGTGAACCATCCCACGGTGGGGCGGGTGCCGGGCGGCGCGATTGTCGAACGTCCGGCGCCCACGGTACCGCCGGGCCGGAAGCTGCGCCTGCAATTGAAACAAGCGGATTTCACCACGGCCGCGCGGATTGTCGAGGCCCTGAACAAAGCTTTCGGACCGGCGGGGGCGCCGGTGGCGGCGGCGGAGAGCTCGGCCTTGATTGCCGTGGACCTGCCGACCCCTTATGCCGAGCGGCCGGTGGAATTCATCGCGCAGCTCGAAAATGTGACGGTCGAAGCCGACCGTCCGGCCCGAGTCGTGATCAATGAGCGCACCGGGACCATCGTGATGGGCAAAGACGTGCGCATCGCGCCGGTGGCGGTGATGCACGGATCGCTCACTGTCGAAGTGCAGACCACCTTCCAGGTTTCGCAGCCGGCGCCGCTCGGCGCCGGGTCGACCGAAGTGGTGCCGCAGGTAGGCGTGGGGGTTAAAGAGGAAAAGACGCGCAACATCGTGCTCAAACAGGGCGCGACCGTGGAAGAGCTGGTGCGGGCTCTGAGCGCCATCGGCTCGACGCCGCGCGACGTCATCGCGATTCTCCAGAGCATGCGCGCGGCCGGAGCGCTCGAGGCCGAACTGGAGGTGATCTGATGGTTCCGGGGGTAGCGAATCTGGTCACCACTCCGGGGACGGGCGATCCGCATCCCAAGAACGTGACCCAGGCGGCGGAGCAGTTCGAGTCGCTGCTGCTGGCGCAAATGCTCAAGGGCGCGCATGACGAAACCTCAGGCGGATGGCTCGGCACGGGCGACGATCAGGCGGGCGGCTCCATGGTGGAACTGGCGGAGGAGCACCTGGCGCAGATGATGGCGGCGAAAGGCGGGCTGGGCCTGGCGAGCCTGATCGCGACCGGGCTCAAGCGGGCCGATGCCGCGGCGACTGCCGCAAAAACGGCGGCGGCGGCACCTACGTCACGGGCAGCAGAATAACCAGTTCCAACTGCGGGTTGGGGAAGTCGCCGGGCATATAGGCAGCCAGGTTGCGCGCGCGCAGCACCGCCTCCCAGGCGCCGCCGGACTGGTTCAGGCTGAAGTACTGGCAATTGAGCTTGACCGGGATCGAGCTCGGCGGACGGGCCACGTGCGTCAGCGTCAGGCCGGGCAGCGCCTGCCGCACCAGGTGCTCAATATGGGTCGCCGAGCAGACCTTGATCAACTGCGGGGCCTTGTTGATCAACTCCGCCTCGTTCATCTCCGCCTGAATGGCAAGATACATCCGCGTGTTCTTCAGATACTTGTCGTCCGAAAGCGCGGTGGCGTAAATGGACGGCTGCACCAGCTTCAGCGGCAGCGAGACGAAGTTACTCGGGACCACGGTCTCGAGCAGGAAGCGCAGCTTCTCGTCGAGGCTGGTGAAGCAAGCCTCCAACTCGTCGTGATCGTAGGCCGGCAGGTCGCGCGGGTGCACCTTGAGGGAGAAAGTCGTCAAAGCGCCGGCCAGCGACAGCATGCACGCATAAAGCCGCTCCGGATGCCCCTTGGCGGTCTCGAAGATGTGCCGGAACAGGGGGAAATGCGTGTTCACGGTATAGAGCAGCCAGAAGTTGGCGATGTCGGATGCGGTGAAGTCAGCCAGGCTCTGGTTCTTCTGCCGCCGCAATCCGGCCAGCATGCTGCTTTTGGCGGAGAGGATCTCGACCAGGCGCCGGCTGACGGCCACCAGGTAGTCGCTGGCGGAAATGTCCAGCAGCGGGGGCACGAAGTGCGGGTCCAACTGGTAGGAGCCGGCGGCGGTGCGAACCACGCGCGCGACCCGCAGGGCGGAGACACCCTGGCGGTTCTCGCCTTCGACCAGAATCCGGAAATTCTTCTGGGCGATCTGGATCGGCTTTTCGGTGACTCCGGTGTTCTCGTCGCGGACCACGGCCACTTCGGCCAGGAAACGCGTGTCGGCGCCCTGGCGGCTCACCGAAACGTTCAAGCCGCGCTCGCGGTAGTGCGGGATGGCGAGATAGACGTCCAGGCTGGCCTGGCCTGCTTCGAAGTGCTGATCGAGCGGCTTGGGCGGCGGAGCCTGGTCGGCGTCGGGAATGTCGAAAGGCATGCCGTCCTGGAACAGGCCCGAGGCCGCGTTGATGGCGAGAACGCCCCCGGCCAGCGCTTCCTGGTTGATGCTCAGGCGGCCGAATCCCCAGGGCCGGAAGTTGAGCGAGCCTACCGTGAATCCCAGCGTGTCCTCGATGAACCGGTCCTGAATCTGGAGGTGTTGGGGAGTGAGGAAAGTCCCCTTGGCCCAGATCACCGGCTGGAGTCGCTTCATATGGACACAACAGTATCAGGAATGCCCGCGCAGGTAAAGGCGCTAGTCCTGTGCAGCGCGATCGCGCGTTAGAATTGGAAACAAGGAGGGGTACACATGGGCATTACTGACGACGCGCTGCGTGCGAATCAAAGCTATGCGGCGCAATTCGACGCGAGCAGCCTGGCAATGCCGCCGGCCAGAAAGCTGGCCGTGCTGGCGTGCATGGACGCGAGGATGGACCCGGCGCAGATCCTGGGCCTAAAGTCCGGCGATGCGCACGTCATCCGCAACGCGGGTGGAATCGCGACCGAGGACGCTCTGCGGTCGCTGATCATCTCGCACTACCTTCTGGGGACCCAGGAGTTCATGGTCATCAACCACACCGATTGCGGGATGCTGACCTTCAAGGACCACGAGCTGACCGAGCGGCTGAAGCGGGAGACGGGCGCCCTCGGGGTGGTCCCGGCGGCGTTCCACTCGTTCACCAACCTGGAGCAGAACGTTCGCGACCAGGTGATGAAGCTGCGCGCGCATCCCTGGATTCCCAAGCAAATCCCGATTCGGGGCTTCATCTATGACGTCAAGACCGGGAAGCTGAAAGAGGTCTCGACCGAACAGGCCAAGGGGCAGGGGGGCTGACGCGGAGCTATTCGAGCCATCGCTCCAGAATGGGGGCGTAGGCATCGATGCGGCGGTCGCGCAGGAACGGCCAGTTGCGTCGCACCTCTTCGACGCGATGCGTATCGCACTCGGCGACGAGGATGGCTTCCTCGTCCGTGGGCGCCTGCGCGATCACCTGTCCAAACGGATCGGCGATGAACGACGATCCCCAGAACTCGACGGCTTCTTCGGGTGGGCCCTCGATGCCGACGCGATTGACCGCCGCCACATAGACGCCGTTGGCGATGGCGTGGGCGCGCTGGATGGTCCGCCAGGCGTCGAGCTGGGCAGCGCCGTGCTGCTGCTTCTCGGCGGCATGCCAGCCGATGGCGGTGGGGTAGAACAGGACCACGGCGCCACGCAAGCTGGCGAGCCGCGCGGCCTCGGGATACCACTGGTCCCAGCACACCAGCGTTGAGATTCGGCCGAACGGCGTATCGAAGCTGGGGAACCCGAGGTCGCCGGGCGTGAAATAGAACTTCTCGTAATAGAGCGGGTCGTCGGGGATGTGCATTTTGCGATAAAGCCCCACGATCTTCCCGTCGCTGCCTATCACGGCGGCGGTGTTGTGATAGAGGCCCGCGGCGCGCCGCTCGAACAGCGACGCCACGATCACTATCCCCAACTCGCGGGCGAGCGCGCCCAGGCACTCCGTGGTGGGGCCGGGGACCGGCTCGGCCAGAGCGAACAGCTCCGCGTTCTCCTCGCGGCAGAAATACTGAGTGCGGAACAGCTCCTGCAGGCAGACGATGCGGGCGCCCTTCGCCGCGGCTTCACGCACGCGCCACTGGGCCTTGGCGAGGTTCTCGTTGGGATCCTGCGCGCAGGCCATCTGTACCAGGCCGATGCGAAACCGGGACTCGGCTGCCATACAGGCATCATACAGCGCGCTATGCTGAAGCACGTGAACCGGCGACGATTTCTGCAGGGTATGGGAGCGGTCGCGGCGTTTCCCCCCGCTCCGGCTTCGGAACGCAATCGTTGGGTAGAGGTGGCGGAGAGCCTGAAGCCGCGCCTGCGCCAGACGCCGAAGGATCCCGTGGCGCTGGTAAGGCCGGTGGCGGACAAGAGCCGGTTCCTGCAATGGCGCATGGAGAAGGTGGCCGCGCCCGGCGGGTTGCGCGAGCGCACGATGGGCCACGGCGATTCCGCGATCCTCGATTTCGGGAACCACATGACGGGCCACGTTACGCTGGCCCTCTCGGGCGTTGGCCGCGGCACGGATGCTCCCGCCCGGATTAAGCTCGTCTTCGGCGAAGTGCCGGCAGAGGTTGCCGAGCCGTTCGATCCGTTCCACGGCGCGCTGAGCCGGTCCTGGCTGCAGGACGAGGTGATCAACGTCGACGTGCTGCCCGCGACGGTCCCCCTGCCGCGCCGGTACGCGTTTCGCTATCTCAAACTCGAAGTGATCGACACGTCGCCAAACTTCAAGCTGCGCTTCGACGACGTGAGAGCGGTCGCCGTGAGCTCGGCCGGCGCGGACCCGCCGCCGCTAGGAGCGGGCGTGCCGGAGGTCTTGCGGCGCATCGACGCGGTGAGCATTCGGACCTTGCGCGACTGCATGCAGACGGTCTTCGAGGATGGCCCGAAGCGCGACCGGCGGTTGTGGATCGGCGACCTGCGCCTGCAGGCGCTCACCAACTACGCCACCTTTCGCAACTACGACCTCGTGAAGCGCTGCCTGTATCTGTTTGCCGGACTCGCCCGCGAGGACGGCATGGTATCGGCGTGCGTATTCGAAGAGCCGCGACCGCTGCGCGGACACGAGTACATCGTGGACTATGCCGCGCTGTATCCGGCCACGCTGCTCGACTACGCGCGCGCGTCGAACGACTGGGAGACGGCGCGGGAACTGTGGCCGGTGGCGAAGCGCCAGATCGAGCTGCTTCGTGCCTCGGTGGACGCCAATGGGCTGTTTGTCGCACCCCCACAATCCTGGGTGTTCGTGGACTGGAGCGACGCGCTCGAGCGCACCGCATCCATGCAGGGAATCTTCGTCTACTGCCTGCGCCAGGCGGCGGAGCTCGCCACCAAGGCCGGCGATCGCGGCAGCGCGGGCCAATACTCGGAACTCGCGGCGCGCATGAGTGCGGCGGCGCGCACGGCTTTCTACGATTCGGCAAGGCAGGTTTTCGTCAGCGGGCCTAAGCGGCAGGTGTCGTGGGCCACGCAGGCGTGGATCACGCTGGCCGGCATCGCCACAACGGCGGAGGCGGCGGCCGCGTTCGGCGCACTCTCGAAAATGCCGGAGGCGGTGCGGCCCGGCGGGCCATATCTCTACCACTATGTGGTCGAAGCGATGCTGCAGTGCGGAGCCAGGCGAGAGGCGCTCGACCTGATCCAATCCTACTGGGGCGGCATGGTGGCGGCGGGCGCGGACACGTTCTGGGAGGTGTACGATCCCGGCAACCCGGGGCTCTCGCCCTACGGGAACGTTCTCCTCAACAGTTACTGCCACGCCTGGAGCTGCACGCCGGCGTATCTGCTGCGGCGGCCCGGGGTCTTCGGTTAGGGCTGCGGCCTGGCGAAAAGCCGAACGGTCTCCGGGTTCAGCAGCACCCACAGGCCGTAGATTCCCATGGCCGTGCCGAAGGGGATACCGGGCAGGCTGATGGCAGCCAGCACGATGCCGACAATGCGCGCCCATTCGCGATAGTGGAGCAGCCCTATGCCGGCGATGATCCCGGGAAGCGAAAACACCACGATGAGTATCACCACGATCGCGCCCAGTATGCCGACTACTGGAACGGCGAGCTGGGCGTCGGGCGTGGAGTTGCTCTCGGCCGCGGTCTGGATCACGCCGGCGATGACCCCGAAGAAAGCCAGGCACGCGGCCGCGATCAGCAGGCCGATCGCGCCGAAAACGATGTGCAGGATGGCGAGGATCTTGACGTGAGTTTCCATTTGTCCCTCCTCTACCGGAGCGCGGCGCAAGCCTCGGCCACCGCGGCGGCCATTTGGGAAGTGGTGGCGCTGCCTCCCATATCGTAGGTGCGCACTTCGCCCCGGCACACTACGTTCTTGACCGCCTGCTCGACGCGCGCCGCGGCGGCGGTCTCGCCCAACCACTCCAGCATCATCTTCCCCGCCAGAATGGAGGCGAGCGGGTTGACCTTGTCCATCCCCGCATACTTCGGCGCGGAGCCGTGGGTGGGCTCGAAAACGGCATAGCGGTCGCCGATGTTGCCGCTATAGGCGAAGCCCATCCCGCCCACCAGTTGCGCGCAGAGGTCGGAGAGAATGTCGCCGAACAGGTTGGTGGTAACGATGATGTCATAGTCCTGCGGGTTCTTGATCAGCCACATTCCCATGGCATCGACATTGGCGGTGTCGAAACGGATCTGGGGAAACTCGGCCGCCACGGCCTGCGCGGTTTCTAGAAACAGGCCGCAGGTGGCGCGCAGCACGTTGGCCTTGTGCACCGCGGTCACGCGGCGGCGCCCGTGCTTCACGGCATACTCGAAGGCCGCGCGCACGATGCGCGACGAGGCGTGACGGGTGACGCTGCGTATGGAGATGGCGGCGTCGAGCGCGATCCGCTCCATACCCTTCACGGGACGAAAGCTCTCGGGCACGCGCGGATACTCAACACCGATGTACATGCCCTCGGTGTTCTCGCGGAACACCACCAGGTCGATGTC